>ENA-OQJH01001079-OQJH01001079.1-human-gut-metagenome-genome-assembly--contig:-NODE-1079-length-12454-cov-1.642411_pt1 | contig 12454 bp, 16 predicted proteins | sample MGYA00242597_ERZ504763 | MGnify/ENA primary metagenome ERZ504763 (study PRJEB26092, sample SAMD00036359) | human gut metagenome | host: Homo sapiens | study: EMG produced TPA metagenomics assembly of... | reverse complement strand
TAATTCTATAAGTATCTTTTATAGCTCTAAACCATGTGTTTTAGAGCGTGTTTGAAAAATGCTTTCTAGTAAGCAAGCATACCAATCAGACATAAAACAGCCGTTACAATAGAAAAGATAGAAACTACCTTTGTCTCCGGCCATCCTGATAACTCAAAATGGTGGTGAATTGGTGCCATTTTGAAAATACGCTTCTTTGTCTTTTTATAGTATGTTACCTGAATGATAACAGAAAGTACCTCAATGAAGTAGATAAATGCAACGATTGGTATAAACAGAGGAATCTTTAACATATATGCTGCAGATACGACAAATCCACCTAATGCGAGAGAACCTGTATCTCCATAAATACCTTGGCTGGATGTGTGTTAAAGCATAAGAATCCAAGTAAAGCACCAATTACCGCACAAATTACAGGATGGATTCCCGCGTTTGTTCCAACAGCGATCACTGTTAAAAATACTGCAATTAATGTGGTTACGCTTGCTGCGAGACCATCCAGACCATCTGTAAAGTTCGCACCATTAACTGTTCCAAGTACAACAACAAATAAAATTGGAATATATAAGATTCCAAGATGCCATTCCTTTCCTCCAGAAAATGGAATAATTACATCTGTTCCAAGTCCGGAATGATTCACCATGTAAAAGGCAAATACGGCTGTAATAACAATCTGTCCAAACATCTTCTGTGCTGGTGTCAGTCCAAGATTCCGCTTCATAACAACCTTGATATAGTCATCAAGAAAACCAATTAATCCAAATCCCAGTGTGACGAAAAGAATTGGGATAATCTTTTTGTAATCAGGAATATAGAACGCACTTCCGACTAAGATTCCCACTAAGAATAAGATTCCACCCATTGTTGGTGTTCCTGACTTTTTCAGATGAGATTCCGGTCCCTCTTCTCTGATAAACTGGCCAAATTTCAGCTTATGTAAGAAACTGATCAGCCCGCCTAATATTAATGTAATAAATGCAACTAATGCTGGTATTGCAATTGAATGATCCATAATCTAACCTCCATTTTATCTCTTTGTAATTTAAGACATTCTTACACAGTATAATCCTCTTTTCACAGATTATCAAGATATGGCAGGACATTTTGAAAATTTCTGCCATAACCGGTGCTGCGATCACACCCCCATAGTAAGTTCCTGCGGCTCGTCAATCAGTACAAGACCTAAATTTTGGATGATTCGCCGGTGCAAATCCGAGAAAAGAGGAAATATATTTGCCACTTCTTCTTGGAAGCTTCTCACTTGTTGCCGTCTTTCCTCCTACCCGGTATCCTTCCACCTGTCCGTTCTTTCCTGTTCCTTCTGCCACCACTGCTTCTAATACTTCCCTTAATGTCTGCGATGTTTCCTTTGAAACAGCTCCCGCCCTTTCTTTATATTCATACTCTGTAATCTCTTTTGTTACAGGATTTTTCTTCTCTAAAGCAAAATGCGGTGTTACAAGTCTTCCACCATTAATTCCTGCGCTGACCGCCCGCATAAGCTGTAGTGGTGTAATCTGTATCGACTGCCCAAAAGACATTGTAGCCAGTTCTACTGCACCAATCTTATCAAGCTTATGCATAATGGAATTTGCCTCTCCTGGAAGATCCACTCCTGTTCTTTCGTAAAGTCCAAGCTTGTGGTAATAGCGAAGCATATCTTTTGCCCCGACTCTTGCCCCAATTTCCATGAAAACCGGGTTGCAGGAGTTCATAACTCCCTGCTTAAAAGTTTCTGAACCATGTCCCTGTGTTTTATGACAGCGTATCTTTCTATCTTCTACGATTTAAATCCGGACAGAAAAAGAATCCTGCAATGTTACTTTTCTTTCTTCTAAAGCGGCCGTTGCCGTGATAATCTTAAATGTGGAGCCCGGTTCATAGGAGTCACTGATCACCGGATTTCTCCACATATCATTTAGCTTATCATTCTGATTTTTTCCTTCGGCCTCATATGCTTTTGTCAAAACAAATGGCTCATTTAAATCATATTCTGGAAGGCTTACCAAGGCATAAATCTCTCCATTTTGCGGATTCATTAAAATAACAGAAACCCGTTTTGCTTTCTTAACCTTAAGAACTTTCTCGGCTGCCTGCTGTACATAACATTGCACATTATAGTCAACAGAAAGATACAGATCATTGCCATTTACCGGCTCCACCCGGGTTTCTGCCGCATTTTCAATCTCGATTCCCTGATAATCTGTAAGGGTCAAAATCTTTCCATCTGTTCCCTTCAGCACATCATCATAACGGGATTCTATTCCTAAAATTCCCTGATTATCTGCACCGGCAAACCCTAATACTTTTGATGCCAATGTTCCAAACGGATAGTATCTTTTATAATCTTCATCTACCTTACTCCGTCAAGACCAGCTTCCCTTATCTCATCTGCCACACTCTTTGGCACATTACTCTTTATTTTTTCTCTCGAAGATACCTTTTCTACCTTCTTTTTTACTTCCTCTTCCGAAAGAGCAAGCTTTTGCGACAGTAGTTTTATTACCTTTTGTGGTTCTTTTATCTGATAATAGATCACAGAAACGGAACAAACTGCCTGATTATCTGCCAGCACAATACCATTTCTGTCATAGATTTTCCCTCTGCAGCCTTGATTGTCCGCTCCCTCTGTTCAATATTTAATGCTTTTTTGCTTAGTTCTTCGGAACGAAAAATCATAAGATAGCACAGTCTTCCTGCAAGCAGAGTAAATCCTAAAATAAATGCTCCAAATACAAGGGTATACTTCTCTTTTTGAAATGTATGAACCTTTATCGCTCTCACCCTGCAAAATGTTTTAATAGAAGTATACGCAGAAATTCTGGTCTTATTACTAACATGCCATCATGATTTTTCAAACACGCTCTAAATTCGCTGTTACTAATTCGCTGCGCCCTTCGTATTCTTTTTACTTTTTGTCGTGCTGCTGCTTGTGCTCTTTTTATTTTTTGTCGTATTGCTGCTGGCTTCTGTTGTAGCACTGGTCGTATCGTCCTTCTGTTCAGTGCTGGCATTATCTGTATTAGATGTATCTGTTGTTTCCGGCTTTATGCCCAGCACATCCACGATTTCTTCCATGCAGGCTTTTTCTAACTCTACTGCCAGTCCGGCATTTGCCTGGAATGAAACATTTGGCTCATCAATCGTTACATAGATTAAGAGCTGTGGCTTTCTACTGGGGTAAATCCAATAAAGGAAATATAATAATCCTTTTTATTTCTTGGTAATTTTTTCGGCAGTACCCGTTTTACCACCAATACTATAGCCTTCAATCTGTGCCTTTGTTCCTGTTCCAGACTCCACTGTCTGCTGCATATAAGAACGGATCGTCGCTGAAGTTTCTTCGGAAATGGTCTTTCTTAACACTTCTTTCCCGATATCTTTTACTACAGCCCCATTATCACTCTGAATCTGCTTTACAATATGCGGACGATAATAATTGCCGCCATTAATAAGAGAACAAAATCCTGCTGCCATCTGCATCATCGTACAGTTAAAATTCTGACCAAAAGCATTCGTTGCTAAAGTTACACTATTGGAATAATTCGATGCATTGTATACAAGACTCTTTGTATCTGTCTCACCTGGAAGGTCGATTCCAGTACTTCGTCCAAATCCGAAAATATTCTGATATTTATAAAAAGTATCTGCTCCTTCTTTAAATCCAATGTTCATCATTGCCACATTACAGGACTTTGCCACCGCATCTTTTAATGTAATGTTTCCATGGACATGGGAACATCCGATGTTACGCTTTCCTACCATAAGAGAACCTGTACAAAAATAATTCTCATTGCCAGTAAGTGCTCCACTCTCAAGTCCTGTTGCCACGGTAAATGGCTTATAGGTAGATCCCGGTTCATTTGTATCACTTATAATGGAGTTTCTCCATAATTCATTAAACGCATCATAGATTGTTTTCTGGTCATCTGTTTTCTTTTTTGTGCTATCTTTGGAATCTTCAGAAGTATCTTCACTATCCGTAGCTTCCTCAGCCTGCTTCTGCTTTGTATAAGCTTTCATCTTATCAATCTCACTTTGAGAATAAAGAGATAAAAGACTTTTCTCATCCATCGGCTTATTCAGATTATATGGATAAGAACTTGTCATTCCGAGAATTTCTCCATTCTGCGGATTCATGACAAGAATATTCGTAACCTTACTTCCAATCTTATCATCAAAATCTTTTAACTTCTGCTCAATAATCTTCTGAATCTGCATATCAATCGTGCTGACAACAGAATTTCCATTCTTAGGTTCTTTTACAGACTGCTCCTGGTCAAGCTCCTCATTAAAATAATAGTATGCACGACCGTTCACTCCGTTTAACTGACTATTATAATATTGTTCGATTCCCCAGTTACCAACATTACCTGAAGATGTATACCCAAGAACACGGCAGGCAAGAGAATTATACGGATAAACTCTCTTATAATCTTCCTCAAAAGAAACTCCCTTTACCATCTTGGCACTTTCTATCTTTGCTTTTCTTTGCTTTTGAGACTCCTTTCGTAGAAGCATCCGCTAAGTCTAAAAACTTCTGAAACTTCTCCACTTCGTCATATGTCATATTCTTTTTATATACTTCATAATAAGAGTATGGATTATCCTCAATCGTCTTCTTTAATTTACTCTTACTAAATCCAAAATACTCATGAAGCGCATTAATGGTCGCTTCTTCATACTTTTATCTTGAAGCAAAATATTCTGCGGTTCCAGTATGAGTGTATAAATCTTCTCATTGGTAGCCAGGATATTTCCATTCCTGTCATAAATCTTGCCTCTCTCAAACGGCAGAATTGTACTGTCATGTTTTTGCTGACTTAGAACTGCTGTCTCATATTCTTTTCCCTTTGTTGCTGTCACATAGCATAATTTCACCACCAAAATCAAAAAGAGGAAGATGATACCTCCAAATACCAATATCAGCTTCCCTTTCATTGGGGTGGTAAGTCGTCTGTCTGCTTTTTTCTTCTTCGCCACTTACTACCACCTGTTCTTTATCTGCTTTAATCTACACTTTCATATTGCCGGAAATAATCGTCAGAATCCCTCTGATACAAAAGGACATCGAAATCCTTCGGATAAATCATATGTAACTTCTTCTCGGCATAATCTTTAATCTGATCCAGATTAATTGATTTATCAATTTCAGCCTGAATCGCACTCTGTTTACTTTCTAAACTTGTCTTTTCAGTTTTAAGGTCAGCAATCTGTTTTTCCATCACATTAAGCTGTGCATTCGCATGAAGATAAAACATTGCTGCTGCAGAACATATGATTACCGCAATCAATGCTACCAGCGTATACTTCCAGTCAAATGCAAGAAACTTCGCCGCATTCTTCTGAATAGCTGCCGCCGCTTCTGAATCTGCTGCTTTATTCCCCGTTCTTCTTTGTTCGGGTCTTCTCACATTCTTCTTTGCAGGAACTGTCTTTGTTGTCTGCTCCCCTGCCGTATCTGTTTTAACTTCTGACGTTGCTTCCATAAATGTATTCATAACGTTCTGATGTATTACGAAGTGCCATATTCTACCTCCAACACGATAAAATGTCTCTATCCTTCTGTGATTCTCCTCTCAAAAACACGAAGCTTTGCACTCTTAGACCGACTGTTCTCCTCAAGCTCTTCCTTACCAGGCACAATTGGTTTCCTTGTGATAACCTTTCCCTTTGATACTCTGCCACATACACAAAACCGGAAATTCCGGCGGGCAAATACATGGCCGCTCACTGGTACGGAAAATATTCTTTACGATTCTGTCTTCTAAAGAATGGAATGTAATAATCGCGATTCTTCCCTCATCATTAAGAAGATCAATCATGTCCTCTAAATTATTCTTCAGCACATCAAGCTCATGATTTAACTCAATACGGATTGCCTGAAAAGTCTTCTTCGCAGGATGTCCTCCTGTAGCGCGCACCTTTTTAGGGATGGCTGCCTTGATAACCTCAATCAGCTGACCTGTTGTCTCAATCGGAGCCTTCTGTCTTGCCTGGACAATATGCTTTGCGATATTCTTTGCAAACTTGTCCTCCCCGTAATTACGGATAATATGATACAGCTCCATCTCGCTATAATCATTCACGATATCTTTCGCAGTCTTTGTCTGTCTCTGATCCATACGCATATCAAGAGGTACATCTTCCCGGTAAGTAAAGCCTCTCTCAGCATTATCAAGCTGATAAGAGGATACTCCTAAATCAAGCAGGATTCCATCTACCTTGGGGATTCCCAAATCTCTCAGTACTTCCTTCATCTGTGCATAATTGCTTCTTACAATCGTTACTTTATCCTTATAAGGTTTCAGACGCTTTGTCGCAGCTTCGATTGCTTCGCCATCCTGATCGATACCAATAAGCCTTCCGTCCTCTCCTAATCGTTTTACGATTTCAGAAGAATGACCTGCACCTCCTAAAGTGCCATCTACATAAATTCCGTTCGGTTTAATTGCCAGAGACTCAATTACTTCCTCCAGCATAATCGATTTATGAACAAATTCCATTTTTACCTCCGTGTTCCATTTAAATTTTATTTTATATCAATAAGCCATCTAATGCAATATAACCTGCTGTTATTTTCAATGTTTTATCTGCAAATTTCCAGAGCATGTTTTTCAAACACGCTCTAAAGAAAAAGAACGATTGTCCACAAAAAACAACCGTTCCCCTTTTTCTGTTATTTCATCCTATAACAAATCTTTTTATTATAGAATTATTGTTCTTTTATTATAAAATTTCTCTCTGGTTTGACTCTAAACCATTACGAACTCACCTGTTACTGATTTGTTGCTCGCCACCTGCAGATGTGGAGTCATCTCACATCTGATATACATTATCTCATAAAATCCGTATAAACCGGCAATACAATCTCCGGCTTATCGTACATTACGATTTCCCCATCATGCATCCAGATAATCTGATCACATAAATCCTCTAAAGTAGACATACTGTGCGATACGATAACTACGGTACGGTCTCTCTTAGAAATGAGCTCTTTCATCTTGTTGTAGCTCTTCTTCTTAAACTTCTGGTCACCTACACTAAGTACCTCATCAATGAGCATAATCTCTGTCTCAAGAATCGCTGTGATAGAGAATGCAAGCTTAGAATACATACCACTAGAATATGTCTTTACCGGCATATCAATGAAGTTACCGATTCCGGCAAATTCAATAATCTCCGGCATCTTCTCAATAATAAACTCTCTTGAGAATCCAAGGAGCATACCAGATAAAATGATATTCTCTCTTCCGGAAAGTTCATTCTTAAATCCTACACCGATAGAAAGTAATGAAATCGTATGTCCATGAAGATCAATCTCTCCACTATCCGCAGAGAAAATTCCTGCGATTGCACGAAGCATCGTAGACTTTCCACTTCCGTTCTTTCCGGTAATTCCAAGAATCTGCCCTTCCGGAACCTCAAAAGATACATTCCTTACTGCGTGGAAAAACTTCCTGTTCTACCTTTTTTAATTTGAAAAAGTTCTGTTTAATCGAGCCTGTTTTTAAACTTTTATAATCAATGCAGACATTCCTTACACTGATTGCACTGTTTTTATTCTCTTCCATTAAATCACCTTTACATAGCTGTTTTCGTTCTTATAAATCTTACGAACTCCTAATGCAGCAACAATAATACCTATGATAAACCATATGATAAGCCACTTTACATCTGGTGCCTGCCCGTATAAAATACACTTTCTGAGACTGCTCAAAACAAGAGCCATCGGATTCCCTTTCATAAGAATCCCTGTGTACTGTGCCGGAAGTCTCTTCTCAAATATTATAGAAAATACCTGTCATATAGAATACCATACGAAGAACAATGTTCGTTACGTTCGCTAAATCCTGAATAAATACACCATAATGCATCAAATGAGTCATACATGCAAATGTAACAACAAAGAGTACAATAAATGATGGGATAACATATAAAATATTCAGCGTGATCGGTATTCTAAAGTAAATAATCATAATGACGATAATACCAAAAGAAAACAACATCTTATATCCATTAAAAAACATCTTAGATATGAGCAAAATAAATTTTGGTATATATACCTTAGTTACAATAGACTTATTATTCTTTAAAAGCTTTACACTCTGTGTCAGACATCGGTTAAAAAAATCCCAGGCAGTAATACCGATAAAAATAAATGCCGGGAAATACTGTTCTCTTGCTTCAAACACAACACCAAAAATAAATGCATAAATCAGCATGAAACAGAATGGCTCTAATACCCACCATATCCAGTTCAGATAAGAGTTGGCAACTTCTGACTTCAGCTCTGACTTTGCAGAATAAATGGCGTAGCATAGTGACTTGTTAAATCTCTCCAAAATCGCTTCATAACATCCTCCAGCCAATTTGGAACTATCCAAAATCATTGTAGTCTCGCAACATATATATTGCCAATGCATTCTGAATAGTTACTATATTTTTTGTAAAAACCTATGGAATTATAGCATAAACAGGCGACTTTAGCAAGCTTACCCTTTTTATGCCTGATGCGCCCTAAAATCATGCCCAAAAGTCCTCCGACAAAAATACAGATACATACTACTTGGGTCACAGCAATTCCTGTGTGTCCAATGATAAGCTGGTCAACCCGGAGTCCCTCAATAAAGAATCGGCCTGCCCCATATCCCATCAGATAAATACACAATAACTCTCCATCAAACTTCTTATGTTTTCGATACAGGAAAATGCACAATAATATGAGAAGATTCCACGATCCCTCATAAAGGAATGTCGGATGCACCTGAATATACGAAAGCTTCTCTCCATTTACTGTCAGCGTCACAAGATGATCAAGAATTCCTGATTCCTTTAGTTCAGATACTCTTCCGTACTGTTCAAAATACTTTAATGGAATCTGCATGGCAAGCGGACCATTCGTATAGCTCCAAAAGCTTCTCTGTTAAAGAAGTTCCCCCATCGTCCCATAATCTGACCCAGCAGAAGTCCCATTGTCATTGTATCAAGCATTAAAAGTGCACTCTGCTTTCTTACCTTTGCAAAAATTAACAGAACGATAATTGCCATTGTCACACCTCCGACAATGCCCAGCCCTCCATGTCTTAAATTAAAAATCTCGGGGATGTTATCCTTATATGCATCCCATGAAAATACAACGTAGTAAATTCTTGCACCAATAATCGCCGGAATCATCATCCACAGCAGATAATCCATATAAATCTCTGGATTCTGCCCGGTTCGCTTTGCCTCCTGCTGTGCAACCACCAGCCCTGCTAAAAAGCCGCAGGCAATGATAATCCCGTAAAACATAATCTGAAAGTTTCCGATGGAAATGTATCTTCCTACATGGGAAAGGACAATTTCCAGATGCGGAAACCGAATGTCTGTATACTGCATAAAGTCCTCCTGTTTGATAATGTCTTTTTATTATATCCCTCGGAGGGGGAAATTTCAATCTAATTAAATGAAGATTGGAAAAACAGACGCTCGTGCAGCAAGCCTATCTCCTCCCACTGTTTCATTCATCTTACTGCCATAGCACAAAAGCCATTGAACCCAATAAGCCATATTTGTGATCTCGGAGCAAGTGTTGAATACGAGCGAATGGAGCGAGTATTCAGCACACCGCGACATAAATCAACAATATGCTTATTGGTTCAATGGTTTCGTCTGCTGCTTAATAAATTAAATAGTAATTGGGCATTTAGTTGAAACAGAAACCAGGGATGATTTATTTTCCTGGGTTCGTCTGTTTTACTATCAAACCAAATTATACATTAAATTTAAACAGAACCACATCTCCGTCCTGCATGACGTATTCTTTTCCCTCAGAGCGTACAAGTCCCTTATCTCTTGCGGCAGTCATGCTTCCGTTTGCGATTAAGTCCTCGTAGCTGATAACATCAGCTTTGATAAAGCCTCGTTCGAAGTCAGAGTGAATCTTTCCGGCAGCTTGTGGAGCCTTTGTTCCACGGGTGATTGTCCATGCTTTAGACTCGATTGGACCTGCTGTAAGATAAGAGATAAGTCCGAGTAAGGAGTAGCTTGCCTTGATAAGTTTTTCAAGACCGGATTCTTTTAATCCTAAGTCCTCTAAGAACATTGCCTTTTCATCATCATCAAGTTCAGCGATTTCCTGCTCAATCTGCGCGCATACAACAAATACTTCTGCTTCGCAGCTCTTTGCATATTCTCTTACTTTCTGTACATAATCATTTTCTGCACCGTCATCTGCTAAGTCATCTTCGGAAACGTTAGCGGCAAAAATAACTGGTTTTGCAGTAAGAAGATTACATTCGTTTAATAATGCCTGCTCATCCTCATCTTCTGTTACGAAAGTTTTAGCAAGCTGTCCATCTTCAAGATGTGCTTTTACTTTCTTTAAGAATTCTACTTCTGCAGCAATCTTTTTATCATTGTGTGCTGCGCGGGCAGATTTGGAAATACGGCGGTCTAATACTTCGATATCAGAGAAAATAAGCTCAAAGTTAATTGTCTCAATATCACGAAGTGGATCAACACTTCCGTCAACATGGATTACATTGGTATCCTCAAAACAGCGTACAACGTGAACGATAGCGTCTACCTCACGGATATTGGCAAGGAACTGGTTTCCAAGTCCCTCTCCTTTGGATGCACCTTTTACAAGACCTGCAATATCAACAAATTCGATAGTAGCCGGAACAATCTTTGCAGAATCATACATATCTGACAGCACCTTAAGACGCTGATCTGGAACGGCAACAATACCGATGTTAGGGTCTATAGTACAGAATGGATAATTGGCTGACTCTGCTCCTGCCTTTGTCAAAGAGTTAAATAATGTACTCTTTCCGACATTAGGAAGGCCAACGATACCTAATTTCATAAAAAATTCCTCCTGTGGTATTTAAGTTCATAATTTCAATCTAATATTTTAGCATAGAACCTAAAAAAAAAACAGGGGGTTCTGGGTTAATTTATTAGCTAAGTAGACGAAAATGGAAAGATAATGACTTGCTATTGTGACTTTAGTCGCTGCAGGTTGAATGTTCGCTTGCCCGCTCGCATCCAACCTTTGCTCCGAGGCCACAAATAGCAAGTATTATCTTTCCATTTTCTGTCTTTGGCTAGCCAAGATGAATTAAACCCAGAATCTTGAAAGGATTTGGGGATGAATGCCGTGAGCAGAAATGATTTTAATGCATCTCATCTTAATTCAACAATTCAACTAACTCCAGCCAAAGACAGCCCACTTCTTTCTTCGAGGGCGTCTGTTACTTAACGAATTAAAATCTTGCCCTTAAAACCAGCACCTTTCACCTGTTGTTTTACTTTTTTGTTTTTTACATATATTTTGCAGGTTTTTGGAATACTTTTTAAATTGCATTTTTTTAAGCTTGTTGCATTGATGTATACTTTTTTCAGATAACAATTTTTCTTTCCACCGAAAGTTCCACGTATTGTCTGGATTTTTTTTGGAAGCTTAACAGTTGTTAATTTTTTGCATTTGTTAAATATAGCGTAGTCTAATTCTTTGATGGAATTGCTGAAACGAATAGATTGAAGATTCTTCATGTCACCAAATGCTTCATCTCCGATTTTTTTTACGGAATCTGGAAGATAAATGCTTTTAATATTGTCGTTCTTATAAAAAGCACCATCATCAATTACTTTTACAGATTTTTTTACTTTATAGTTTGCCTTTGTGCTTGCAACACTGTAAAGTGTTTTACCATTTTAGAATAGATATCGTTGTTGATTACCTTTAAATAAGGATTGGAAGAAGAAATCGTAATCTTTACTTTTGGACATTTTCTTACTGTAGGCCAGTATTTTACTTTTTTCGGGATGTAAAGACTTTGAAGCTGTGGGCAGTCATAGAATTCTGTTCCAGATACACCAGCTGGTTCTTCAAACACAATTTTTTTCAGCTTCTGGTAATGACAGGCTGGTTCAGAAACACGAACACCTTTTGCGATAGTAATCTTCTCTAATACTGCCTGATAAGAACCTGCTGCCGGTTTATAAGAGCGATTTGTTTCCTCTTTCCAATCCTGATCCCAGTCATCCCAGCTAAAGAAAGTTACTTTATAAATATCTCCTGATACTTTACCTTATTTGGAATGCGGACTTTCGTCTTTTCCTTTTTCACATTCAGGCTTGCCTCACATTCTCCTGTAATTCTGTTTATCTCGTAGTTAACTCCGTTGATTTCTACCCATTTTGATTTTGCTTCTACCTTTGAAAAAGGGAGGCTGATACAGCAAGTACTGCTGATAACATCAGGCAGATAATGTTTTAAATTGTTTTCTCATTATAACATTCCTCCTGTAGATATATTAAAACCCCACCATTATAGCACAGTTTTCTATTTAATTCATTAAGAAACAGACGCCCGAGAAGAGAACCGATATCCTATATTTGTGACTTTAGTCGCGGCGGTTTAAATGCTCGCTTTATGCGCTCGCATCTAAACCTTGCTCCGAGG
>ENA-OQJH01001077-OQJH01001077.1-human-gut-metagenome-genome-assembly--contig:-NODE-1077-length-12516-cov-2.152797_pt1 | contig 12516 bp, 19 predicted proteins | sample MGYA00242597_ERZ504763 | MGnify/ENA primary metagenome ERZ504763 (study PRJEB26092, sample SAMD00036359) | human gut metagenome | host: Homo sapiens | study: EMG produced TPA metagenomics assembly of... | reverse complement strand
TCTCAACATAGTGAACACCCCTTTTTCTTTATTTTATCATGAAAAAAGGGAAATGAAACATGCGTTTTGTGCAATTTTTATTTTTCAAACACGCTCTAGCGCTCCAACCCGCTTTTTTCAGTCCTTTTTCCATAATCCATATTCATTTTTCATTTTTCTTTTTCCCTTTTCTCTACGCTCTTCCGCTTCTGTTTTACAGACCGATATTATACAGACAGGCTAACATTTAGGAATATAATTGTCAACCATATTCCGCATATTTTCACCCTTTTTTCTGACGATTATTTTCCCCTCTTTTATTCCTTTTCTCCTTCGGTTCTCCGAACTGTTTTCCTCGTTTATGACGGTGCAAAAATCCCCCTCTCCGGATGATCCGAAAAGGGGGATTTTATGTTTTTATTTGATTCTATTCTGATGAGCCGCTATCTTAACACGGTTACTCTTTTATCTATATCTTCTTTTTCTTTTTTATCGGTTCGCTGACTATGCCTCCAAACGGCATCTGAGCTACCAGTTAAAGTTTTCCGGTATATCAAAAATTTCCTTCACCCGTGCATCTATTACCGGATTATAATGCTGCAGCGAAGCGCCGACATTCAACTCTCTTAGCATAGACCAAACAGCAAGCTGCAGCATCCCGTTTGCCTGATTTGCCCAAACAGGAAAATTATCCGCATATGTACTGAACTGTTCCTGCATTTTCTTAACAGTTGCCTCGTCATATAAAAACAGCACTGTTCCGGCTCCGGCTTTAAACGAATCTATTTTTTCCCGAGGTACTTTTCCCTCAAAAACATTGTAAATTTCATCCCACAGCCGATCGTGTTTTTCACCAAATGCAAGCACGATTCTTGCACTTTTCATATTGAATGCATCCGGCACTAATTCTGTAACTTCCTTTATCTTTTCTTCAATCTCTTTTTCCAAAACCGGCAGATTCTTATCAATGTTATAATATGTTCTTCTGTTTTCTAATGATTTTATGATGCCCATAACTGCCTCCTCCTTTAACAGTACGTCTAAATATTCTTTCTTTAACTTAAATTCCCTTTTTGCGAAAGAACATAAAGGAATAATTTTTATATCGTTTTTTCTCGCTTCTTCAACCAGTTTAGCAACTAATCTGCCTGCGATTCCCTGTCCGCCATAACTTTTTTCCACAAAAGTGTGGTCTATGATCCATACTTTATCCGACTTAGCATATGTGCTTTCTCCAATGAATTTTTCATCATCGTATGCGGCCGCTCTGTTTTCTTTTTGTTCATATATAATTTTTATCACTGTCGATTACCTCCTGCTTATACAATACATTTTTTCATTTACGTTTGCGCCTTTTTTCATCATGCTTTTTCCAGCCTGCTGTCCGGTACGATCCAAGTCAAAGCGATCGCAATATATATCAAATACGAAATGACCGGAAAATAAAAAGCAAAAATAATAGCGGCGGCATATGCGATAATAGAAAGCTTTCCTTTTAAATCATTCCGATATTTCGGAAAATTTGAGAGTCCTTTCCATTAATCTTTATAACTTCAGCCTGGACTATATTGTAAGAGACAGCACACATAAAGAGTATGATTCCATAAAATAAAGCCGGTAAACTTTTATACGGATTTAGTCCCATCCATTCCGTTGCCATCGGGATCAATGACATCCAAAAGATCCAATGTAAATTTTTCCATAACAATCTACCTGATACTGAATCTGTCATATTAATTAAATGATGATGGTTTGCCCAATATATCCCCACATAAATAAAACTTAGAATATATGCTAAAAAATGTCGGGAAAACCTCTTTTACCGCATCCAAAGTTAAATCTTTCGGTGCATTAAGCTTTAGCACATGATTGTTATAACGATCGCTAATACGCCATCACTAAAGGCTTCCATTCTCCCTCTGCTCATTATACTTTTCCTTGTAGTTCGTATTAATACTCTGCTGTTTCTTTGATGAATGTATTGCTTCTAAGTTCTAAAAAACGCCTTTTGAAGCTCTTCCTGCGTATTCATTACAATCGGACCGGCCCATGCAACCGGTTCATTCAACGCCCTTGAATTCATATATAAAACTTGAGCCTTCTCATTCCCGTTCTTAATTGTAAGACTGTCTCCTTCCGTTAATTTGACGGCTGTTTTTTCCTCTATGTGCTCGCCGTCAATATAAACGTCTCCTAAAAGTGTAAAGACCATTACCGAATCATCCTCTTCCATCGTAAGTGTAACTTCTGCATCAGCATTTAGATGGATATCGTAATAATCCATAGAGAGATAATCGCCTTTATAGCCTTCATGTTCCCCATATTTTCCGGCTAAAAGTCTTATCTTTCCTCCTTCTATTTCAATCTCCTTTATATCTTCGTTTTTAATACTATTGTAACTTGGCTTACTCATTTTATCTTTTGCCGGTAAATTCAGCCACAACTGTACTCCTAAAAGCCTTTCTGCCGCCGGAACCATCTCCTCATGCATAATTCCGGAACCCGAATTCATCCACTGAACTTCTCCGTCTGAAATACCCGCTTCATTCCCAAGACTGTCTCTATGAACCATCTTACCTCTCGATACATAACTGATCGTTTCGATCCCTCTATGCGGATGCATTGGAAATCCTGCTGTATAATCGTCGGGATTAATGCTATCAAAAGAATCAAGCATTAAAATAGGATCAAACTCTTTTGTTGTCAGATTCCCCAAAACTCTTACTAATTTTACGCCTGCGCCATCTGTTGTTCTGAATCCTTTGACTTTAGTCTTCACTTTTCTTTTCATTATAATTTTCCTCCTATTTTCTTCAAAAGATACAGCAGTTTTTCCTTTTCTTCCTGATCTAAAACTTCCATGCTTTCTGCTATCATCGCTTCATTTCGAGGTACGATTTTACTAATTACATCATATCCTTCTTGCGTCAGATGCAGTATGCACACGCGTCTGTCTTTCTCGTTACACATTCTTTCGACATAGTTCATTTTTACTAAATTGTTCACTATAAGAGGTATCGTTCCTACACTGCTTAAGATTCTTTCCCTTACCTCTCCTACACTCATATCTCCCTTGCTGTAGAGAGCCTCTAAAACCATAAACTGGCTAAAGGTTAAATTGTACTCCGCTGCTATCTTGGATGTCTTTTTATCCAAGGCGTTTACATTTCTGTGAAGTCCGATCAATATCTTCATCTCAGTTCTTCCCAAAAATCATTCACCTCCTTAAGCATTTTATATCTAACTAGATAATATCTATATAGATATATTATATTATTTTTCACATTTGTAAATAGCCAATCAGTATTTCTCAAAAACGCCCTTTAGATTAAGGATTATACAGATTACTCCAACAACAAACGCCTGCAAAGAACTCTCGGAAGTTTAACACCGATGGAAAAACGCGAAATTTACTTACAAGCCGCACAAAAAAAACTCCTGCCGGAAGATAATCTACCGGCAGGAAAAAAATTTTAATTATTTTTCAGTTTGTCTACTTGACAGAGAGCAGTTCCATTCCCACTTCAGCCTTGATTGTGTACCCAAACTATGTCATTTTATTCTTCGCCTTTTTCCAAGACTATAATTTCATATGGGCGCAATGTCAGCACCTTATAATTGTTCTTATGATTTTCCTCGTAATTTCCCAGGATTTTTCTTCCGGACTTCCATTCCTGTGTAAATTCCATCTGACTTTCTACATCACGAAAATTACAACAAACAAGGAGCTTCTGTTTATCCAAACATCTTGTATATGCCAACACGCCGGCATTTTCTACTTCCATAAATTCAATGTTTCCCCTGGCGATAACTTCTTTTTCTTTACGAAGCATAATCAGCTTTTTATAAAATTCTAAAATGGAATCTCTATCCTGTTTTTGTTTCTTTACATTGATTTTTTCAAAATTTATCCGATACAGGAATCCATGGCTTTGTATCCGAAAATCCACAGTATCTTTCATCTGTCCATTGCATCGGGGTACGGCTGTTATCTCTTGAACGGGCGGCCAGAATTTCCAGCGCCTCCTCTTTTGTTTTTCCTTCGTTTAAAAGAATCTCATAGTAATTCCGACTCTCTACGTCTGCATACTGCTCAATAGATGTATAGTGCGGATTCGTCATTCCGATTTCTTCTCCCTGATAAATATAAGGAGTTCCTCGCATTAGATGAATCATACCGGCAAGCATCTTTGCTGATTCTTTCCAATATTCCCCTTCGTTTCCAAAACGTGATACGATACGAGCTGATCATGATTGCACCAAAACAGTGCATTCCATGCATTTCCCCTCTGCATTCCCATCTGCCATTTTTCAAAGATAACTTTCAATTCCATATAATCCGGTTCCATAAGTTCCCACTTGTTTCCATCCTTATAATCCACTTTCAGGTGATGGAAATTAAAACACATAGACAACTCTTTTTCTTCTGCACCTGAATAACGGATACAATGTTCAAGCGTTGTAGATGACATCTCCCCTACTGTTACATAATCTTCAATTCCTGTATCTCGTACAAGTTCTTTCAGATATTCATGAACGTACGGTCCGTCTGTATAAAATTTTCTTCCGTCTCCTTCAAAATCATCTTCCCAAATCTCAGGCTTCGAAATCAAATTCACTACATCAAAACGAAAGCCTTTTACACCTTTTGCTTTCCAAAAACGAATAACTTCTTTCAACTCTTCTCTGACTTCCGGATTTTTCCAGTTCAGATCTGCCTGTGTCACATCAAATAAATGCAAATACCATTTTCCGAGAGAGGATACATATTCCCATGCAGAACCTCCAAACTTTGACTGCCAGTTTGTCGGGGCTGATCCGGCGCCCCCTCCTTAAATATATAATAATCCTGATATTTTTTTCACCTGCAAGCGCTCTCCTGAACCATTCGTGTGATGTAGATGTATGATTAAACACCATATCAAACATCAGTCCAATATTCCGTTTTTCCCCTTCTGCAATGAGATTGTCTAAATCTTCCATTGTCCCAAACATCGGATCAATATTTCGATAATCCGCTACGTCATACCCATTGTCTCTCTGGGGTGACACAAAAAATGGTGTGAGCCACAAATAATCAACACCTAAATCTTTCAGATAATCCAATTTTTCTGCAACACCTCTAAGATCTCCGATTCCATCTCCATTGGAATCCTTAAAAGACTTTGGATAAATTTGATAAATCACTTTATTACTAAAATCTGCCATACTGCTTTCCCTCTATTCTATTTCAATAATCACTGTTTCATTTTCCTGCGCGTAAATTCCTGTATGAAAATGAACTGTTTTTCATCTGCCCCATCTGTGATCACACAAACAGTCACGTCCGAGTATCCTGCTTCCTTAATTTTCTGACGATTAAAACGAATTAACGGAGTTCCTGCTTTTACCTCCTGTCCTTCTTTAATCAGATACTCAAATCCGTCTCCCTGCATTTCCACAGTGTCAATTCCGATATGTAATAACAATTCCATGCCATTGTCTAATACAAGTCCACAGGCATGTCTTGAATCTTCCATAACTCTATCACGGGTTTTGTTGCCACAAATCGGGCAAATTATCCATTCTGAAATCATAAATTATCCATCTCCATTTATCTTGTTTTATTTGATCTTTCTATTTTATATTTACTATCTTGACAAATTCATATCGTACACTTATCTGGAATTACTATTGTTCTCTAAACTTTTTCAAAAATAAAGAAAATGTTGTACCTTTTTCATCGGATGCCACCTTGATATACCCGTTCTGCTTATTCACAATATCACGGGTAAGATATAAACCGATTCCCACACCGTCAACTCCTGCTGACTGCTTTCCACGGTAAAATCTGCCGAAGATTTTTGCCTGTTCTTCTTCAGGAATGCCAATTCCGTTATCGGATACATCCAATCGCAAATACGATGGATATTCGGTGATTTTCAAGTCCACAACTCCTCCGCTTGGTGTGTATTTCACAGCATTGTCAAGTACATTGGTAACAGCTTCTGCCGTCCAGTTAAAATCAAGCAGGGCTTCAAAGGTCTGCCCACAATCAAAGGTAATCGTAATATTTTTATCCCTTGCTTTGGCATAAACCGTTTTCACCGCTTGCATAACAATATCATTTAAACTGTTTTGTTCAGGTTTCAATCGGATAATGCCACTTTCCAAACGGGACATTTTAATCAAACTGTTTGTCAAAAAAGTCAGCTTTTCAAGGGACATCTGCAAGGTGGCAATATATTCACTTCTCTCCTCATCGGATAACCCTGTATCACCTAATAACTGTGCAAAAGTGTTTGCCGCTGCTACGGGCGTTTTGATTTGATGCGAAATATCAGAGATTAAAGTTTTGATCTGTTCTTTCTCTTGTGTCAGCATTTGATTCTGTGCCTTTAAAATATTGCGGAGTTTTAGAAGTTGGTGCTGCAGCCGTGCGGTCAGGGTATCCTCAGCTTCTGAAAAGACCATCCGTTCCTGCTGTTCTACCAAAGCTTCAATGAGCAGCGTAATCTCCTCTAACAGATTATCGTTATAGCGGTTGTGCAGAAAGTCCATTAGGAACAACAAGCCACATAAAAATACAAATGCAAAAGAGATAAAAAGCGTACGGAAAAGGATGTCCTCCATAAAAAAGAACACACCAACAGATACCACCGCCGTAGCAGTACCTATAATTAAAATCAGTTTTCTGTAAATTCCAAAATGCTTCATCGTCATTCTCCAAAAGTGTAACCCATACCAAAAACCGTCACAATGTATTCCTGCTTTTCATCATGCAGTTTCTGCCTTAGTCGCTTAATATTCACACGCACGGTATTATCATCAACAAAGTTTCCGTCTATATCCCAAAGCTGTTCCAAAAGCATTGCCTTTGTAACAACCCTTCCCCTGTTTTCCATTAGATAAAGGAGCAATTTGTATTCTGTTGAGGTCAAATGTATTTCCTGTCCCTTCATCAAAACAACACACTTTTCTTTATCTAACTCTAAATCTCTGTATTTCATACGAAATTTTCCTATGCCGGTTCTTTTTAGAACTGCCAATACTTTTTTCGTAAAACTTCAATAGAAAAAGGCTTTGATATATAATCATCACAACCAACGCCAAACCCTTCCAACATATCTTCTTCCGTATCATTAGCGGTCAAAAATAATACAGGTGTTTCCGATGTTTCCCGAATTTTCTTACAAAATTCCAAACCATTTCCGTCAGGCAGGTTAATATCAAGCAGAAACAAATCATACTTTTGCTTTTGGTATTGCTGCAATGCTTCCAAATACCCATAGACTGCTGTAACCGTATGCTCGTCTTTTTTTAAGGCGATAGAAATACCCTTGCTCAGAATTTTATCATCTTCAAGGAGAAAAAATATTTGCCATAGCCGTAAAACGCACCACCTTCCTCAATATGCAAAATTGCAGGAACAGACGCAGCAACGCTGCGTCCGTCCCGCAACCTCATTTAATTCTCAAAATTGTGCAGTCTTTCAATGACCGTTTCATCAGAAGTTGCCTTGTGAACAATGGCAGGAACACTTAAACAAATTACAAAGATTGCTGCAATCAAACCGATGACAAGAGCAACAGGGTATTTAAATACTGCATAGTTTGCCATATGCGGAACTGCATCTGCCACCAACATTAGGAACGCATTGCCAAAAGTCATAATCAGCAGAGTAGAAATCAGAGCATAAATACCGCCTTCTAAAGTAAGTATCTTCATAATCTGCTTTTTCGTTGTTCCGATACTTTCCATAATGGCAAATTCATTTTTCCTTGCCACCACACCCGTCAGCATTACATTGACAAAGTTAATCAAACCAATGACAATGAGCAGAATTGCGGCACCGTTCCCCAACAAGCTTAAAGAGTAGTTCATCTGTTCAAATAGTTCTTTCTGATTAACAGAAGATCTAAGTTGCCATTCTGATCCAGTCAAGGTACTGTTGATCGCCTGTAATTCGCTGTCAATTCGCTCTAAATCGTTGAAATTCTTAATGTCAACACCGATTGCCGAAATGATCGGTTCTTTCGTCAGTCGTTCCATACCCGCTTCGCTGACAAAGATGATATTCGGCACAATTTGAATGTCCTTGCGTCTGCCAATACCTTCTGAAAGAGTATTATCATAATCATCATAGTAAAAAGCTCCGCCAATTTTGAAATCAGTTGCCTTGCCGTCTGTACTGTCGGCAGTTAGTGTCAATGTTTCACCCACTAAAGCGGTATTAGGAGCGTTATATTCGGTATCTTTTCCTGCAATCGCTGTTTCGCCACGCTTAAATGCTTCCATGTCAATAGGCGTATCAGAATGCTCTGCATTGTATTCTTCCAGTACCCTGTCGTCTGGAAGTGTTGTAATATAGCAGCCGTAGTCACCGGCATCAGCATACCCTTTAAGTGCCTCTATCATTTGTTCATAGGACTGCCCTTTGGATTTATATCTACTATCCTCATATTGGATTTTCATAAAGCCTTCTAAAGCGGTTTCATCAAAGTCAATACCTGCCCAGACTGTCTTTTGAATATCTACATTTTCAACACCGTCGATTTGCTTAATCTGTTCCACAAAATGTTCGTCGAATTGAGGTACTTCCTTGTTGAGTTGCTCAGGCTGTTCAAATTGAATATCATTGTATTCAAAGTTATAATCCATGTATTCCTTAATAAAGTTCTCAGCCGACATACTGCTTATAACTCCATTTACACCTAAATCATAGTAATTCCCATAAATAAGGACATAAACACAAGGATAGCCCGCTTTTTGTCACGGAACACATTATGAAATGCCATCACATGCAGCTTGCCACCATTAGTGGAATTTCTGCTTTTTGTTTTCTTCGGTGCAAATTCTGAAACTTCAATGCTTCTATTGGCGAAATTTTTGCAGCCGCTTTTGCAGGAGCATTGCAGGCAATCCAAACAGTTACCGCCGAAAAGAGAATGGACAGAATATAGATAGATGGATGGAAAAACACTTCGGCATCCATCATCGACTTGCCCTGTTCAAAGCCCTCGTTCAAAACAAAGGGAACAATTCCAAAGGAAACAGCGGTGGCTAACACAATACCAATCGGGATACCAATGCAGGCAAACTTAACTGCCTGATTTTTTACCAGTGATTTAATCTGTTTTTGCGTTGTTCCAAGCGTTTTCATCAAACCGTAAAACGGGTATCCTTTGAAATGGATATATACAAAACATTGTAAATAAGCAGATAGCCGCTGCCAATGATAAAGAATACCAATAGAATTACCATTGCGATAACTGAACCGCTTGATGATTTCATGGAAACCGCACCGCCGAAAGATTGATTTTCGTTAAGCTCCACATCTTTTTGAATACGATAAAAATCATCGGGCATTTTATTCAGCGACAAAGAAAGAACGCCGTCCTCTGCCATTGTATAACCTGCATTTTTGCAATACGCTTCGGAAACAAAGCCCATTCCCGTACCTGTATAGGAATGAAACCATCCGCTTAATGTGAAATTTTTTCCTGCTGACCGTTTTATCATAATAGGACAGAGGAATTTCCATATTCAGCTTCGGCTCTTTCATTCCAAGCTGTGAAAGAGCATCCTCTGACAGCATAATTTCATTTTCATCTGAAGGATATTTCCCTTCTATATCTTTGATTGTTTCTTTATAGTGTTTTTCCCATTCCGTAGGGTCGTAATACGAAAGTGCGATAGAAAGATCACGCCCCTCGTCGTTCTTCTCAGCAACCGAGCCGACCATATACTGCGTACCGACAGTTTTAACATATTCCAAATTCTTAATCTGCTGTTCCTGCTTTTCTGTCGGCATCGCAAGGGACGCATTAGCGGTTGTGCCTGCGGTACGCACCTGCATTAACTTCATATTTTCCATATAGTTAATGCCCAAACTAAACACAGTTGTAATCATAAAGGTAGTGAGAACGATCGCAAACACCGCAAACAGGTTACGAATACGGTTTGCTTTCATCATTCCCTTTTCCACTCTCTTAACTGCTTTTTTATTTCGGTTAGCGTGCATATCTGACACCTCCCGAAACAACCTTGCCATCCTCAATGCGGATTGTACGGTCTGCCATTTGAGCGATTTCCTCATTGTGCGTGATCATAATGGTGGTTTGGTGGAACTGACGGCTGATCGATTGCATCAGCAAAATAACATCCATACTTGTTTTTGAGTCCAGATTTCCCGTCGGCTCATCTGTAAACTGAACCCCTATCCTCTTATGCCTTGAAAACAGGGGCTTTAACGGTATGTACATTTGTGTACTGTGTAGCAATTCTCTTCTTCCAAAAGAAAAAGAACAGAATTATGCTCCTGCTCTTCTTCATCTTATATTCTAATTAATTTTACTAAGCTTAAAAGTCCCAATATTTCCGCCTTTATGACCAATATTACTGTTGTCCCGATTATTAAAATAGCGTCCAAACAAATGAGTATCATCATCTATTTCCAGAATATTATATCCATCATATTGCTGCGGTAACTCTCTACTGTGATTAATAAATCCAAATCCTACTGTAACTTTTCCATCTCGTTCTATAAATATAGATGCAACGTTACTGCTTGAAGTAGATTCAGGAAATGTAGCATAAAAATTAATCTTACTCCATTGCTGTTTTACTTCTAACTTCATGTCCATTGTTGTTTGATACGTTCAAAGAAGTAAGTTTCCCTTCCCAATATCCATTTAAATCTGGCACGTTAAGAAATCGTTTAAATATCTTTTGTTTCCAAAGATATTTATCAAAAATCCAATATATTACTCCATACAAAAACGGAACACCTATAAGTTTGTGGTTACTCCTACAGTATCGCATATTTTCAGTACTTGATCAAATCCAAACGAATTGCTGTAGCCATGCTTTGGTACTTAATATACCAGCTTCTAAAAAATATGTAAGAACTGATGATAAAACTATACTAAATATGAATATATATATGATTACCTTTTTTCTTACACCGGTATCAATTGTATATGGATGCATTATTTTCTATTCTCCTTCTTCTTTTTCTTTTAACAATGATTGTATCCAAATCGCATTATCTTTCTGCAGTATAAGATTTGTTTGATTCTCTTTTCCAGCAATTATTAATATAGTACCCGGTAGCACTCCCTTTACCTTTTCAGTAATTTCCTTCAAAGAACTTATATCTGTACTCGACGGCACAGCTGCATATTAGGATGCGTATGCCACTCTCCAATATAATTTATTACCCCATTCGTTTCATGCCAACGCCTATTGATTATTTTCTGCGCTTTTCTTCCACTTCTTTTATACAAAATTCTTGAAAAAAAAATTAGTTTTTAGCTCATGAACTTCTGTTATTTCTACAACTCTATTTTCTTTATTAAACTTTCCAAGTAAAATTCCACCTGTTTCATAATTTGTATTTAAACAATAGTATTTTCTTATATCGTCAAGAATTTTATCATTCACAATGATTTTCAAATCATTTATATTATATTTCATTAACTATCAATCCTTTTCAATTCCATAAATCTATCCTCTTTTGCCCGCCATTTAGATTTAATATTGAATTTTTTCTGCCTAGCCCATTTCATTTTTCCAATCCAAGTAAATTCATAATTATGTTTCTCTTCTTTAGAATAGACTTTTCTATAGTAAACATCTAAAAAATCCAGAACAAATTTCTGTGCCTCAAATCCTGCATATGGTGCATATGCACTCTGACATCCTGCTTCGCTCTTTAAATATTCCTTACTATCATTTAAAACATTATTATTGAACGCTCCGTTCACATCAAAAATACTTTTTTCCGTACTTTCATCAATTTCCTTTTGCAAGATCAAAGCATGTCCTGCAATCAAATACGGTTCTACCCATAAAATAATACATTCTTTATGGATGACTTTTTCTTTGATAAGTTGTATAATCTTTTTTTCAATTACTGTATTTCCAACACAAACCCAAATAATATCAAAATCATTTATTAAAGAACAATGATTCAAGAGATATTCCCATGCATTTCCTACTATGGAATTACATTTCATTGCCGGATAATGCTTAAGTAATTCTGATTTAAGAACCTCTGATTTAGGTTTAGGAAAAAGTAGATACTGACTACCACATAAATGCCGGGCTAAATTCTCAATATTCAAATTATCATTATCCAGTAATGTTATATTATCGGTAATACCTGTATCTATTATCGCTTTACTTACATAGCTCCCTATTGAACCACAACCTATTAGTAAACATTTTTTGTCAAAAGCAGCACTTCCATCTCCGCCTCGTGTAAACAACCTTTTCATCTCAAAATTCTTTAATTTAAGCCGCTTAAACTTCCGGTTTTTATTTGCCACCAACATGCCTTTTATATTTCTATGTGATGGTTTTATGCCATTAGATAATAGATTTATCTTTAATGCCAAAAGACATGAACCGATACCATTATCTGCACATAAATTATCAAATCCCTCGGCTTGATTACTTACTAAAAACTGTAAAATTTAAGATTAGTTCTTCTGCGGAATCAAATTCATGTATAATCCTGAATTGTATAAAGATGCACAAGAACTGATATTCCTA
>ENA-OQJH01001076-OQJH01001076.1-human-gut-metagenome-genome-assembly--contig:-NODE-1076-length-12520-cov-2.452352_pt1 | contig 12520 bp, 19 predicted proteins | sample MGYA00242597_ERZ504763 | MGnify/ENA primary metagenome ERZ504763 (study PRJEB26092, sample SAMD00036359) | human gut metagenome | host: Homo sapiens | study: EMG produced TPA metagenomics assembly of... | reverse complement strand
TGAAGAAAGCAAAACCTTTTGCAAGTATTCAGAGAACACAACGAACAAAGTCGTAAGCTGATCGGCAAAGACTTTGTTAGTAAAACCGTTCAACGATATGAAACCACTACCCGATATTTGGAGGAATTTCATTAAGAAAGAATATCAGTTATCGGATATTGCTCTGAACAACTTGGAAGCCAACTTCATTTCTAAGTTCGATGCTTTCTTGAAGATTGAAAAAGGTTGTGCGCAGAACTCCGCTATCACCCGACTAAAGAATTTGAAGAAGATTATCCGCATTGCTCTGGAAAACGACTGGATAAAGAAAGATCCATTTGCTTACTACCGCTTCAAACTGGAAGAAACTGATCCCGAATTTCTGACGATGGACGAGATTAAAATCATTCTCGCTAAAGAGTTCACAATTAAACGAGTAGAACAGGTACGTGACATCTTTGTCTTTTGCATTTTTACTGGCTTGGCGTTCAGCGATGTGAAAGACTTATCACCTGAACACTTAGTAAAAGATAACAAAGGAGAACTTTGGATAAGGAAGAACCGCCAAAAGACAAAAATTATGTGCAACATTCCTGTGCTACCTGTGGCAGCTTCAATTCTTGATAAATATAAAGATGTGTCAGACTATACTGGAAAACTTTTACCTGTATTGTGTAATCAACGCATGAACAGTTATTTGAAGGAGATTGCCGATGTGTGCGGAATTCATAAAAACCTTAGCACACATACCGCCAGACATAGCTATGCCACAAGCATTTGCCTTGCAAATGGCGTGAGTATGGAGAATGTTGCTAAGATGTTAGGTCATGCAGATACAAGCGTAACAAAACACTATGCAAGGGTATTAGATCAGAATATTTTCAAGGATATGCAAAAAGTAAATAGCTGTTTGTCAGAATTAACTATATAATAAAGGTAATAGGCAATATAGAAAAAGGATTGGGAAGAATGACATTTCATTTTCTCAATCCTTTTCTTTTAAGGTAAGTTTTCCAAAACTCAATATGAAGCATTGACAAAGGTAAGTTCCGCATTTAGCCTGTTCAAGTCCGAGCCTTCGGTTTGAATAAAAATCTTCCTCTCCATTTCATTCCGAGCGTATTTTTATCCAAAGACTTGCACAGACTAAATACTTCACTGAAAAAGTCAATGATTCAAATTAAATTCCGAAAAACAATGGTTTAGGCTTGACAGGTTACTCTTTCCAACTTTCAAAGTAGTGTTTTTGGAGCAGTTTATCAATATCACTCTGACGGTAGATGATTTTACCTTTTATCTGGATAAAGGGGATTAGCCTGTATCTCGCCATTCTTGCAGGGTTCGCAAACTGACATTTAGTTTCTTGGAAACTTCATTGTTAGAAAGAAAGCGTTCCCCGTTCAGGTGGGGTTTGTAATGCTTGACAATAGATTCAATACCGCTCAGCATCGAATCGAGCGAAGAAATAAACTCTTTGACTTGCGGGGTATCTTTATTTATTAGTTCCATGATTGAAAGATTGTTTTATTGAAATATTGATTTCAAGATTGCTATATGGCTAATTAGTTGCGTAGATAGTCACCAAGCGATGAAATGTTAAGTACATCTTTTGCCGGATCATAATCTATATAGAGCCGTTTGGATGCAGTGGTAATAAAATACTGGCTCCCATCTTGCTGTATCTCATAAGTAGCGGGTGAAGCCTGTTTAGTAGTTTCCGATACATATATAATAGAAAGAAGATACTCTTTGTCGCTCCGATAAATGATAACCGTAGGATTCAAATTAATGCTTCCCATGTACCGACAATAGAAAATAGATTGAAGGACGGATAATTTTCTTTAATTCTTTTCATAAGGCACGATTTGTTTGGTTGATTGATTCCGTATTTCACTGTTGGAGATAATCTTTTCAATATCAGCAGATTTATAATAAATCTTGCTGCCAATTTGGGAATAAGCCAATCTTCCGCTACTTCTGTAATACTGCAAAGTTCGCTTGCTAAAGCCTAACAACAGACATACTTCCTGACTATCCAGCCAATTTTCAACTTCTGCGTATGAGTGTTACACAAACTATCTATCCGTTTGGCGAACTCTGTAAACCGTTCGCAGACATACGAAAAGGTTCTTCTTTCGATGGTTACTACTTCCATACTCTTTTAATTTTAAATGGTTATAAAACGTGTTGATTTCACTTTCATCAGCAAATGAAAAAAGAATCATGAGCCGTTTTCAAAACTGTCCGAAAGTGGTAGGAAAAGACTGCAATTGGTACAAAACGAAAGAATGCAAATCAACAACAGTAGAGATTTTATTTGCATATTATCGGGTATAGTCATCCTTCTTTGTATCTTTGCAATTATAAAGCATTTAGCATGGATAAATTTAATGCGAGTAAAAACGTAGACACCGCTAGGTTAGAAAAACTATTTCTTGAGAAAGGCACATTGAAAGTGCTTAAGAAGAATGAATATATGGTTCGTCAAAACGATAAAACGAATCATATAGCTTTGTTACATCAGGTACATTTCGCCTTACTCGCATAGACACAAACGGCAACGAATGGATTGTAGGCTACAGTTTTGAGAATGATTTCGTATGTGATTATCCCTCTTTAATTAATAGAACAAGTGCAACAGTTAGCATAAAGGCAACAACTGACTGCGAGGTCTATTTGCTCCCATTAAGCGAACTCAACCAATTTTAGGAAACAGATATGGAAACACAACGTTTAGGCAGACGAATTGCCGAAACCATGTTTGCCGAGATATACCAACGATTATTAAGATTCTATTGTGATACTCCCGAACAACGTTATCAGGCACTAATGAAACGATGCCCCGATTTACAAGAACGAATATCCCTAAAAGAAATAGCACTTTTTCTCGGTGTAACTCCTGAAACCCTAAGTAGAATCCGCAAAAACAACAGCAAAAATAGAGGTCTTGACTTTCGTCAAGGCTTTTTTGCTTCCTACTGCTTAATATTGCCACCATAATGATAAACAGAATGATTATGGAAACTTACACTCACTTCGGCAAACAACCTGATATTCTCAAACATCTTGTTCTCTGTGAGGTTCTTCAAATAGAGAAACCGCAGATATATGTAGAAACAAATTCAGCATGTGCTATCTATACAATGGCACATACTCCCGAACAAGAATATGGTATTTATCATTTCTTAAACGAAGCGAACGAAGATGACATATTGAAAAATTCCCTTTATTATCAATTGGAGAGTGAAGTATGGCAAATGGATATTATTTAGGTTCTCCAGCATTAGCATGAAGTATTGAATAATGATATTAAGGGGCATTTGTTCTTTGATCTGGAAAAAGGAGCATTGGAGAATATCGAAACATTTGCAAGACACCAAGCCGTCACACCACCAATTAGAACCTTCAATTGTGATTCGGTTGATGGCATATTAAAAATATTGCCATCACTTCCCAAAGCTACGTTTTTACATATCGATCCTTATGAAATAGATAAACGCAATAATAACGGACATACTTATCTTGATGTATTAACCAGTGCCACCCAATTGGGAATGAAGTGTTTGCTGTGGTATGGATTTATGACGATTAACGACAAACAGATACTCAATAAATATGTATCGGAGAAGTTAAGCAAAGCAGACATTAATGATTATGCGTGTTCTGAATTGATTATGAACGCCATAAAAAAGATACAGTAATCTGTAATCCGGGCATATTGGGAAGTGGAATCTTAGCGACCAACTTATCCCAAAAATCCAATGTAATGATTCAGGTTTATAGCAAAAAAATAGTTGCAATCTATAAAGATGCTCGATATAAAGAGTTTGACGGGAGCCTATACAATGACATCATTAGTAAGAAACAGAATATCAAAATCAAAAGACATCTGTAATTCAAGTCAAGAAACAAAACTCAGAAAAACTATTGGTTCTTTCAACAAAAGTAACTATTTTTGCAAACCATACCACATGGTATGGTTTATTAATTATGAATAAAGTAGATAAAAAACAATGGTTCATAGTTGGTCTTGATATCTTGGAAAAGGACGGATTCGCAAAAATCACAATAGACAACTTATGTACTCAATTGGAGATTACTAAAGGTGCATTTTATCACCACTTCAAGAACGTTGATGGGTACATCGATGCTCTGATGAAATATTGGTTAAACCAAAATACTATTCAAATAATTGAAGATGCAGATAAATTAGCAACTGCAAAAGAACGAATGGAATTTATTGGTAGTGTCGTGATTAATAGGTCACACAAAAGTGAACAGGTGATACGAGCTTGGAGCTTTTCTAATCAAATTGTAAAAAAGTATATCCAGCAAGTTGATGATTTGCGGATTGACTATTCAACTAAATTGAGAGTACAGTTAGGTATGTCGGAAGAGGAATCTAAAAATACTTCTGTTTTAGAATATGCAATTTTTGTCGGAATTCAGCAGTTATATCCTGATATAAATAAAAAGGATTTGGAACAACTTTATATATTCTATTGCCAAAAACTTCAAATTAACGGTGTCAAATGAAGCCATATAACAAAGAGGAATCAAAAAGGATTCAGATCCGAAGAATGTTTAATAACATTGCTCCTTACTACGATAGGATATGTCACATTCTATCGTTCAATATAGATAGGCTTTGGAGGAAACGTTTAGTGGAACTTGTTGCCGAAAGAAAACCTACTAACATTGTTGATATAGCTACTGGAACAGGTGATGTAGCCATAAGCATGGCAAAAAAAATTCCAACTTCCCAAATAGTTGGAATTGACTTGTCGGAAGAAATGCTGAAAGTTGCACAGCAGAAAATTGAGCATTTTAGTATTAAACCCAACATAAGACTTTTATGTGAGGACGCAGAAAATTTGTCGCTCTCCAGTAATACTTTTGATGTCGTTACAATTTCATTTGGAATAAGAAATTTTGAAAATATAGTTAAAGGGTTATCGGAATGCCATCGGATTTTGAAAGAGGGTGGAAGTCTATTTATTATGGAGTTCTCGACACCTAAGCATAAAGTATTCAATGTACTATATCGCATTTACTCAAAACATATTCTACCATTAATAGGTCAAGTAATATCAAATGATGACAAGGCATATAAGTATCTTCCCGAATCAATCGTAGAGTTTAATCGAGAGCATGAATTTACTGAATTATTGCTAAATAATGGTTTTGATAGTTGTATATCTATATCATTATCAAATGGTATCGCCCACATTTATATTGGTGTTAAATCTAAAATGTAGATAATATGAACAAGGCTAAAATACATAACGACAGTTTAATTAATAATTATCTCCCTGCTGATTATTTGGATTCTTTCTCAAAAGAGGTTGTAGTAAATAAAAACATTACACCTGATACTTTCTTTGATATGGTATTCAACCGATTTCCTGCATGGATAGATTGGTTGTTAAAGCTGAGAAACAAAATAGTGAAACCTTTAGGATTAGACACTACAAGTCGCTTTCCCGATTCTGTGTGTGAAAGGAGTGCTAATGAAATTATATGGGGAATGCCCGACAAGCATCTGAATTTTAACGTTTCAATGTGGTGTGGAGAATATCGAGATGGCAAACAGGAACTTCGCATTACCACTGTTGTGAAGTACAATAACTGGTTCGGACGATTATATTTCTTTGTTATCAGACCATTTCATGGGGCAATAATAAAATCAATCCTGAAAAATATAGATAAGAAATAAATACTAATACAGGTATTATTAATAAATATCATATCTCAAGATAGATTTACTTCAACTTGAAAACTACATTTTAGAACGCAGAACGCTACTAATGAAGTGTGTTTTACTCTAAAATATTACCGCTATTTACTAATAATATAATGCAACAATAATGCCAGATTGGGAGCTAACAGAACAACGCATCTATCAACTATTGAAACACCCATATCAATTGATAATCGGTAGTTGAAAATATGACTTCTGCATACTTAGAGTTTGTGGAAGAGTTGTTCGCTTATATTGCTAACACCAAAGACAACAAAGAAATTATTCGTAAGTTAAACATAACTTATATAGAATTTGCCACCATAAAAGCATTTGAAGAGTCTACACCTACCGAAAACAATAAACAAAAAATAGTTTTTCTAAATAAATTGATAACCCTAATAGAAAAAGAACAAGATTTACTTTACCGTCAAATGGAATATCCCAAATTCTTTATCAACATAGAATCGGAATGGAAATCACCTATCTGCACAAATTCGGATGTGATAAAACTTATTGATATAATGGAACTGGCTTGTGGATTTTTCTATCTAATGGATGGGCTTCTGCGTATCGACAATAAGGCGTTACACCTGATAGATGTTACACGTATCTTTGAAAAGATGTTCAACGTCAATTTGGGAGATATTTACAAGAAAGAAGAAGCTGTAATCAAACGCAAGCCGATTAAAATAACAGAGTTTCTGGACAGACTAAAATCTGCCATCATTCAAAAAAGTAAAGACGAGGGTTATTACCAGCCATAAAAACGAAAAATATTCTATTCTGTTTATCAGCAAGATAGCAGTTATTTGTAGGGGAGTACCAGTGGTATTCCCCTAACTTATTTACACCGATTTGCCGACCTTTGCTTCATCAATCGATTGAAAAATTTAATGTTTAACTAAAAATGAAGCAAAATGTATATAGACAATGAAAACTTCGACAAGTGGATGGAACGGCTATCAAAAAAGCTCTCCGAAATTGGGCAAGACCTGAAATCCCTTATCAATACCAACAATATACTGGACGAGAATGATAAGATACTCGATAATCAGGATTTAGCTTTTCTGTTGAAAGTATCTTTCCGAACTCTGCAACGGTATCGGGCAAGTGGCAGACTTCCTTACTTTATGATAAGTCATAAGACCTACTATCGGGCTGCTGACATCCGGACATTTATTCAAGAAAATGCTGATTGTAAGACCTACGAATGGTTTAAAACAGAAAATCAACTTGATAAACAAAGCACTGCAAAACAGGGTGAGTAATGGCACACACCTGATACAGCACCATCGCTCCTCATTTAGCAGAAATCACCTCGCCCTGTGGCTCGGCTCATTTCGCTAAATGAAGCAAGAGGGAACTGGACTTTGTCCTGTTCTCCCTCTTGCTGCGGGCAAAGCCTTCGGCTTTAGCGTGTTACAAGAACACGCTGTAATGACACTTGTAATAAGCATTTTCTTTGCAACGCTTATTATCAGGTATTTATCTATTCATATTTCTATAAAAAAGTAATTATCATGCCCAATAGCAGTCGAAAAACGATATTCACTACCATTTCCATAGACAAGGAAACGGCAACTTTGGTAGAGAAGATATGCAAACAGCTATTCACTGAAAAAGAGCGAAGTTGTAAAGTTGGCGTTCGGATATATAGATAAGGCGCATATCAACCCATCCGAAACACCTGAATCCGTAAAATCGGAACTGGCGAAAATAAATAAGAGGCAGAATGATATTATCCGTTTCATTCGTCACTATGAGGAAGAGCAACTGAATCCAATGATACGGGCAACAAATTCTATCGCTTTGCGTTTTGATGTTATCGGCAAAACTTTAGAAACTCTTATTCTCTCTCAACTGGAAGCCAGTCAGGAGAGACAAACAGCCGTACTAAAAAAGTTAAGTGAGCAGTTCTGTAATCATGCCGATGTGATAAACAATCAGTCCAAACAGATAAACGCACTCTATCAGATACATCAACGAGATTATAAAAAGTTACTTCACCTGATACAACTCTATTCGGAACTTTCTGCTTGTGGTGTGATGGATAGCAAAAGGAAAGAGAGTCTAAAGGCTGAAATTATCAATCTAATAAATACATAGAGCCATGCACATAGATTTTACTCCACCTACTAACGGAACATACAATAATTCAGGAAGTAGCCGACGACTAGCTAATTATCTGGAACATGAAGATTTGGAACGAATGGAAAAAGGAATCTATACCGAAGGCTTTTTCAATCTGACAGAAGATAACATCTATAAATCAAAGGTTATAAAGGATATAGATGCAAATATCGGCCAACTCCTAAAAACAGATGCTAAGTTTTATGCTATCCATGTCAGTCCATCTAAAAAGGAGATTCAAGCAATGGGTAATACAGAGCAGGAGCAAGCCGAAGCCATGAAACGTTATATTCGTGAAGTATTTATTCCCGAATATGCTAAGAATTTCAATAAAGAACTATCTGCTACAGAAATAAGTTTTATGGTAAAATTCACTTTGATCGTAGCCGTTTAAATAATGAATTGAATATACACTGCCATTTGATTGTGAGCCGAAAAGACCAAGTAAATAAAAAGAAGCTGTCGCCACTAACAAACCATAAAAACACCAAGAACGGAATAATCAAAGGAGGTTTTGATCGAGTAAACTTGTTCCTGCAATTAGAACAAGGCTTTGATAAACTATTCAATTACAATCGCCAACCCAAAGAGTCATTTACCTATCGCAACACTATGACGAATGGCTCTATTTCAGAACAATTTAAACTACAAGAACTAGATTCTCAATCATGTGAAAGAAAAATAGCAATAAGCCAAGATAGCAATCAAGAAAACTTGTTTTCAGTCAATCTTGAAAATAAGGAAGCAAGTAATCAAAAAGATAGCCAAGTCTATAACACATTTAATATCTTTGGCTTAGCGGGAACATACAGTTCTTTTTCTGAAGAACAAATTCTAAAACGTCCCAAGAAGAAGAAAAAGCGTAAGTTATAGACCTTTAGTTCCTACATTCTTAAGAACTTCCTCATGCACTCAACCAAATCAGAAGAATATTTATTGCCAACATGAAAGATACTCAAAAAAAACGCTTAACTTTGTGAAACATATGGGAATATACAAAACCCTATGTCAACAAGGTCTGTTTTTTGTATACAAAGGGTCAGGCTTGATATATATAGTTTCATTTTGATAAGATCGCTATAACAGAATTAATAAATGGTAATATCAGAAAAAAAATAAAGAGAAATATAAGATCTATTAGCAGCGAAGTGCTTAATGGAGAGAATTATAACAGAAGTGATTTCGCTCGTAGTCTTCTCAATTATCCGGCTATGATGGTCCCATCGGTTCAAGAACCAATAATAGAAGAACTTCAGATGTTTTAAATAATGAAGTTTCGTTACTAGACCCATTTATGGGAGCCTCAAATACTTTAGTGACAGGTATGAAATATGGCATGAATGTTTTTGGACAAGATATAAATCCATTATCATTATTATTGAGCCAAGTAAAAACAACCTATTACTTAAAAGAAGAACTTGATGAAGCTGAAGCAAGAATTATCAATTCTATTAATATAGATCAATCTCATTTTATTGAAGTTACTTTTCCTAATATTGATAAATGGTTCACTAAAAATGTGCAAATTGATTTGTCGAAAATATTTCGGGCTATCAATAAAGAACCTATAATAAAAATTAGAAAATTCTTTTGGGTTGTTTTAGCTGAAGTAATTCGACTCACAAGCAACGATAGAACTTCTACTTTTAAAATGCATATGAGATCACTTGAAGATATAAGAACAAGAGAAATTTCCGTTCTAAAAACGTTTTGCATCTGTATCTAAAAAAAACATCAAAATATTAGTGATTATATTGCAGTATTATCACTAAAAGGGTATATAAAAGAGGGGAAGTACTTAAAAGAGACAGAAGTTATATGGGGAGACACTAATAAAGAAATTAGAACAACGAAGTCTTTTAATTTACTTGTTACCTCTCCACCTTATGGAGACAATCAAACAACAGTAACTTATGGTCAATTTTCCTATTTGCCATTACAATGGATTCCTGTTCAAGATATAGACAACGACATAGATCTTAATTATTTAGAAAACACTCAAATTATTGATACAAGGAGTTTAGGGGGACAGATAAAAAGTAACATAAATAATATTGAAGATATAATATTTAGTAAGTCAAGAACTCTAAAAAGATTTGTTACTCAATTTAAAGATGCAGAAAGAAAAAAAGCAGAAAAAGTTACGAGATTTATTTATGATTTAGATAAAAGCATTGACAATATGCTTCCCAAAATGGAAAAAGGTTCTTTTATGGTTTGGACTATTGGGAATAGAAACGTAAATAAACAAATGGTGCATAATGATCTGATTCTAAGAGAACTATTTGCATCAAAAGGTGTAAATATATTTACTGATTTAGAAAGAGAAATATTAAGTAAGCGAATGCCTGGAAGAAATAATTTCTCAGAAACAATGAAGAAAGAAAAAGATTTCTAAATTTTTTAAAAATTTAAGTTAAATGATTTAATCAAAAAATATCATTTTGATATAACACCTCATATCGTAAAACAACTTGGAGAACAACTAGTTTCCGATGAAATTACAGCTTTACTAGAGTTAATAAAAAATTCTTTTGATGCTGATGCGACCTATGTTTCAATAGAAATAAATACTACAGGGCAATATACTAAAGAAAAACTTTTCTATCCGAACCATAGAGGTTTTATTGTAGTTGAAGATGACGGATTTGGTATGAGTGAGAATACTATTATGAAATCATGGTTACTGATTTCTTATTCACAAAAAAGGGAATTAAAAGAAGCAAAAAAGAAACCCCAGGTGGTAGAACACCACTTGGAGACAAAGGTCTTGGACGTTTAAGTACACAACGTCTAGCTGATATATGTGAAATATTTACAAATGAAGAAAAGGAATCAGGTACACATATTGCTTTTAACTGGAAAGACTTTGAAAAAAGAGGATGCATTAAGTGAAGTTAGAATTCAAGCAGAACATTTCAGTTCTCAAAAAATAAAAGGGACGACTTTAATTCTAGCGAATCTTAATCATTCAGAAGTTTGGGATGGTAAAAATTTGGAAAATTTTAAAGGACAAGTGTCACAGATTATTTCTCCCTATAAAGAAAATAGACCTTTTGATGTCTACCTCAAAATCAATGGAATAAATATCAATCTTGATAAATCTAATGATGAATTAAGGGATTTAGCTATATCGCGTTTTAAATTCAATTTTGATGGTTCCAGTATTACAATTCAAGGAAAAACAAAATTATCAAAATTCATAGGTAACAATCAAGAAGACTTCAAGAATTTTCTAGAGATAGATAATGGAAGGAAATTTTACGACTATTTATCTAAGAAACAGCCAGATATAGAAAAGAGTGATAATTCTTTCTTTATAAAGTTTGAAAAAAATTCGATTTTAAAAAAGACATAGGTGGACTTGAAATATTTGATGGTGAAAGAGCTAATCCTGGTTCCTTTAATGGGATTATTGATGAATTTACTTACGACAATTGGATGTCATATGACGAAAACATCAAAGAAATTTTTGGAAAGCTATCTAACTATAGAGAATTTGCTCAAAGCCAAGCTGGAATCAAATTATTCAGAAATGGATTTGCTGTAAAACCTTTTGGAATTGATGGAGATGATTGGCTTAGATTAGGAGATTCTCAAACAAAAGGTAGTTCATATTATCCACTTAGACCAGCAAATGTTATTGGTTATTTTCAATTGATGAAGGTATTAATGATAAATTAAAGGATAAAACAGACAGAGAAGGTTTAGTTTCCAATCCATATTCACGTAACTTTTTCGTTCTATGCTTTTTTATCAGGGATGAAATAAATCGTTATCAAGAGCATATAAGAAGAACTTACAATGATTTTCTCAAAACATATAAAACCGAGAATAGCGGTATTAAAACTGTTAATCAGGCATTTAGTCAGCTTAAAGAAACAAAGTTAAAGACAGAAGAAGTTAAAGATGAATTTAAAAATGCAGTAATATCTGTAGACAAGGCAATAGAAGAATCTGACCGATTAGTTAAAACGGTAAAAAACAATCCCATATTTTCTACAGACTTAGAAAAGAAGCAGCCGAAAATATAAATTTTCTGCTAAGTAAATTAAAGGAAATCCAGAATACTTTAGAAAAAGTAGAAAAAGTAATATCTAGAACAGAAAAGTTAAATGAAGTAATTAATATTCTTGAACCTAAAATCCAGATACTAGAAGAACAATTAATGAATTTTTCCGAATTAGCGAGTTTAGGACTAACAGCGGAGTCCGTTAGCCACGAATTCTCTTCTATAGCAGATAGATTAGCAGAAAGAGCATCATTCTATGGAGCTAAATTACACGGGAAAAATATCACAGATTCAGACTTATATGTATTTTTTGAATATATTAATTCTACTGTAAATGGTCTCAAGATACAACTAAAGCACCTTGACCCTACTTTAAAGTACAATAGAGAGAAGAAATCAGAAATAAAACTCTCACTTTTTTTTAAAGAAGAAAGTGAATATTACAAAAATAGATTACCTAAAATCCGCAACTATCATCCAATACACGATTAAGGGTAGATTTATGAGTCGTTAGTAGTAGCTTTCAGTAAAAAGCAACAGCACAACATCAATATGTAGCCAACATCCCCTTACCCCACGATGCGACTTGAGGTAATACGCAGATTCTAACCGGAAAGAAAGGATTCTTATCCGAATTCTGTTTTGAAGGGTTTTGC
>ENA-OQJH01001075-OQJH01001075.1-human-gut-metagenome-genome-assembly--contig:-NODE-1075-length-12533-cov-1.190311_pt1 | contig 12533 bp, 16 predicted proteins | sample MGYA00242597_ERZ504763 | MGnify/ENA primary metagenome ERZ504763 (study PRJEB26092, sample SAMD00036359) | human gut metagenome | host: Homo sapiens | study: EMG produced TPA metagenomics assembly of... | reverse complement strand
ATACAGATAAGGTGCACCTACGATCGCAAAGTCAGCGTCATATCCTTCCGGAACGGAACATGGCACAATTGCCATCTGCAGCGCTCCTGTACGGATAAATTCAGCCATTGCTCCCTGCTCTCCTAATCACCCCGTTAGGATAAATGGTTACATGATAACGTCCGTTTGTTTCCTTCTCAAATTTTTCCCCAAATGCTTTCATGGCACGATACTGCGGATGGTTCTCGTTCTGGTTGAAAGCTACGCGAATCTCTGTCACCTTCTGTTCGGAAGTACGTCCACAGGCTGTAAGCATACCCATAAGGCAAATAACCCCCACAGCCATTGCCAATTTTTTAAACATACCGGTAAATCCTCCTACTGGTTTTACAAATTGATTTTTCAAATATTTTCTTGCTGTTAACTTGCGTTAACGCATTTTTTAACACTTTTTTTACGGATTTTTCCAATATTATAGCAGTTCAGCATATTGGCCCGAAAATCGTCTTTCAGGCCAGTATTACATGCTGAGCTGCTAAGTTACTGATCTATAAAATTTTTATATACACAATTATCCTGTACGCAGCGACACTGCCCCCGTAATATAATTACAGCAGTGCTACGCTTACCTTAACTACAACCTTGCGCAGTTCATAGCTTCGCCGGAGATAACCTGTGGACGATGGATATCGGATGGGAAGAATACACAGAAACATCCCGGACGGGACTCAATGTATCCTTCATCTTCTACAGACTCATAGAAGATCAGGTCTCTTTCCTTAATGTGCTCTGCTACTTTGTAGTTTCCGGTGTTCTTGGTAAATCCAAGACGCTCTCTTCCGGATACTAAGAACTGTACATCCAGATATTTCTCATGAGACTCCGGACGTCTGTCAGCAACATCTTCTGTCATGGCATCAAATACCTGAGCATAGATGTCTTTTCCCTGGATCTCATATATACCAGGTTCCATAGATGCGAAATCGTGGCTCTTTAAGTACTCTAATGCAGTCTGGATCGCTGCAGGGTACTTTTCAAAAGAATCACCATTCTTGATAGATGAAAAGATCATTTTTTCTCTCCCTTTATTTTATTTAAAGCCTTTATAAATAAAAGCTTTTATTTGTTTCTGCCTTCCATTGCATGTACAAGACGTACAATGCACTCATGGCCCGGAACTTCCACACCATACTTGTGTGCTGCACGTACTACAGCGCCGCTGATGGTATCAACTTCTGTTCTTCTGCCATCACGCAGGTCTGCACGGATAGAAGTACAGCGTTTGGATTGTTGATGGAAGTATTTTTAACTTTTTCACGAACTTTTTCTTCATCGAAATTCAGTCCAGCTGCTGCTGCTGTCTTTACTGTCTCATGGATCAGCTGGCAGCACAGATCCCACGCATACTCGTTAGCTGCAATGTAGCCCATGTCTACCTGGAGAACACCTGTAAGGGCACTTAAGGAAACATTGGTAAACAGCTTGTCCCAGATCAGAGTCTGGATGTTTTCATGGATCTTTACATTAAAACCACACTGGTCAAATGCTTCTTTTAACTGAGGAAGGAAACCTTCCTTGTCTTCTACCAGCATACCAACATTGGTAACACCGGTTCCGCCGCGGCGAACATGTCCCATTCCAAGAACAGCACCATTATCTTCGGTTGTACCGATAACGATATGGTCTTCATCAACGAATTCCTTTAACAGATCTTCGTGTCCCGCACCGTTCTGTAAAGTCATCAGGCGGGTGTTTGGTCCGATCAGACCACGGTTACCCTCTAATGCTGCCCTGGAGAACAGAGCCTTTACAAAGAGGATCACTAAATCTGCCGGTTCCTGTCCTTTCGTGTTGCTGACTGCACCTGATGATAAGTATGAGTGGTTCCGTCTTCATCGATCAGAAGACCGTTGTTTGCAACCTGCTCTACTACTTTTTCATTGGTATCTACTAAAAGAACATCATTATGCTGGGAAAGATGTCCACCATAGATAGAACCCATTGCTCCTGCACCGATCACTGCAATACGCATTTTACTTTCTCCTTTTCCCATTCTTACGTTTAACGTTTACACTGTGCCTTAAAGTAGATTGCGCCCTGCATAAACTCTTCTTATGCGTGGGCGCAGTCTTTTAAAAGTCCGGGGTTTATTCGGAGAACTCAGCAAGTCCTTCAATTGCATATGCACGAACAGGGCTGGAATCCAGTCCAAGGATTGGAAGTGGGGAATAGCTCATGAAGAATACATCCTTCTTAAGCTGCTCTAAGTTTCTTAAAACTTCCAGGAATACAATGTTCTCTGCCATTAAGATGTCATGGAAAGGCTTAACATCTTCGTTGCAGTTTTCGATGGAAACACCATCACCAAAGCCAACAGCTTTTACCTTGTGAGCCTTGAACCACTCAGCGCTCTCAGCACCAACTAACAGACGCTGATCCTTGTCAGTGTTGGTATCAGGTGTAAATGGATACAGCTTGTAGGAAGAGTCGATGATAACGATATCTCCTTCTCTTACCTTTCCAGCTTCACGGTCTAAGTCAGCAGCGGTGATATGTCCACGCTTAGCAACAGTCTCCTTGAAGTCTACGTATACTGCACGGCCTAAGAAAGTGGTTAAAGGCAGCTCAGCTACAGATGGCCAGTTATCATCATGATGATAAGGGCACTCACAGTGGGTTCCCAGATGGCTCATCAGATCCATGTTGGTGTGGAAATCCGGGATAGCACCGCCGGTATTGAAGCGGAACAGATGGCATCTTCTGCTCTCTGTCTTTGGATCCAGGATCTTGGAAAGATCAACAATTCTTAAGTTACCCATTTCATAAACACACATTTTAGGTTCCTCCTTAAAATTGGTTTTTATTTTCTTTGTTTGGCTTTTTTCTCGCCTATCTGTATACCAGTATACCGGTATGTCGGTATACTGTCAAGATTTTTCAACGAAATAAAAGTCAACAAATTTTTTAACGATGTTTTTGTGCATTTCTGATAATGCACTTTCTTATACCCTTGTCATATATATACAAAATAGTTACTTTCAGTTTACAATAAGTTACTTTTCTATACAAGACTTGATTTGAAAATATCCCTATCCGGCAAAAAAATGGGGAAAATAATAGGAAAATCAATGGTTTTTCTTGACAGACATAACACTTTAGCCTTAAGATTGTATACAGAATTTGATTTAAATATAAAGGATATGGATACAAGAAATGAAAGAAAAAAGCTTCCTGCAGATGCAGGCCTACGATTCCATTAAAAACGGCATTTTAAACGGCGAACTAGAGCCGGGACAGCTCTACTCCGAAACAAAACTGTCCGCAAAAATAGGAATTTCCCGAACCCCTATGCGTGAAGCCCTCCAGTGTTTAAGCCAGGACGGCTATATCACCATTATACCAAGCAAAGGCTTTATGATCCGTCAGTTAAATGAAAAGGATATGAAAGACAGTATCCAGATCCGCTGCGCTATTGAAGGCTTCTGTACCACCGTGATCGCATCACAGACAGATACCAAAGAAGGAAAAGAGTTGCTGCGCAGTTTAAAAATGATCCTGGATAACATGGAAGAAGCATTAAATTCTGACGCTTTGGAAGATTTCATTTATTATGACCATCAGTTCCATCTGCTTATCGTCAACTATCTCCACAATGATGAATTCAACCAGATCTTCCAGCGCCTGCTGTACCTGATCCACTTAACCTCTCAGGATGCCCTTTCCACAGAAGGCCGTATCCAGGAACTGTGATGAACATCTGGCTTATTATAACGCATTGAAAGAAGGGGATGGCCAGAAAGCTTACAATATCATGATCGAGCATCTGATGATGCCTCTTAAGGTGCATGAGAAAGTACGGGAAAAGAAAAGTGAAAAGAAATAATATACGCCAAAAGCCGCCTGGATGGGCGGCTTTTTTGCGTTCACGATTGTTATTGCCAATCTCATGATCCATATTTTGCATTTTCTGCTTTTCAATTTTCCAGCTGACGCACCAGGTTTACCATTTCAATAGCACCAAGGCACAGTCATAGCCTTTATTTCCTGCTTTTGTTCCTGCACGCTCAATGGCCTGTTCAATATTATCCGTGGTCAGAACTCCAAACATGACCGGAATATCGCTTGTTAAAGACACACTGGCAATGCCTTTAGAAACCTCACTGCACACGTAATCATAATGGCTGGTTGCTCCTCTTATAACAGCTCCCAGGCAGATCACGGCATCATATTTTCCGCTTTTTGCCATTTTAGATGCGATCAACGGATCTCAAAAGCTCCTGGAACCCATGCAAGATCAATGTCCTCATCTTTTACATCATGGCGCAGCAGGCCGTCTCTGGCACCTGCCACTAATTTTGATACGATAAATTCATTAAATCTGGCTGCTACGATTCCTACTTTGATCTCTCTTGCTACTACTTTTCCTTCTAATGTACGCATGATTTTTGTTTCCTTTCGTATATGTATGTTATTTTAATATTACTGCAGCATATGACCCATACGGATCTTCTTGGTCTGCAGATAAAATGATCATATTCTGTTTCCTGCATCTGGATCGGTACCCGCTCTGTGATTCTTCAAAGTAGCCAAAGGCAGACACTGATACACTTTATCCGGGTTATTGGTAAGTAAACGCATGCTTCTTACTCCCAGGTCTCTTAATATCTGGCGCCGATATAATATTCTCTTTCATCTCCCTTAAAACCAAGAGCAAGATTGGCTTCTAAGGTATCCATTCCCTGTTCCTGCAGTTCATAGGCTCTTAATTTATTGATCAGGCCGATTCCTCTGCCTTCCTGGCGCATATACAACAGGATGCCTCTTGCCCTCTTTTCAATCTGTGTCATAGCTGCAGCAAACTGCTGGCCGCAATCGCAGCGCAGGGAACCGAACACATCTCCAGTAAGGCATTCTGAATGGACTCTGCAAAGCACATCTTCCCCGTTTCCTATATCACCTTTTACCAATGCCACGTGATGTTCTCCGTTCAGTCGGTTTATATATCCATAAGCTTTAAACACGCCATATTTTGTAGGCATTTTCGTTATAGTCACCCGCTCCACCAGCTGCTCGTGGACTTTTCTGTACTCCTGAAGATCTTTGATAGTGATAAATTTGATATTCCATTCTTTCGCCAGTTCCTTTAACTGCGGGGTGCGCATCATGGTTCCGTCTTCTTTCATGATCTCGCAGCAGAGGCCACATTCCTTTAAACCAGCCAGGCGGCACAGATCAACCGTTGCTTCTGTATGTCCATTACGCTCTAAAACACCATTTTTCTTTGCAAGAAGAGGGAACATATGGCCCGGACGTCTAAAATCTTCCGGTTTTGCATCTTCTGCTACGCAGCGCATGGCAGTGATAGAACGCTCTGCTGCAGAGATACCGGTTGTAGTATCAACACAGTCAATGGATACGGTAAACGCAGTTTCATGGTTATCTGTATTCTTTGTGACCATCTGAGGAAGCTGCAATTTTTCCACATAAGCTTCTGACATTGGCATACAGATCAGCCTTTTCCGTGGACTGCCATGAAATTAATGTTTTCTGTGGTTGCAAATTCTGCCGCACAGATAAAGTCCCCTTCGTTTTCTCTGTCCGGATCATCTGTAACAAGGATCAGTTTTCCCTGTCTTAAATCTTCCAGTGCTTCCTCTACTGTATTAAATCCATTTTCTGTATTCTTCCTCTGATCCATGATATTTCTCCTCTCTTTTTCTCTACGTACTTCGGGATTTTTTTAATTCATATCCATTAATACCCATATTGCATCAGTTTCTCTCTCGTTATTCCGTGAGTTTTTTTCTCATTTTTATCCGCTATTGCTCCGTGAGTATTTTTCTCACATATGAACTTTTCCACATATTTCCCTACAATATCATTTTCCAGATTGACCAGATCTCCTGGTCTCCGCTCTCCTAATGTAGTAGCACTCCTTGTATGAGGTATGGTAGAAACAGAGAAGTTGTCTGCGTTACCTTTGCTACTGTAAGGCTGATTCCGTCAATGGCAATCGAACCTTTTTCTACAATATATCGAAGGATCTGTGGCGGTGCTTCTATGGTGTACCAGATCGCCAGACTGTCTTCTTTTATCTCTGCGATTTTTCCGGTACCGTCAATGTGACCGGATACCATGTGACCTCCAAACCTGCCTCCTGCTGCCATAGCCCGCTCCAGATTTACACTGCTTCCCGGCTTTAGCATTTTAAGGCAGTGCGGTTTAATGTTTCATGCATTACATCTGCCTGAAATTCATTTTTAGAAAATGCTGTAACCGTAAGACAGATCCCGTTTACTGCAATGCTGTCTCCTTTATGGATATCTTCCATGATCTTCTGCGCTTTTATAGTAAGGACTGCCTGACTGGCGTTTTTCATAATTTTACTGATCGTGCCCTTTTCTTCAATGATCCCCGTAAACATTTCTCTCCACCTCTCCTTCTATCAGCAGGTCCTCTCCCAGAACTCTGACCTTTTATGTTTGATCAGAAATGCCTGATCCGGTTCTTCTACGCCTCTTCCTTCTACGGGAGTCTTGGCCGTTGTTCCCCCAAAAAGCTTTGGCGCTATATATGCCTGTACTTTCTGAACGATCCCCGCTTCTAATGCCGCCCAGTTAAGAGTACCGCCGCCCTCTAACAGAACGCTGTCTATCTTCTCTTTCCCCAACAGCTCCATAAGATGCTGCAGATCAATATGGCCCATTTTCTTCTCTGTTAAAAGTATTTTGCAGCCCGCCTCTTTATAAGGCCTTTGCAGTTCTTCATCTGATACACAGCAGGCAATGATAGTAGGAATATCCTTTGCGGTTTTTACGATCTTCGAGGTCACAGGCGTCTTTAAATGAGTATCGCAGATAATACGGATGGGATCTCTGCCTCCTTCTATGCGGCAGTTAAGCATAGGATCATCTGCCAGTACCGTACCGATCCCCACCATGATCCCAGTATTTTTCTTTCGCTGTTCATGTACATGATGCCTGGCTTCTTCCCCGGTCACCCATCTGGAAGCACCGGTATAAGCGGCGATCTTTCCATCCATAGTCATGGCGTATTTCATGGTCATATAAGGGCGGCCAGTCTGGATGTAATGGAAAAATACCGGATTTAATCCGTCGCATTCTTCCTTCAACACATGTTCTGTTACCTGTATTCCATGATCCTTTAAAATCCGGATTCCTTTTCCACCCACCAATGGATTGGGATCCCCGGAACCGGTCACTACCCGGCTGATACCTGCTTCTATGATGGCATCTGTGCATGGTGGCTGCTTTCCGTGATGACAGCAGGGTTCCAACGTTACATAGATCGTGGCGCCTTCTGGAGACTGGCTGCAGGAAGCCAACGCATTCCGCTCCGCGTGAGGTTCTCCATATTTTTCATGGTATCCCTGACCAATAATACAGCCATCTTTTACGATCACTGCCCCAACTACCGGATTTGGCGCTGTATAGCCGTACCCCTTCTTCGCCAGCTCAATGGTACGGACATATATTTTTCGTCTTCACTGTAATTCTCTGTTTTTTTCAAACTTTCGCCTCCTCGTTTTCTTTCAGGAACGCCTAATCCGTTGACACATCTCTAATGCATCCCGCAATATGCATGGCATCAAAAACGCCCTGGATCCTATCGTATTCTCCAGAGCGTTTTGTAAAAAATGGGAAATTCATGATAATTTTTAAATAACTCAAACACTGCCTAAAATCAAAAAGCCCTGAAACAATTACTGTTTCAGAGCTGATGTTCAACAAATATCTGATGCTATATCTTACTATATCATCTATCCTGTTCTCTATCTTCTTTCATCCAGACTGTACTGTCGGCCTCGGAATTTCACCGAATCATACCTTGCGGCTCGTGGGCTATACCACCGGTGGGGATTCACACCCCGCCCTGAAGATCTTATTCACTTGTTAGTTGTAACTATAATACTATTTTTTTGAAATTGCAAGAGGTTTTTTAACCATTTTTCTCATTTTCAGAATAATCCCCGCCTTTTCAAAATCCCGTCTGGCCTGGGTCACCTGCCGGATATGGCTTTCTACTGTGGTGCAGCAGCCACCAACAGCTGTAGCTCCATTCTGGAAATAAGATAAAGCATAGTCATAAAAAGTGCGCTTATCATTGGTTCCATGCCAGGTCTTTGTGACTGGGTCATATTCTTCTCCGCTGTTTGGGTATACCGCAATGGGCAGATCTGTAGCGGTCCGAAATTCCCGGATCAGACTGACTATATATGCCGGTTGGTGCAATTAACTCCTATCATTTTCAGATGAGGATACTTATGGGATCCCGGGAAAATGCTCTTGCACACTCTGCAATCTTTGTGCCCTCTTAATGTGTTTATCATCCCACAGGAGAAACTGATCCAGTATCTGCCCCCATTTCTTCCGCGATTTTAGCCTCTACAAGTGCCTCTCTCAAAGAAGGCTGTGTTTCAAGCAGAAGCAGATCTGCCCCTGCTTCCCACAAAAGCTCCATTCTGTGCTTATGAAATTCATAAAGAGTCTCTTCGGACACTTCATAATGCCCCCGATATTCTGAGCCATCTGCCAGATATGCCCCATATGGGCCTACACTTGCCAGGCACAGCGGCCAGGTATGGCCTGCTTTTTCTCCTTCTTCCTGCCACCACTCTTCTCTCGCTTCCAAAAAGATCTCAACACTTTTGGCGATCAGTTCTTCTGCCTGTTCTTTTGTATATCCAATGTCCATTAGTCCCGGAACTGTTGCCTGATAGCTACAGGTTATCCCGCAGTCCGCCCCTGCCTTAAAATAATTTTTATGGACCTGTTTCACCATTTCCGGCTGATCAGCTAAAACTTTTGCAGTCCACAGTTTTGTATTTAAGTCTATCCCCATATTTTCAAGAGGTGTAGACATGGCTCCATCCAATACAAGCAACGGTGATACTGCCAGTGTTTCCTCTAAGTTGTGCGTTTAAAGTCATGAGCAAAATCTCCCTTCTCCGTTGTATCTCTTCCGATCAATTACACACATTATACACTATTTTTGTTACCACTACATCATCTTATAACGATTTTAATCCAAAAAGTAACCTCTCCATGTACAGTAATATTTTCTTCCATTGATTACCCTGCATTTTTATGGTACCATCAGAACTGTTAAAATTAAAAAAATGAAGAAAGCGTATTTTTATGAAAGACTTAACAAAGGGTTCTCCCTCAAAAGTAATGATCTCCTTTGCCATTCCTGTGGCTCTTGGAAATATTTTCCAGTTGTGTTACAGTCTGGCTGACACCCGCGTGGTAGGCAGTACCTTAGGCGAAGCTGCTCTGGCGGCTGTAGGAGCTACTACTTCTATCAGCACTTTATTTATCGGATTTCTGTCCGGACTTACCAATGGTTTTGCCCTTCTCATTGCCCGCCAGTTTGGTGCCGGGGATAAAAAAGGCGTAACCCGATATGGCGCCGGATGTCTGCTGTTAGGATGCATCACATCTGTGCTTCTTACCTTCATCTGCGTAAGCAGTCTTCCCTTTATTTTACGACTGCTTAATGTACCTGAAGCATTAATGGGCCAGTCCACCGCTACATACGTGCTGTTCTTTTAGGACTTTTAGCCACTATGCTTTATAATGGCTGCGCATCTATCCTGCGGGCTGTGGGCGATACCACTGCGCCCCTTTTATTCCTTCTGTTTGCAGCAGCACTAAATGTAGCCCTGGACCTGCTTTTCATTTTAAAGTTTGGTTTGGTGTTGCAGGCGCTGCCTGGGCCACCGTATTGTCCCAGTCACTTTCCGCCATCATAAGTCTGGTCTACATGTTTAAGAGATATCCTGTTTTCCGATTTAAACCAGATGATTTTAAACTTAAACTGCGGGAAATAAAAGCTTTATATACCTCCGGCCTTTCCATGGCAGCCATGATGTCTCTGGTGTTTTTCGGAACCTTATCCCTTCAATGTGCCATCAATACCTTTGGTCAGGATATTATCGTTGCACACACAGCCGCCCGCAAGATCACGGAATTTTTCATGCTTCCATTCTCTGTTATGGGCGTTACCATGGCAACCTACTGCGGGCAGAATATGGGAGCAGGACGTAAAGACCGGATCCGCACAGGTATCTGCCAGGCTCTGATCCTTACCTGGATCTGGTCCCTTGGAATGATCCTTTAAGCTACACAGTTGCCCCATGGCTTATATGGCTGGTAACAGGATCTAAAAATCCGGCTGTCCTGTCTAATGCAACCTGGTATTTAAAAACGGACACTCTCTTTTATTTTGCTCCTGCTGCCATTTCCATTTTAAGAAACGGGCTTCAGGGAATGGGCGACCACATTACTCCTGTATTTTCCAGTATGATCGAACTCATAGGAAAAGTGATCTGTGCTTTCCTCCTTGCTTGCATCTTCCAGTACTGGGGCATTATTATGGCCGAACCTATCGTATGGATCTTAATGGTCATTCCACTTATTATAAAAGCCAGAAAGCTGCTGTGACATTCTGATCACAACAGGCCTTCCGGCTTTTTCTTTTTTTATGTATTTTTCTGTTATGTACTGCTTTATTTAATGATCTCTTCTGCTCTTTCCAGTGCAGCAGTGATATTCGGGCAGAAATTCTCTTCACCTGCAAGAGCAACAAATCCGCCTTTTTTCATTACCTTCATAGGCTGCTCATTTACATGGGAGAATACAATGGTCACGCCCTTGCTTTCGCAGGTCTTTGTAAGTGCAGTCAGGGCATTCATTGCTGTGCTGTCCAGTGCAGGAACGGCTCTCATACGCAGTACCAGGCACTTTGCGCTCTCTTCACTACAATGTGCTCAATGGCATCAGAAGCGCCAAAGAACAGAGGGCCGCTTACTTCGTAAACACGGATCTCAGCCGGAAGCTTGCGCAGGTTTTCATTAACAGCTACAGTATCATCATCTGTATATACAGCTTTCTGCCTTTGTCTCTTCGCTCATTCTTTTGATGAACAGCAGACATGCAAGGATCATACCTATTTCAATAGCCACGACCAGGTCAAATATACAGTCAGTACAAAAGTTACTACCAGAACCAGGATATCGCTCTTTGGAGCTATTTTTACTAACTGTAAGAAGGTACGCCACTGGCACATATTATAAGCTACGATAAACAGGATCGCTGCAATGGTAGGCATTGATCATACCTGCATATGGCATCAGCACAACCAGTACGATCACCAGGGTAATAGAGTGGACCATACCAGCAACTGGTGTACGGCCGCCGTTTTTAATGTTTGCTGCTGTACGTGCAATGGCGCCTGTAGCCGGGATGCCGCCAAATAACGCAGATGCAATGTTTCCCGCTCCCTGTGCTACTAATTCCATATCAGAACGGTGTTTTCCATTGATCATGCCGTCTGCAACCACACAGGAAAGCAGGGACTCAATAGCTGCCAGGATAGCAATGGTAAATGCATTTGGAATAGCCGCCTGCACGATCTCAAAGTTCACTGCCGGCAGGTGGAAAGATGGCAGTGCATTGCTGATAGTGTACAGATTTCCAATGGTAGAAACCTTTAAAGGCAGGAATTTTACCATAAGAATACCAACGATAACCGCGATCAGGGAACCTGGGATCTTCTTAAAGATATAAGGAGAAATAATCAGGATCGCCAGACTTACAGCTCCTACGATCAGTGCCGCAGGATTAACAGTTCCAATATTTTCCAGAAATGCTGCCAGCTTTTCCATTGTTTCAATTGGACGGACACCTTCCGGATAGGTCACACCGAAGAAATCCTTTAATTGTCCGATGACAATGGTAACAGCGATACCGGATGTAAAACCGGTTGTAATGGTGTACGGAATAAATTTGATCAGGCTTCCGAAACGGCAGATGCCCATCAAGATCAGGAATACACCTGCAAGAACCGTTGCGATCACAAGACCGTCCATTCCGTCTCTTGCTACGATACCTGCTACAATGGTAGCAAATGCTGCTGTCGGTCCGGCGATCTGTACGCTGCTGCCGCCTAATGCGGAGATAACGAAACCAGCTACGATAGCCGTAAATACCTGCCTCAGGACCTACGCCAGATGCCAGTGCCAGAGCGATAGACAGAGGAAGCGCGATGATCGCTACGATAATACCTGCTGTCACGTCTTTTACAAACTGGGATTTGTCATAGGACTTTAAGGCTGTTAATAACATGGGTTTTAAGTTGCTCATTTTACCTTCGTCCTTTCATTTTCCTTTGTTTCTGCTTTTTTATTATTTCATACTCACGATCCCCGCGCTTTCGCGCTCCACTGCCTGCTGACGCAGGCGGCTCGTTCGTTAATGACCCAAGAAAAACAAATGTCTGCTGCGCAGCCGCTTGTTTTTCTTCCCCGGCCATTATATCATAAAGAAAATGTTAAGAAACCATTATTTTCCATGTTTTTATTAAAATACATTTCCCCTGCTTCACGCTTCATCTGCAAAAGCCAGCTCTTCCACAGTCATCAAATATGGCACATGCTTATCACATACTCATCACATACTCATCCGGAAGATAATTAAAAAACTCCTTGCTTTCATCTCCATTTTGTTCTATACTACTCAGGTCTGTAACTT
>ENA-OQJH01001074-OQJH01001074.1-human-gut-metagenome-genome-assembly--contig:-NODE-1074-length-12534-cov-1.925123_pt1 | contig 12534 bp, 13 predicted proteins | sample MGYA00242597_ERZ504763 | MGnify/ENA primary metagenome ERZ504763 (study PRJEB26092, sample SAMD00036359) | human gut metagenome | host: Homo sapiens | study: EMG produced TPA metagenomics assembly of... | reverse complement strand
CCCTACGCTATATAATTAAGCCTTTCAGGGCACTCCGCAAAATTATCATTTATCATAGATTTTCCATTCCCACAATCCTGCATCTCCCTTCGGATATGAAGACGAAGATAACGTGCCTCCCCTAATCTCCTTCGCCAAATGCGGGGAGCGCACTTCTACTTTAGCTTGTTCGGCACATGTCCGCCAGTTTTTCCATCCATTCGATTTTCTAACCGCCACGTATGTCCTTCAGTAGGCGGGTAAAGTAAAACTGACATTCGTTGACATTGCGAATCCCTTTTAAATCCACCGTAATGAATGGACTGCTATCCGTATCGGCTGCCATCCAACGAGTTCCATTCGATTCATCGGCTACATGGGCAGCCTGATAAGTATGCGTTCGAGTATAATTCTTCACGGAGGCTTTCTCCGGTAGAGGCTGGTTAGGCTGTGTTTCAATGCTGACTACAGAAGTGCGCGGTTCTTTCTCGCTAGAAGCATAAAAATGTGACTGCAATGATAAATTCGTCCGTTTCTCTTGTGGAGCTGCCAGGTACCCCACTCCACGCTTATCGGGAACTAAAGTCTTAATTGTTCCGTCATCATTAAATTCCATCCGGTTAGCATATACCTGCCGGGTGGTTCCACCATCTCCGTATTCGAGATAAAGAAAGATATACTCATCTGTTCTTTCATCGTAAAATACATTGCCATGTCCTGGTCCCCACACTTGATTTTCGGGAGAAGAAAACAAAAAGATATCGTTGCCCTCCGGTTTCACAAAACCTGTAAGAGGAGATTCGCGGCTCATCATGTATGCATTTGCATAATTCTGATGACCGCTCAATGTATAAATATAATAATAGATACCTTTACGTTTAAACATTACGGGGCCCTCGGAATATCCCTGACGGGCTGTTTTCAATGTCACCGGTTCCCCATCCAAATGAAGCCGGTCAGCAGAAAGACGTGCCGCATTCCGACGACGCCAAAAGATATATCCCGTACCGTCATCATCAATAAAAGGCTCTCCGTCGATATCATCAATAATGGCCGGGCTATCTACTTCCTCTCCGGAAACAAAAAGCCCTTTTCCTTCGGTAAACCGGAAAGGACCCTCCGGACGATCTGCAACAAGCACATAAGTCCCCATCTTATCACCGGGCTTGACAAAGGTAACATATAAATAAAACTTTCCATCGTGTTCAATCACTCTCCCGGAGCCCAATACCGGAAATATCCTTTTTTCTTTTCACCTTTATCATTCGTATATTCATATCCCTTCGACCAGTCGAAATCACTAATATGAGAACCCTCAAAGCTCCAGTTTACAAAATCTTTCGACTTCCACACGACAGGTGTTCCGGCACGTTCAAGACCATAATCCAAATCAGTGGTTCCGTAGAGATAATAGGTATCACCAAACTTAGAAACGGAAGGATCCGCCACATTATCGGGGATTAAAGGATTATAAGTACGATTGGCTATCAATGCCTCCACCACGGAAGCATCTACCACAAACGCCGTTCCATGACGGATACCTCTCGGAAAAGAAACTTGATCGGACACGTCTTCCCATGTTTCGCCATGATCTAAAGAGCGAACGGCACCATAACGATGATCACGGTATTTATCGAAATAAACATAAAGCGTATCACCGACAAAAAGAGGAGCAGGTCCTTCCGCCCAATACTTTCCTGTAATAGGCGCCGATACTTTGGTCGGAAATCCTTTTTCGATCTTTTTTGTACGCGTAACGCGCAAATTCTTTTCCGGGGGATTGGAGTTTTCATTCTTGACTATCATTATCAGGTCTCCCAGCTTCGGATCTTTCACAATAGCAGCGTCAATCACACTGAAATCAGGGTTGAAGAACATCTTTGTCTTTGAGAAAGTGCAGAAATCCTTTGTTGTCACATAATAAATACGATGATTCAATCCCTTCTCGCTTTCGCTGGTAGGTATTTCCTTGTGACGACCGGGGATGGTAGTTGCCCAAAAGATATAGTAAGTTTGCGAAGGTTCGTCATAAAAGAGTTCAGGTGCCCAACAATTATGGGCAGTCGGCTCGTGCATCATCACCGGAATAGCCTGTTGTTCACTCCAATGAATTAAATCACGAGAAGAAGCATGGCCGATAATCCGATCAGTCCAACTGGAAGTCCAGACCATGTGGAAAGTTCCGTCCGGAGCCTGGCAAATACTCGGATCTCGCATTAATTTATCTTTACCGACGGAAGGTGTCAGATAAGACCGTCCGCCATTCAAAGGCATCCAGTTCAACCCGTCATAACTATAAGCTAAATGCAATCCATCTTTACTGTCATTGATGAAATAAGAAAAGAGATAAGCAGTCTTACCGGCGAAGATTGTCATTACCGAGCAAAGACTTAGAGCCATCCAAACAACTACTTTTTCATGGTTCCTTTTAAGATTAAAAAGTTTACCCCGCAAAGATAAGGTATCTCCCAACCTCCTCAAAGATAAAGAGCATGGACAATATTTCAAATCCATGTAGTTTTGTACACCATCCGTCCTATAAGTGCATTTTGATACAATATTCTATGTATCTGTACATCTTTCTATTTACTAAACCCTTAAAAAGCTCTACTTTAGCGGCAGATTTTAAAATAGAGATGAAAAACATATCAATTCTATATATCATGAAACAACTTTTAGTAAGTATTGCCATCGTATTTGCCTCTATACTGACCGTAACGGGGCAAAATCATTCTTTCAGTTTATCCGGCAAATGGAATTTCCAGATAGACCGGGAAGATATCGGCACCAAGGAACAATGGTTCAAAAAAAGCTTGATGATCAGATTAATCTCCCCGGCTCCATGCCCGAAAAGCAGAAAGGAGATGAAGTAACCGCCCGCACCCGGTGGACCGGAAGCTTGTATGACAGCTCTTACTATTTCAATCCATACATGGAGAAATACAGAATAGAAGGACAAGTGAAACTTCCCTTTTTCCTGACTCCCGACAAACATTATGTAGGGGTAGCCTGGTATCAAAAGAAAGTTACAATACCTTCCAACTGGAAGGAGAAAGAATCACTCTTTTCCTGGAACGCCCGCACATCGAAACGACCGTATGGGTCAATCAACAGGAACTCGGTATGCAGAACAGTCTTTGTGTCCCTCATGTGTATGATCTGACTTCTGCTGTTACTCCCGGCAAAACCTGCCTGATTACTATCCGCATCGACAACCGCATCAAAGAAATCAATGTAGGCCCCGACTCTCACAGCATCACCGACCAGACCCAAGGTAACTGGAACGGAATCGTAGGACGAATTGAATTACAAGCCACTCCTAAAGTTCATCTTGAAGACATCCAGATATACCCTGATTTAAGCAATCAGAAAGCACTGGTACGCATGAACATACAGTCTGCCTCTTCCACCAAAGGAGATATTACACTTTCTGCCGAAAGTTTCAATACGGACACTCAACACAAAGTAGCTCCTGTTCAGCAAAGCTCCATATCCGTCCGGGAGACAATGCGATAGAGATGGAACTTCCTATGGGAAAAGATTTCCTCACATGGGATGAGTTCAATCCTGCACTGTATAAACTGACAGCAAAACTGACCAACGGTAAACAGGCCGACATCAAACAGGTACAATTTGGTATGCGCGATTTCAAGATAGAAGGAAAATGGTTCTACGTCAATGGTCACAAAACAATGCTTCGCGGCACAGTGGAAAACTGTGATTTCCCATTGACCGGTTATGCTCCGATGGACGTAGCTTCCTGGGAACGAGTGTTTCGCATTTGCCGCAACTATGGTTTGAATCACATGCGTTTTCATTCTTTCTGCCCGCCGGAGCTGCTTTTATCGCAGCCGATCTGGTCGGTTTCTATCTGCAACCGGAAGGTCCGAGTTGGCCGAATCACGGACCAAGACTGGGTAACGGTCAGCCAATTGACAAATATCTGATGGACGAAACAATTGCCCTGACTAAAAAATACGGAAACTATGCATCTTACTGTATGCTGGCTTGTGGTAACGAACCTTCCGGACGCTGGGTGGCATGGGTGAGCAAGTTTGTCGATTATTGGAAAGCGACAGATCCGCGTCGTGTATATACGGGAGCTTCCGTAGGAAACAGCTGGCAGTGGCAACCTCACAATGAATACCATGTGAAAGCCGGAGCACGCGGTTTGAGTTGGGCAGGTGCGCAACCGGAAAGCAAATCGGATTATCGTGCAAGGATAGACACCGTGAAACAACCGTATGTATCACATGAAACAGGTCAATGGTGCGTATTCCCGAATTTCAACGAAATCCGCAAATATACCGGAGTCAACAAAGCGAAGAACTTTGAGATTTTCAGGGATATTCTGAATGATAATCACATGGGAGGCCAAAGTTATGATTTTATGATGGCTTCGGGCAAATTGCAGGCACTTTGCTATAAACATGAGATTGAAAAGACATTGCGTACCCCCGATTATGCAGGTTTCCAATTGCTGGCTCTCAACGATTATTCGGGTCAGGGAACGGCATTGGTCGGCGTACTGGATGTATTTTTTGAAGAGAAAGGATATATCAACGCGGAACAATTCAGACGTTTTTGCAGTCCGACTGTCCCCTTAGCCCGTATTCCGAAGTTTGTATATGCCAATGATGAAACATTCCATGCCGACATCGAAGTTTCCCACTTTGGTGCAGCCCCTTTGCAAGGAGCAAAACTAGCTATACCATCAAAGACAAGTTCGGAAAGGTGTATGCCAAAGGAACTGTCGGCACACAAACGATTCCTATTGGGAACCTTTGTGCACTAGGCAGCATGGATATGAGCCTGAAGGGGATCGATACTCCACAGAAACTAAATCTGGAAGTGTGTATTGAAGGCAGCGATGCGTCAATGACTGGGATTTCTGGGTATATCCTGCACAAGTGGAACTGACACAAGGAAGCGTATATACTACCGACACACTGGATGAAAAAGCCATTTCCGTACTGAAAGAAGGAGGAAATGTCTTGATTACGGCAGCGGGCAAAATACAATACGGAAAAGAAGTTAAACAATACTTTACTCCGGTATTCTGGAATACTTCCTGGTTCAAGATGCGCCCGCCGCACACAACTGGTATTTTCCTGAATGAATATCATCCTCTTTTCCGTGAATTTCCTACGGAATTTCATAGTAACCTGCAATGGTGGGAATTATTAAATAAAGCCCAAGTGATGCAATTTACCGACTTCCCGGCAGAATTCCAGCCAACCGTTCAAAGCATCGACACCTGGTTCATCAGCGGAAAATCGGAATGTTGTTTGAAGCAAATGTATTGAACGGTAAACTGATGATGACCAGCATGGATATCACCTCTCAACCGGAGAAACGAATCGTTGCCCGACAAATGCACAAGGCAATCCTGGATTATATGAATTCGGATGCTTTCCGTCCAACAGAGAAAATATCTCCTGAGCTAATTCAGGCATTGTTCACCAAAGTGGCAGGAGATGTAAAATCTTATACCAAAGATTCGCCGGACGAGCTCAAACCGAAAATTAACTAAAAAGGAAATTATCAGGCACAGATTACACGAATTACACTGTTGCTTTATAGAAAGCGTAATTCTAAAAACCGTGAAATCCGCGTAATCCGTGCCTAAATTCTATAAACAATATACATTCATATTATTTATAATGAAAACTACCATCATAGGCTTACTACTCTTGGCTACAATAACCGTCCATGCCCAAGAAGAAGTCCGAACCTACCAACTGTCGGACGCACCCCGATATAGCGAGGAGACGGGATACGGATACGACCTCACCGCCACACCCGAGAAAGGGAGTAAATCACCTTTCTTCTTCTCTGTCCGTGTTCCAGACGGGAATTACAAAGTTACAGTACGCCTGGGAAGTAAAAAACAGGCAGGAGTGACCACCGTAAGAGGTGAGTCACGCCGGCTATTTGTTGAGAACCTGCCAACTAAAAAAGGACAATTCGTAGACGAAACATTTATCATCAATAAGCGTACCCCTCGTATCTCCGAAAAAGAATATGTACGAATCAAGCCCCGTGAGAAAGCGAAACTGAACTATGATAAACTGACATTGGAATTTAATGGAGATGCACCTGTGTGTCAAAGTATCCGCATCGAACCTGCCGATCCGTCGGTTATCACTGTTTTTCTGTGTGGTAACAGTACGGTAGTCGATCAGGACAATGAGCCTTGGGCTAGCTGGGGACAAATGATTCCTCATTTCTTCGGAACAGATGTTTGTATCGCCAATTATGCGGAATCCGGTGAATCGGCCAATACTTTTATCGGAGCAGGACGTTTGAAAAAAGCATTGAGCCAGATGAAGAAAGGCGATTATCTCTTCATGGAGTTCGGACATAACGATCAGAAGCAGAAAGGTCCCGGAAAAGGAGCTTACTACTCTTTATGACCAGCCTGAAAACATTCATCGACGAAGCACGGGCACGTGGAGCATATCCCGTACTGGTTACTCCCACCCAACGCCGGAGCTTTGACTCAACCGGACATATCCGCGATACACACGAAGATTATCCGGAGGCCATGCGCTGGCTGGCCGCCAAAGAAAATATACCTTTGATTGACCTCAACGAAATGACTCGGACACTATATGAAGCGTTAGGCACGGAAACATCCAAACGCGCCTTCGTACACTATCCGGCAGGAACTTATCCCGGACAGACCAAGCTTTTGAAGACAATACCCACTTAACCTTACGGCGCTTACCAGATAGCCCAGTGTGTGATTGAAGGTATGAAGAAAGCCGTACCTGAGTTAGCCAAACACTTGAAAATAGATCCGGCATATAACCCGGCACACCCGGATGATGTGAATACTTTCCACTGGAACGAATCACCTTTCACAGAAATAGAGAAACCGGACGGAAATTGAGAGATAGGTATTAGGTATTAAGTATTAAGTATCAAGTATTAAGTATCAGGCATTAGATAAATATGAAAACCAAAAGCATCTTTCCCCTGTTCCTACTGGCAAGCACACTTTTGACAGCAGCTTGCGTCACCCCAACAGCCAAACAAGCAGGAAGTAACAGCTTCGAATGGGGGCAAGTACCGCAACAACCGGATTTGTCATGGGCTGACAGTGTAGGAAGCCGGCAAATGCCCGGAAACAATCTTATTTTATCCGCCAATTCTTTTGGCGCAGTAGCAGACAGCACGGTGCTTAGCACAGAGGCTATCCAGAAAGCAATCGACAGTTGTTCCGTCTCCGGCGGAGGCACGGTCACCCTTCAACCGGGATATTATCAGACAGGGGCATTGTTCGTAAAAAGCGGTGTCAACCTGCAACTGGATAAAGGAGTGACTCTACTGGCTAGTCCTCACATTCATCATTATCCCGAATTCCGTTCACGGATTGCGGGAATTGAGATGACATGGCCCGCGGCAGTAATCAACATTGTCAACGAAAAGAACGCTGCCGTCAGTGGAGAGGGAACGCTGGATTGCCGGGGCAAAGTATTCTGGGATAAATACTGGGAAATGCGGAAAGAATATGAAAAGAAAGGATTACGCTGGATTGTAGATTACGACTGCAAACGTGTACGGGGTATTCTCGTGGAACGCAGTTCGGACATTACCCTCAAAGGATTCACCCTGATGCGGACAGGCTTTTGGGGATGCCAGGTTCTTTATTCCAATTACTGCACCATAGACGGACTGATCATTAATAATAACTTGGGAGGACACGGCCCCAGTACGGATGGTATCGACATCGACTCGTCCACTAATATTCTGATTGAAAACTGCGACGTCGATTGCAATGATGATAATATTTGTATCAAATCGGGACGCGACGCAGACGGATTGCGTGTCAATCTCCCCACGGAAAATATAGTAATACGCAACTGTATAGCCCGCAAAGGCGCAGGCCTCATCACCTGTGGCAGTGAAACCTCCGGCAGTATACGAAATATATTGGGATACAATCTTCAAGCAGTCGGCACCTCGGCTGTACTACGGTTAAAAAGTGCCATGAACCGCGGAGGAACGATCGAAAACATCTATATGACCGACGTAAAAGCAGAAAACGTCCGCCACGTACTGGCTGCGGATCTGAACTGGAATCCCAGTTATAGTTACAGCGTATTACCTAAAGAGTATGAAGGGAAAGATATTCCGGAACATTGGAGAAGTTAATGCTGACTCCGGTAACACCACCCGAAAAAGGTTATCCACACTTCCGCAATGTATATGTATCAAAGATCAAAGCAGAAAATGTAGATGAATTTATCTCTGCTTCCGGCTGGAATGACTCGTTACGTCTGGAAAATTTCTATCTTTATGCCATCGAAGCGCAGACCAATAAACCGGGAAAAATCTGCTATACAAAAAACTTCAATTTGTCTGAAATAACATTGGATATGAAAGACAAAAACGCTATTGAACTAAAGGAAAATGAACAAAGTAATATCCACTTCAACTATGCTGAAACAACTCCTGACCACCGTACTGCTGGGAATCTTGCTCATTGATGCGCAAGCACAATCCCTGACTCCGCCTGCCGGTACTTTCCGGCTGGGAATATCGAAGGGAAATGAAAGTCACTGGCTGAAGCCTAAAGAAAAAGTAGAAGGGATCCATTTCCAATGGAAAGCCTTGCCCGATAGTCATGGATTTATTCTGGAAGTAGAAGTGACTTCCACATCAAAAGCGGATAAGCTCTTTTGGAGCTTCGGCGATTGCCAGCCGGATTCGGATATCAATGTCTTCAGTGTGGAAGGACAGGCTTTCACTTGCTATTATGGAGAAGTATGAAATTACGTACTTTACAGGCTGTCACTCCCAGCGATGATATTCGCTTGAGCAACGGACATAAGGATGAAACTCCCCTGATGCTTTACGAATCGGGCAAACGGACGGACCGACCGGTATTGGCCGGACGTTGTAATCTATCTCCTACCCTCTCGCAAGAAAAGGACACCAAGCCATTCCGACTTTACTTCTGCTTCTACGAACAGAATGAAAAAGCGGATTACAACTATTATATGTTACCGGATATTTGCCAAAATCGACAAAAATGAAAGAGCTTATTTATTATTCACTCTGTTAATTTGGTTGCATCTATATACATGCAGCCATTTATAACGTTAAGGACTTTGGAGCCAAAGCGGATGGAAAAACCATCGATTCTCCTGCTATCAATCGTGCGATTGAAGCAGCTGCAGAAGCCGGAGGAGGTACGGTTTACCTACCAGCCGGAGAATATGCCTGTTATTCTATCCGGTTAAAAAGTAACATTCATTTGTATCTGGAGCAAGGTGCGTGTATTCTGCCGCTTTCCCCGGAAAAGAGGAGGATATGATAGTGCCGAACCGAATGAACATAACAAATATCAGGATTTCGGACACAGCCACTGGAAGAATTCCTTAATTTGGGGAATCGGGCTGGAGAACATAACGATCAGTGGGCCCGGACTTATCTACGGTAAAGGGCTGACTCGCGAAGAAAGCCGCCTACCGGGTGTAGGCAATAAAGCTATCAGTTTGAAGGAATGTAGAAATGTGACTCTGAAAGATTTATCCATGTTGCATTGCGGACATTTTGCCCTGCTGGCTACAGGAATAGATAATCTGACTATTCTGAATCTGAAAGTAGATACAAACCGGGATGGATTCGATATTGATTGTTGCCGGAATGTGCGTATCAGCCAGTGCACGGTGAACTCGCCCTGGATGATGCCATTGTATTGAAAGCATCCTACGGTTTAGGACGCTTTCAGGATACGGAAAATGTGACGATCAGCGATTGTTATGTAAGTGGTTATGATAAAGGAAGTCTATTGGATGGCACCTGGCAACTGGATGAACCGCAAGCCCCCGATCATGGTTACCGCACCGGACGCATCAAACTGGGAACAGAAAGTAGCGGAGGTTTCCGCAATATTGCGATTACTAATTGTATCTTTGAACATTGCAGGGGACTGGCATTGGAAACGGTAGACGGAGGACATCTGGAAGATATTGTTATCAACAATATAACGATGAGGAATATTGTCAACGCTCCTATCTTCCTCCGGTTAGGCGCACGTATGCGTAGCCCCGAAGGTACGCCTGTGGGCACCATGAAGCGCATTCTCATCAGCAACATCAACGTTTGGAATGCCGACAGCCGTTATGCCTCCATCATCAGCGGAGTGCCGGGTGCATGTATTGAGGACGTAACTTTTCGAAATATTCACCTCTATTATAAAGGAGGATATAGCGAAGAGGATGGCAAACGTATTCCGCCCGAACAGGAGAAAGTATATCCCGAGCCCTGGATGTTCGGCACTATTCCCGCTAAAGTTTTATATCCGCCATGCACGGAATATTACCTTCGACGGCATCCGCTTCCACTTTGAACAACCGGACGGACGACCGCTTTTTGTAACTGATGACGCAGAAAACATAGAATACTATAATACACCGAAAGAATAATGAATAAAAGACAATGGATAGTTCTTTGCCTGCTCGCCACAGGTGGAGTAATGCAAGCACAACAATGGCCGGACACTCCGGTGGAAGCACGTCCCGGTGCCAGATGGTGGTGGCTGGGAAGTGCCGTAGACGAAAGAACCTGACGTATAATCTGGAAGAATACGCACGCACCGGAATGGGAGCAGTAGAAATTACTCCTATCTATGGGGTGCAAGGCAATGACGCGAATGAAATTCAGTTTCTTTCTCCCCGCTGGATGGAAATGCTTAAACATACACAGGCGGAAGGAAAACGTACGGGTATCGAGATTGATATGAATACCGGAACAGGATGGCCTTTTGGCGGACCTGAAGTCAGTATCGAAGATGCGGCTACCAAGGCTATCTTCCAGACATACGAAATAGAAGGCGGCAAAGAGGTTGAACAGGATATCAATGTGACCGATCCCAAGCAACAACCATTTTCCGTACTAAGCCGGGTGATGGCATACGATGAAAAAGGCAAATGTATCAACCTGACTGCTCACGTCAAAAAAGACAAGCTGCAATGGAAAGCACCTGCCGGCAAATGGAAAGTGATCGCTCTTTACATCGGAAAAACAAGGCAGAAAGTGAAACGGGCAGCTCCGGGAGGAGAAGGCTACGTGATGAATCACCTCTCAAAAAAGGCGGTAAAAAATTATCTTTCCCGCTTTGACCGTGCTTTCAAAGTAGCAAGACAAGTTATCCGCATACTTTCTTCAACGATTCATACGAGGTTTATCAAGCTGACTGGACGGATGATTTCCTGGAACAGTTCGCTCGCAGACGGGGGTATAAACTGGAAGAACATTTCTCCGAGTTTCTGGATGAAAATCGTCCGGAAGTTAGCAGACGTATCGTGTCGGATTACCGGGAAACCATTTCCGACCTCTTATTGGAGAACTTCAGTCATCAATGGACAGACTGGGCACACAAAAACGGTAGTATCACCCGTAATCAAGCACACGGTTCGCCCGGCAATTTGATTGATATCTATGCTTCCGTGGATATTCCCGAATGTGAAGGTTTCGGATTGTCGCAGTTCCATATCGAAGGATTGCGTCAGGACTCATTGACCAAAAGAATGATTCGGATCTGTCTATGTTGAAATATGCTTCTTCGGCAGCTCATATTGCAGGAAAAACGTATACTTCTTCCGAGACATTTACATGGCTGACGGAGCATTTCCGTACTTCCCTGTCGCAATGTAAACCGGATATGGATTTGATGTTTATTTCCGGAGTCAATCACATGTTTTTCCACGGTACTCCTTATTCTCCGAAAGAAGCCGAATGGCCCGGATGGCTGTTCTATGCTTCTATCAATATGAGTCCGACAAACAGTATTTGGCGTGATGCCCCTTCTTTCTTCCATTACATTACCCGCTGTCAGAGTTTTCTGCAAATGGGACGGCCGGATAATGATTTCCTGATTTATCTTCCGGTATATGATATGTGGAACGAGCAACCGGGACGATTGTTACTGTTCACCATCCACCACATGGATAAACTCGCTCCCAAATTTATCAATGCTATCCATCGTATTAATAACAGCGGATATGACGGGGATTATATCTCTGACAACTTTATTCGCAGTACCCGTTTCAAGAACGGACAGTTAGTTACATCGGGCGGCACTGGTTATAAAGCACTGGTAGTACCTGCCGCGCACTTGATGCCGAGTGATGTGCTGGCGCATCTTTATGAACTAGCCAAGCAAGGAGCTACCATTGTATTCCTCGAAAACTATCCGACAGATGTACCGGGATATGGTCAGTTGGAACAGAAACGAAAAAGTTATCAACAGACTTTGAAGAATCTGCCTGCCGTATCGTTTTCAGAAACAACCGTTACTCCGATTGGGAAAGGTAAGATTATCACCGGAACGGATTATGCACGTACATTGGCATGTTGCAATATCCCTGCGGAAGAAATGAAAACAAAATTCGGGTTACAGACCATTCGAAGAGTAAATGACACAGGACATCATTACTTCATCTCTTCATTGCAGAACAAAGGAGTAGATGGTTGGATTACTTTAGGTACAAATGCCGAAACAGCCGCTCTCTTTAACCCCATGACCGGAGAATGCGGAGA
>ENA-OQJH01001073-OQJH01001073.1-human-gut-metagenome-genome-assembly--contig:-NODE-1073-length-12542-cov-1.642610_pt1 | contig 12542 bp, 10 predicted proteins | sample MGYA00242597_ERZ504763 | MGnify/ENA primary metagenome ERZ504763 (study PRJEB26092, sample SAMD00036359) | human gut metagenome | host: Homo sapiens | study: EMG produced TPA metagenomics assembly of... | reverse complement strand
GCATTGTGGGGTAAGGGGAAGGTATGCACAAATCGGACAAAATTCACGCTCATACTATCATGATGCATAGTGTTCAAGCTCTTTACTGCAATTGAGATTGCCATTGAGATTGCTTGCGGATTTTAGGTTTATAAAATCACAATCCCAGTATCACAAACAGAGTAAACTACTCAACAACTTCCATTCTGAGATTTAATTTCTATATTTGGGAAATGTCCAACAAGCACTTATATATTATCTATGACCGATACTATTTCATATCAATACGCTGCTCCGTCTGTCTTACAACGTTCGTCTGATCAGGACGAATTATTTCTGGCAAAATACAGTGAAATAGAAAAGAAAGAAGCTCCCTGTTTCTTTTGGGGGAAGTTGACACAACCTTATATGACGGCACGCTGCCTCATTGCGTTGTCCAACGTAGTACAATCCAGTTTTAATCTGACTCCTGCCCAGCTTTCCATGCTGAAAGACCCGATTGTGACGGCAGGAAATGAACGTTTACGCTTCGAAGGATTTTCGAATTGTGCAGGTGTATATGCCAGAGTCGACGTACTGCCGACGGACACGACGGAGAGTTCCTGGAGAACGGAACAACGAATGTTGACTTCAATGCCGGTATGATTTCTGCACTGGGAAGCATCAGCAAACAAGAAAAAGTAGTGATGTCAGTCGGACCTAAGGAGGTAGGGCTTTACAATAAAGGTGAAAAAGTAATAGAACGCAAAGTACCGCTGCCCGTAAAATGGATAAAGGGGCTGACCACGGTACAGATTTACCAGTCTGTTGCCGAACGGATGTATTCGTTCAATCGCATACAGACTTTGCAACTCTTTCAGACACTCCCCAAAGGAACCGTGAAATGTGACTATTATTTGGTGATGCGCGGACAAAAACCGGCCTCACCGGTGAAAAGTCTGAATGCCGTTTGTGTCGGAGGGGTACATCGTCTGCGCCTGCTCGAACCCTGTTGCCGTTTGCCGACGAGCTGAGAGTCTTTGTCCATCCGACAATGCAATCGACCATTTGGCAACTCTATTTCGGTCCGGTTCGTTTCAGCCTTTCCCTGTCGCGGGAATGCTGGCGCGGATTCTCCGGAGAAGGTGCAGCATTGGACGCCCTGCTTGAAGACGTCCCGGAGAAATGGATAGCAGCGATGGATAAATACAGTTACGCCAACCAGCAGTTCAACCCCACTCTTTTCGCTATTGAGGAGCACATTGATCTCGATAAGGTGGATTCTCTGTCTGCACGACTGGCAGCTATGGGGTTACTGGGCTTCGATCTGGATGATAATAGTTTCTTTTATCGTCGCCTGCCCTTTAAGACAGAGCGTATCCTGAGCCTCAATCCGCGTATGATAGCTGCGAGAAGCTATTGGAAGAAGAGAAGTGGAAATTATATCAAATGACGGAAATCGGACCGAAGCACGTGTCGCTGGGAGCGGAGGAGTAAGACATACGGTTATTCTGGACAGGGAAGGTGAGAAAGAACGCTGCACCTGTACCTGGTTTAGCGGCAATCAGGGAGAACGGGGAGCTTGCAAACATATTTTGGCAGTAAAGAAACTTGTACAATGGAAGAACTGAAACGCGAGTTGGAGAAATTATCCAAAACTTATGTGGATACTCCGGAGAAAGAAGAAAAGATATTGATACCTTTTATCAAAAGGTTGTTAGAACTTTCAGTGAAAGAACGGAGAAAACTCCTGCCCACTATCCGGGAACTGCAATGGATAAAAGGCAAGTTTAGTGAAACTTTTTGCGATCATCACCGGGCACGCTTTCTGGGTGCCGTACAGTTCGTATGTGGCAACAAACGAGAAATGGACCTGGGATACCACATAGACTTCAACTTACTTTGCAAATTGCTTTCTCTTTATACTCCAGTTGGCTGGCAGAGTATATAATGATGCGGAAAGTTACTTGAATTTCAATATATCCTACGAACAGCTCATGCAGCTGATAGATATGGGCTATATGCAGGAACTCTCTCCAAAACGTATCGCACAAATATTGCCCGGTTATATCTGTATCAGATCTTCCATTCCTAAAGGGAAAGACACTTTTAACAGCGATTTACTATTAAAAAGAGAAATCACCCTGAAAGAACACATTTGGTATCTTTTCGAACTGGAATCATCCATTGGTTATCATAATGACCGCGCCCAAACAGCCTATAAAGAAGGGACCACCTCACGGGATGAAGCTTTAGCGCCGCCTTCTATCGCTTTTCTCTCGACGGACATCTGGACAGAAACCGGCTTCTGCGAGCAACACTTTCCACCTTCAACCGAAGTTTTAAAAAAGACATGGTAAATTGGTTTGCCGGACTCTTTGAAGAATTGCAGCCAAGGGTTGAAGAACTCATATCCCTGCAAGAGGAAATTATGCAAGTGTTCACCTCTCCATACACCAAACCGGTGAATGTGATGTTACAGCAATTAAAAAAGATTGCTTCCGAAGGCGAATTCCGCTATCAGGAGTTTATCGAGCGTGCGACTACTCTTTCTTTTCCAGCCCCAAAACTCACTGCTTACTATTTATTCCATTTTTGAGCAGATCGTTGCCGGGCACCCCGAAATGAAAGAAGCGTGTTGCATCCCACTCTGCCAACTATTCCTGAAGAAAGATGAAAGCCTGCAAAAGAAAGCTGCCAGCTTTATATCAAAGTACGGAGACGCATCCTCTTCTACATTGCAAGAGGCATTGCTATCTTACCAACCCGAGATGTTCCAGAGCGTACAGGATATACTTGTTTCTTTCATGAAGCAGCCTGCGGAAGAAGCCGGCCTTCCCGAAACAACCTTCCAAGAAAAGGTTCGTATTTGTCGGGAAGACAACCGCATCCCGTTTCCTGCCAATAAAGAAGATTTTCTGTTCCAGCTCAGCCGCCTGTTCGACATGAATGAAAGTTGGGAAACAGACACAGCGATTGCCGCCCTCATCGCCTTCCATCCTCAGTTGGATGAAGAAGATTTCAGCCGGATGGAGCCTGTATTCCAACGGGCAGCCAACATCATTATCAATAGTTGGGCGGTATACGAGAACTTTCTTGCCACTTTCCTGCTGGAATATCAACGTTTATGGACACAAAAAGACACTGCCAACCAAGGATTCCTAAGTAAGCTCTTCACCCGCCTGGAAGAAAGACTCAAAGGAATAGACGCAAACAGAGGTGCCTACGACGAACGTGCTTTCAAACGTCTTGCAGACTGGCAACCAGCCTACAGCAATAGAACTTGTTTTGAACCTATCAAACAATTGTGGCTGGAAGTAATCCGTAAAATCCAAAAAGGCGACTCATTACCTTTACTCTCTACTCCGACACATAGCCCGGCATACATCCAGGCCACCGAACTTGTACGACGGCTCGCCGTTTATCAGGAAGCGAATGCAAAGCCTTGTTCATGGGATTTTCAGCTGGCCATAGCACGCTGCGCTTTAGAAGACAAGGAAGAAGCCATTGCTGTCGCCCGACAATTATTAAATAATGAATATCTGCATCTTTGTCTCTTTTTATTAGATAAAGGGACGCAGCCCGAACCACCGTACAATCATCCATCTGCCTGGCTTGCAGCCGGACTGGTGAAAGAGCCGGATACTGAATTCGAAGCATTCAAAAACTTCTCCTGCAATACGCTGCCCCACAATTACCTGACAGGAAATTATGGCTGGAAAGAACCGGCACAGAAAGAAAATCAATATGCAGCAGATGTACGTCTGCTCCAGCTCGATTTCTACAAGTGGCATGAGTATGCAGAACACAACAGCCACCAGCTTTGGCAAGAACATCTGATCATCAACAGCAGATACAATATAGGCGATTCCGACTATATGGAACGTCTGTTCAGCTTCTTCCCCAACCAACCGGAACCACTGGTTGCACAAATCATCAACTGCTACATGGACTTCGGTTCACCGCAGGAAGAGAGCAAACGCAGTGTAGCCAATGCTTTACGTATGTTATTGTCTTTTCACTGTCCGCTCCGGGAGATGAGTTTACTGTTGCTGGGCGGAGGCCTGCTTTTTACTGACAAAACCGTCCGTTCATACGCTGCGGAGCTATGGGTGGAAGGCATCGCTAACAACAGAATAGACAATCACCGGTTAGGAGAAATAGTAGCACGAATTATCAATATGGGCATTGTTCCGCTAAAACGCTTCACCACAGAAGTGTATGAAAGCATATACAAACGAAGCACCTTTCACAATCAACAACTGGAAGAGTTACTCACTGTATTGATCGGCGGATTGCCCGACAATCCGGTCACCGGACAAAAACAGTTACTCGAACTCTACGCGGAAGTACTTCGCATGAACGGTCATTGCGTAACTGACGAAAAAGTCCGCAAACGCCTGGAAATGTGGAAAAAGAATACTAATCTAAAAAAAGTAGTTACTGCATTAGAAAGGTGATAAGTAATAGGTAACAGGTAATAAGTAATAGGTAATATTGCTTGGTATCAGTTTTTTATCATTTCAGGTGATCTTAATTGATTTAAAGTAGACTAATTTATAAACACGGATATTGTTATCATATATCTTCAATCAAAATTATAACCATGACTGCACTAGAAACACAGCTTACCGAGATAGTAGAAAAAGAGCAAGGCAGAAGATCATTCCTTTTCTGCAGAAACTGACACAGGAGGAGCGGAAGAGCCTCATCCCTTGCCTCAGCCGGTTGGAAGAATACTATAATAAGTTTGTCCAGCTGGAAGAAAGGACATATGGTACGCGTGCCACGTCGGGCCAGCATCACATTATTGATCTTGCCGCCCTTGTGATATTTCCCCTCAAGGATTTCGCAAACACGAATGGGGATAAACACAGCGCATCTGAACGAGATAGCCGCATGGCATATTCCCACGTGGCTGGACAGTTATTTCGTTGAAGGTGAAGGTAAGGAGTTCGGAGGCTTCTACAATATGGACTATGAGATATTGATGGACTGGATAGAAAGGGGAATTCTCACCGTTTCCCCCTCTCCACAGACGATAGCAGGTTATCTGGTTAACTATATCCACACTACCCCCGTATTAGAAAAGCGGGATATTACAATCAACGAGCACATCTGGTATTTGTTTGAATACGACTGCGGGCAAAACTGGCACGCCAATCCGGCCAAAGGATATCCTTATTATACATTCCAGCACTTCACCGAGAACGGAAAGTTAGACCGTATGCGTGTACTGAAAGAGTCTTTGCTGGCAATCAACCGGAACTTCAACAAGAACCTGTGCAGCTGGTTTGCCGGTATGTTTACGGCACTCAATCCCAGCGTTGAAGAACAACTGACATTGCAGCCGGAAATGTTTGCCGCACTATCTTCTCCCCATAGCCGTCCGATCAATATCATCCTCGGTCTTCTGAAGAATCTGTGCAGCCATCCACGGTTCCTGACAGATGATTTTCTGGATCAGACCACTGTCCTCTTCGCTTCGGACGTAAAGCTGTCCATCAAACACGCTGGGAGTCTCAGCAAACTGGCGAAAGAGAAAAAAGAATATCATGATGCCATCTGTTGCGCTGCCACACAAGGGTTGATGAGTCGCGACGAATCTACTCAGAACAAGATAGTGAAACTGATTCAAACATTTGGAGAAACAGAGTCGCCCACATTGAAAGAAGCACTCTCTGCTTATGCAGAAACAATGCTGACCAGCACTAAAAAAGAGTTGGCAGCTTATCTGAAAGACAATGTTTCAGATGCTTTATCTACCGATAAAGTCTTGCTGACTACTCTTGACGAGCAGGCAAATGTCGCCTCCTTCGACTATGAACCGATGCCACCCATCCTTCGGGAAGACAACCGGATACAGGAAATTACTTCCATCGAAGACCTGCTATTTCTGGCCAGCCAAATACTAGATTCCAATGAGCTATACCACTTCGACCTTTTCCTGAATGCGTTGGTAGAATGGAATGAGCAACTGGAAGCGAAACATATCACCCAATGGACACCTGTTCTTCAACGTGCCTATAAGTTACTTATCAATGGCGGAAGTTCACGCAACGGAATATTGGATTCTATGATGGCAACGTTCCTTATCGACTATGCAAAACTATTAATCAAGCGTTTCCCCATAGAAGCAAAAGAACTGAGCACCCTGCACGAGAAAATGGTGCAGAAAGACGAACTTCAGAAAGGTCAGTGGAGATATCGCAATCTGCAGAAAATAACCATCCGCCAGAAGAGTAATAAAAGAACGGAATTACCTATTCACAAACAATTACTGTGCCGGACATTAGACCTTTTGGAAAGCAACGAGAACCGACTTCCCATGCTATCCACTCCTACGCATACGCCTGCATTTATTGACCCCATAGTTCTGATAAAAAGACTCGGACAATATCAGCAGGCCAATGCCGAGCCGGACGATATGGATATGCAGATAGCCCTGTCGAGGATGGCATTGAATGATTATCCCTCGCAAGACCTTCCGACTGTCCTTCAGGAATTGGAAGGGGAATACCAAAATTTGTTTTCCTTCTTGATGGGAGCAAAAGATGCAGTTCCACAAGCTCCCTTCGCCCACCCTTCATGGTGGATGACAGCAGGATTGATCAAATCACCGGAGACGGTTTATACTGAATTTAAAGATTTCTCTTATAGCAAAAGCTCACGCGAATTTCTGACGGGAAACTTCTCATGGTGGACTTTCCAAACGCCTCATTCATATACTGATTATCACAACAAAGTGGTCAACTGGACATCTTCAACCCTTAGTCAATGTTCCGGAAGGAGAGAACATCCACATCGTCAACAAAGGAAGTATGATGAGAGAGTGAATTATCACTCGTATGACCCGCATCCGCTACTGGTGGAAATGTATTCACAGATAGAACGTTATGACGATATACAAAACGATCTGCCCGCCTTGTATGGCTAGCTCCCAATACACCGGAACCATTGTTTGTATGGTGCATCCGCTGTGCCATTTATGATCCGATGCTAAATGAAGTGAGAGAAGTTGGTATCACCCAAGCCACTATAGAGGCACTTCACCAATTAAGGCACGAATGGCATGAGACCTCTTATCTGCTGGAAGCGAGTTGTATGCTGGTAGCCGACAAGACTTCCCGTTCTTATGCCGCCGGAATATGGACGGACCGTGTCAACACAGGATGTATAGACAGTGCACGTATCGGCAGGATACTGGGTTCGCACCAACGTACCGGATGGGGACCTCTGAAAAGACTTACCGACTTGATACAACAGCAAATGATAAACGTCAGCCCACTACACAACCGGGAACTGGAGCTGCTACTTACATCACTGATTGCCGAACTTCCGGAACAGCCTGTCAAGGAACTGAAGAAGCTGCTGGAAATATATTCGGAACTGCTGTCTGTCAATAACAGCAGAGTAACGGATGAACGTATTCTGCAACTACTCGAAATATGGAAAGAATACGGCCAATCTAAAAAGTAATAGTCAGTATCAACCGCTGAAAATCCGGATAAATCACAGAAGAAGGTGTGCCGGTATTCAGACTATATTTGCATATAGGGTATAGTTACCGTTCATGCAGGGTATAGTAACCTAACATGCAGGATATATATGTCCAACGTACAGGGGATATATATCCAACACGCAGGGCATATATGTCCAACGCGCAGGATATATAGATCCAACAAACAGCGTAAAAAAGGCTTTTTATTGGTGCTAAATTCAAAAAGAAGTATCTTTGGCACACAAAACCCAAAGGAGTAATGATGATGCTGAAATATAGTTTATCTGTCTTTTGCTTTCTGCTGGCAGGGTATTCCTGTGTACCGGGGCATAAGGAGACGAAGACATCTGCAAAGGTCGAAACAACGTGCACAGACTCTATATGCGCAGGACCCGGAGATATAAGCCCCGAAGGTACAGCATCCGACTGTATATCCTTTGCTCATGCGGACTCCATTGATGCAGATTCTATTTATACATCCCCCTCGCAGAAAAATGAATCCGCCAGCACACTGGTTCCAAAACATCAGAAAAGCCCGATGGCTCTTTACATGGATTCTCTGGGACTAATAAATATAGCGGAGCTGGACAACAGCATCGCCATCAGCCTAATGTACACAAAAGCGGATAACTTCACCGGAGAAATTCTTTATGACAACCTGTCCGAAGCCTATCTGCATCCTCATGCGGCGTATGCCCTCTTAAAAGCACAAGAAGCACTGAAGGCACTGCATCCATCTTACAGTCTCATTATTTACGACGCTGCACGTCCGATGTCCGTACAGAGAAAAATGTGGGATGTGGTCAAAGGAACTTCCAAATACAGATATGTCTCCAACCCCAACCGTGGAGGCGGACTTCATAATTACGGCCTGGCGGTAGACATCAGCATTCAGGACTCGCTGGGGCGACCGTTGCCTATGGGCACAAAGGTCGATCATCTTGGAGTAGAAGCGCACATCACCGAAGAAGGCGAACTGATACGCAACGGAAAAATCACCAAACAGAACGTCAGAACCGGATATTATTGAGGAAAGTAATGAAAGCCGCCGGATTCCATGCATTGCCCAGCGAATGGTGGCATTTCAACTTCTGCAGCCGAGAAGAAGCCCGGAAGAAATACAACGTAATACCATAAACAAGTCCACCATATAACGCCGAATATAAACAACCTATGATGCAAATCTCCCCGAAACCCAGCTCTTTATCCGCGAACATCAGACGGATGATGTACGTGCTCTGGCCCTGCAAGCCCGAAAATACCCGAATGTAGATATGCCGACCGCCATCACACAGATAGCAGGAAGCAGGTTGCCGCCGAAAAGATTCCATCATGGAGCGACATGGATGATATATGGTACCCGAAGCACCTATCACTGGAGCAATGCTCGTCAGAAGTCACCGCCCGCTACAAAGCAACCCTTTAAAAGGTAACTCCCTGACGGACCTGACCGGAGGATTCGGAATAGACTGCGCTTTCCTTGCTGCCAAATTCAAATCCGCCATTTACGTAGAACGCCAGCAGGAACTCTGCGAGATAGCAGCACACAACTTCCCATCCTGAACCTAAACCATATCAACGTAAAGAACGAGGACGGAGTGAGTTATCTGCAAGCTATGTCTCCGGTAGACTGCATCTTCCTCGATCCTGCCCGCCGCAACGAGCACGGAGGAAAGACTGTTGCCATCTCAGACTGTGAACCCGATGTAGCCGAACTGGAAGAACTCTTACTGAACAAAGCGGGACAGGTCATGGTCAAACTCTCGCCCATGCTGGACTTGTCATTGGCACTGAAAGAGTTACAACACGTACAGAAAGTTCACATCATATCTGCCAATAATGAATGCAAAGAATTACTACTGATACTCGGACAAGCATCGGTAGAAGAAATATCCATCCATTGCGTAAATCTCCCTACCAAGGGGATACAGGAAGAACAGCATTTCGTATTCACCCGCGAACAGGAGCAGTGCAGCGAATGCAACTATACCAACGCACTGGAAAATTATCTCTATGAGCCGAACGCTTCACTCCTGAAAGCCGGAGCTTTCCGCAGCATCGCCTCCGCATTTCCTGTTAAAAAACTGCATCCTAACAGTCATCTTTATACTTCTGATGTGTTGGTCGAGAGCTTTCCCGGCAGGGCTTTCCACATCATTAGTCAGTGCAGCCTTAATAAAAAAGAACTAAAAGAAAGTCTCGGAGACTTGAAAAAAGCAAATATCACAGTACGTAACTTTCCGGCTACGGTTGCCGAACTCCGTAAACGAATCAAATTGTCGGAAGGTGGAGACACTTATCTGTTTGCCAGCACCTTAAACAACGGACAAAAAGTACTGATCCGCTGTGAGAAAGCCTGAGTCTGTAATAGCATTACAACACAGCCCCTTCCTGCACCATTACATCAGTATATGAAATAGGAACGATAAAAAAGGATAAGGATCACTCAGCTGTCCTTAAAATCCCAGACTGAATTTCCCGAAAAATAAATGAGAGTGTGTCAAAAGTCAATAGTAACGAAACTGGGGCTGACAAAAAAGTCGGCAGTATCTTAAATCTCCTCCTTCGGGAAGGAGGAGTACCCGCAGGGGGAGGTGGTAGGTGAATACACAAGCTATTGCTACTGACTTTTGACACCCCCATTAATGAGTAATATTATTACCGAAGTGTTACACTCAATTTATTCCCCGAAGGTATATCCGAACTATTGCCATACATGATTTCATATTTTCCGGGCATAATACGCATAGTATTTGTAGTCGGATCAAAGAACTCAAATGTAGTTGGCAAAAGATCAATAGATACAACACAAGTCTCTCCCGCCTTCAGCGGTACCCGACGGAAAGCGCGCAAACTCTTTATCGGCCCTTCCGCATCATCTACTTTGCGGACATACACCTGAATAACTTCAGCTCCATCATACTTCCCTGTATTCTTCACATTGACTTTAAAATTCAAATCCTGTCCGGCAGATATAATTTTCTTATTCAAACGTCCTTTAGAAATATCGAAAGTAGTATAACTCAATCCGTATCCAAAAGGAAACAAAGGAACTTCCGTCATATATCTATAGGTACGATTCTTCATACTGTAATCTTCAAAATCCGGCAACTGGTCCGTACTCCTATAAAAAGTAACGGGCAGCTTTCCACTCGGATTAAAATCTCCGAACAGAACGTCCGCCACAGCCAATCCGCCAGACTGCCGGGATACCATGCCTGCAAGATAGCATCACAAGACTCCATCTCAGGAACCAATGCGACCGCCGATCCGGAACAGTTGACAAACACCACCTTCTTCCCCGCTTTCTTCAATGCTTTCAGGATATCACGCTGCACTTGCGGTAGTTCAATTGAAGTACGGTCGCCGCCAGCAAATCCGGGACTGTTAACGGAATACATCTCTTCGCCTTCCAAACTCGGCGAAATGCCACCTGCGAAAATAACAATATCCGCTTCTTTGACTCTATCGACAACCATCTCAGGTGAAATATGACGATAAATACCCAAATCAAATCTAAGCAATGCCTCCGCACCTGCCTGCATATATTCTATTCTGATCTTATAATCTGTCCCCGCAATTGCTTTCAACGTATATTCCCTTTTAGCACTGGCATGTTCTCCCCAATAATCAATCACCTTTTCCCCGTTCACATATACCCGATAGCCATCATCTCCTTCAATCAGCAACTCATAAGCTCCACTCTCTTTCGGACGAAAGTTCCTTCATAAACAGCAGTAAAATTATATAAGCCCACACCTGTGGCAAAGACTGTATTCCCACCATTACTCAGATTAATCGGAGAAGTAATCTGACTTGTAGCCGCGACATCACCACTCAAATTCATATTATTCCAGTAGGTAGCCGTCAGACCGGGACGCCCATTGTTGGAGATCTCATTAAAATAAGATTCAAAAATCCGATTATCCAGTAACTCACATCCTTTCTCAAAAGGTACATCGCCTATCTTGCAGCGAATCCCTTCCAAAATAGTATATGTATGTGAGGGTACACCTTCATAGTTTCCCCATTGCATCACCGAATCAACCGCATTCGGTCCCATCACTGCGATACGTGCCCCTGTTTTTGCCAACGGAAGCACGCCATTATTGCAAAGCAATACCATAGATTTACGTGCCAGATCCAACGCCATCTGTTTGTGCAAATCACAATCCACAGTATCTATACTAATTCTGCTCCAGGGAACGATAGAATCCGGATCCATCTCGCCCAAAGCAAAACGGGCTTTCAACAAACGACGCAAACTTGTGTCTATACGTTCTTCTGTGATTAATCCCTGCTTTACTGCTTCCTCCAAATGCGAATATATCGAACCACATTCAAGATCAGTTCCATTGATCACAGCAGAAGCACTGGCATCGGCAGCATCTTTATGTGTCTCATGGCGGCCTTTCACAAAAAAATCATCAATAGCACCGCAATCACTTACAACCAAATGTTTATAGCCCCATTCATCCCTCAATATTTGCGTTAACAACCGGTTGCTATCACAACAGGGCTCTCCTTCCAGGCGTTGATAAGCGCACATCACTTCCTTCACGTCTGCCTCTTGCACCAAAGCCTTGAAAGCCGGAAGGTAAGTCTCCCATAGATCACGGGGAGAGAGTCTTCTACATCAAAAGAGTGACGTTTCGCCTCAGGACCACTATGCACTGCATAATGCTTGACACACGCATGAGCCTTGTCATATTCGGCATCTGCCGGCCCCTGCATTCCCTTTACTACAGCTACTCCCATACGGGTAGTCAGATAAGGTCTTCGCCGAAAGTCTCCTGTCCCCTCCCCCAACGCGGATCACGGAAAATATTCACATTCGGATTCCAAAAAGTAAGCCCTTCGTTTCCATATCCATAGCGATTACTGCGATGGGCATCGTGGAATTTAGCACGTCCTTCATCACTAACGGCAACATACACTCTTTCAATTGCTTCATCATCAAAGGTAGATGCCATACCCATAGTTATCGGAAACACTGTAGCCAGTCCATTACGGGCAACACCATGCAAAGCCTCACTCCACCAATTATAGGGAGCTACTCCTAACCGTTCTACCGCAAAAGAAG
>ENA-OQJH01001072-OQJH01001072.1-human-gut-metagenome-genome-assembly--contig:-NODE-1072-length-12545-cov-1.585038_pt1 | contig 12545 bp, 14 predicted proteins | sample MGYA00242597_ERZ504763 | MGnify/ENA primary metagenome ERZ504763 (study PRJEB26092, sample SAMD00036359) | human gut metagenome | host: Homo sapiens | study: EMG produced TPA metagenomics assembly of... | reverse complement strand
AATTTACCGTGTAGAGCAGTCCCGCTCCAGCAGTACAGGAGGAACCGGACTGGGACTTGCCATTGCAAGGAGATCGTGGATATGCATGGAGGGACCATTAGTGTAGCCAGTGATCTTAACGGAACCGTATTTACTGTAAAACTTCAGGTTCGTTTTGATGTAAATAAGGAAAATTTTGGAAATATTGAGGACGAAAACAGTAATTAAAGAGGAATTACAGGATGGATACAGGCAAAAATAAAATGGTTGGAATGAGAAAAAAAAGGGCGCTGAGAGGCACCCTTTTTGCGGTCATATTGTCCGCTTCCATGAGTTTTTCGGCTCTGGCTGCCATGACAGCAGACGGACCGGGAATGGGGACAGCGGCAGGGGCATCAGCGGATACTTCCGACAGTACGGACAGTGAGCAGGTGCTTAAAACAGAAGCAGCGCCAGAGGAAGGCCCTATCCGTATGGATGTGGTCTATGGATATGACAATGTGGCAAAAAGCGGGCGTTTTCTTCCACTGGATATACAGTTAGACAATACGTCAGAGGAAACCTTTGAAGGAACTTTGTGCGTTACTTCCCAGGAACCGGACTATGACGGTTACAGCAACAATTCCCAGGAAAAATATGATACATACCGCTACGAATTTCCGGTCATGATCCAGGGAGACAGCAGCCTTGAAAAGAAGTTAAATATCTCTCTTTGCAGCAAGTCAGACCTGATGTACATCACACTTATGGATGGGGCCGGCAATGAGGTACTTAGCAAACGGCTGAAAATGGATCTGAACACAGATGCAGCCCAGCTGTTTATCGGTGTACTTTGTGATGAGCCGGAACGCCTTTCCTATCTGGAGCAGGTAGGTGTCAATTACAGTATGCTGCGTACAAAGACCATTGACCTGTCTGTGTATGATCTGCCGGATACAGAACTGGGACTGGACCAGTTAGATGTGCTTCTGATCACGGATTTTAACTCAGAGACCCTTACAGAAGAGCAGACAGAGGCGATCTGGGAATGGGTACACCGTGGCGGTATTTTACTGTTTGGAACAGGTGCCAGGGGAGATGAAACATTATCTGCTTTCAGTAAACAATTGCTGGAATATCCGGTTTCACCTGGAATGGTTTACGAGATCCAGATGGGACAGGACCGTACAGCCAGGGAACCGGGGGAAAATATTCTTTCCCTGGAAGGAACAGAAGTGGATTTAAAAGGCGGAACAGACCTGCTTACAAGTGGTTCCCTTACGGTTCTTTCTTCTACTTCTGTAGGAAATGGAATGGCAGCGGCAGCAATTTTTGATTTTACGGATCTGGAAGAATATTGTTTAAAAGACAACTCCTATGCAGATTATTTCCTTACAGCACTCCTTGGTGAAGACAGAATCAATACCTTAAACAGCAACGCAGGTGGTGGAAATTACAACCAGTTCTGGTCTGTCCAGAGTCTGGTAAATACAGGAAATATTCGCAATCTTCCAAAGATCGGATTTTACATGACCCTGGCAGTGGCATATATTGCCCTGGCAGGTCCGGGACTTACTTCTTCTTAAAACAAAGAGATCTGCGGGAATATTACCAGCCTGCAGTGGCACTGATCGCCATCTGTACCACTGGTATGGTGATCTTAATGGGAACAGGAACCCGTTTTAAGGGACCGTTTTTCACTTACGCTACCATAGAAAATACCAGTCAGACAGATAAAACAGAGACGACTTTTATCAATATGCGGGCTCCTTATAATAAGACATATTCAGTGGAATTAAATCCCCAGTACCGTCTGTATCCTGTTACAGGCAGTCCTTATTATGACCAAAATCCATCGAAGGAATTTTTCGGTGAAGGAGAAGCAGATATCACCATCGCTATGGGGAAGATGCCACCTGGATCCAGGCAGTGGATACAGGGGCCTTTAATTCCAAAATTTTCCAGATGGAGCTTCACACCCAGAATGAAACAGGAGAAGGTTTCTCAGGTGAGATCCGGGCTTTTAACGGAACAGTTTCCGGTACTCTTACCAATAACTATTCTTATGCAGTAGAGAACGCAGCAATTCTTCTTTACAATCAGCTGCTGCTGATCGGAAATATGGAACCAGGTGAGACGATCTCCTTAGATAACCGTCAGGTGACTTTCTGCGCGACCAATTTCAGCTATGCGCTGGCTTCCCAGATCACAGGCGTTTCCCTGTATGACAGAAACGGGGATATGGAAGATGCCACCTATGTTCAGGCATTAGAGCGGGCCAATCTGCTTTCATTTTATATTGAAAATTATCTTTCCGGTTATCATGCACAGGCCAGTGTGGTTGCTTTTGGAAGAGGAAAAGAAAATCTGGATTTCCTGAAGAAAAATGACTATGAGGCTTATGGCTGTACCCTTCTTACCTCAGAACTGGATGTAAATTATGAAAAGGGCGGAAATGTATACAGATCTGCCATGCAGAAACAGCCAAATGTTCTTTCCGGAGAATATGACGCGGACAGAAATACCATGTATGGAATGGCGCCTGTGATCTTGGAGTATTATCTGGGAAATGAAACAGATGTGGAAGCTTTGGACTTCCATCCGCTGACAGCAGAGGCTTCTGACAGTCTGCGTTATTATTACACAGTTCCATTTACAGGCGGCATGTATTTTTATAATTACAATACAGGGGACTATGATCTGATGAAGCCGGAGAAAGATCACTATACCAGGGAAGAGCTGGAAGAATATCTGTCACCGGGAAATACCATTACAGTGAAGTATGTATATGATACCACAGGAGAATATACCTGGAATATCATGCTTCCGGTACTTACAGTCACAGGAAGGAGCAAGTAATGCTTAAGATTGAAAATCTGCATAAAATATATGGCAAATATCATGCTTTAAGTGGTCTGGACATGACTGTAAAGGAAGGCGCTCTTTATGGATTTGTCGGTCCCAATGGAGCGGGAAAGACGACGGCGATCAAGATCATGACCGGGCTTTTACAGGCAGAAGAGGGAAGCGTATTGATCAACGGAAAAGATGCTCTGGCAGATCCGGACCAGTTAAAGTCCTGTATTGGATATGTGCCTGATTTTTTCGGTGTTTACGATAACCTGACAGTAGGGGAATATATGAGTTTCTTTGCTTCCTGTTATCAGTTGGACGGACTGGTGGCAAGGAAACGTTACACTGCCCTTTTGGAGCAGGTGGGTCTGGAAGATAAGCTGGATTTTTATGTGGACGGTCTTTCCAGAGGTATGAAACAGCGGTTGTGTCTGGCAAGGGCGCTGATCCACGATCCCCAGATCCTGATCTTAGATGAGCCTACTTCCGGACTGGATCCCCGCACAAGAGTGGAATTTAAAGAGATACTGGAAGACCTGAAATTTGCGGGAAAGACCATTCTCATCAGCTCCCATGTGCTCTCGGAACTTTCTGAAATGTGTACGGATATCGGTATCATTGACCAGGGAAGGATGATCTTAGAGGGAAATATCCAGGACATTTTATCAAGAGTCAATGCGTCCAATCCCCTGGTGATCTCTGTTTACAGCAACATGGAAAAAGCGTTGTCTATTTTAAAGAGCCACCCCTGTGTGCGCACTATTTCCATGAGGGAAAGGATATCTGTGTCCGCTTCACCGGGGATGCCAGGATGAGGCGATCCTGCTGCAGCAGCTGATCGACAGTGATGTGCTGGTAAATGGCTTTACCAGAGAGAAAGGCAGCTTGGAAACAGTCTTTATGCAGCTGACTGACCATGAAGAAGAAAGGGTGGTGACGTCTTATGAAGCAGAATCCGGTCTATAACCGGGAAATGCGGGTAAGTTCCAGAAGCATGAAGCTTCCCCTGATCATTTTCCTGTTTAATGGGATCTTGTTTTTGGTGACTCTTTTAAATATGTATTCTGTGATCATGCAGGTAAAGGCGTCAGCCAGTATCCAGTACAGCAGTTTTTATGGAATTATATGAATTTGTTACGTCCATGGAATTTATCCTGTTAATGTTTATCGTTCCTGCAGTGACTGCTTCAGCGATCAGCGGGGAACGGGAGCGGCAGACCTTAGATCTGATGCTGACTACACGGATGAGTGCCGGACAGATCGTAACAGGAAAGCTTTTAAGTGCCTCAGTACCTTATTTTTGCTGATCCTTTCCAGTTTTCCGGCAGTTGCCATGGTATTTGTATATGGAGGAATTACCTGGACAGATGCGTTTTCTCTGATCCTATGTTATGTAACAGTAGCTTTTTTTGCAGGAAGTATTGGCATCTGTTTTTCAGCAGCTTTTAAGAGATCTACGGTTTCAACGGTTGTAACATATGGAACACTGACCGCTGTGGTTGCGGGAACTTACTTTCTGAACCGCTTTGCTCTTTCCGTATCAGGAATGGATCTGCAGCGGAGCGCAGCCTATGTTTTAGGTGAGAGCAGTGCGAAAGCTTCTTCCGGTGGTTTCTTTTATCTGTTTTTGTTAAATCCGGCTGTTACATTTATGGCAGTGATCGGGGGACAGGCAGGAAGAGGAACACCGTTAGCAGATATTGTAAGTTATTTTGGAATACCGGAAAATGGATTTATCATAAAGCACTGGATCGGTTTCAGTATCCTGATCCAGCTGGCAGCGGGAATGGCCCTGATCAACCGGGCGATCCATTTTGTAGAGCCCATAAAGCATAAGAAAACCAGTAGAAAGGGGAAAAAATAAATGGGAATTATAAAAGCGGCAGCACATGCAGTAGGAACGGGACTGGCGGATCAGTGCTGGAGGCCTTAGAACCTGACAATATGGGGGCCCAGACTGTTTTTACAAAGGGCGTTCAGATCCGTAAAGGAAAAGGGGAAAATGGAAAAGGTTCCGATAACATGGTAACAGAAGGTTCCATTATCCATGTATACCCGGATCAGTTCATGCTTTTGGTAGACGGCGGAAAAGTAGTGGATTATACGGCAGAGCTGGATATTACAAAGTAAGCCTGGATACACAGCCTTCCCTGATGAACGGAACGTTGGGAAAAGCAGTAAAAGAGTCCCTGGGAAGGATCCGTTTTGGCGGTATTGCCCCCACTGCACAGAGGGTATATTATATCAATCTTCAGGAGATCCGGGGACTGAAGTTGGTACCAAAATGCCATCAACTATTTTGACAGTTTTTATAATGCAGAGCTGTTTTTACGGGCCCATGGAACGTATTCCATTAAGATCACAGATCCGCTGAAATTCTATGCAGAAGTGGTTCCGAAAAATGCAGAACGCCTGGAAATGGAAGATATTAATGAGCAGTACTTAAATGAGTTTTTAGAGGCACTGCAGACTTCCATTAACCAGATGTCAGCAGATGGTATCCGCATTTCCTATGTTCCGTCCAAGAGCATGGAACTGGGAAATATATGGCAAATGTACTGGATGAGCAGTGGAAAGAACTGCGTGGTATGGAGATCCAGTCTGTGGGAATTGCAAGTATTTCCTACGATGAGACATCCCAGGAACTGATCAACATGCGCAACAAAGGCGCTATGATGGGAGATCCTTCCGTAAGAGAAGGTTATGTACAAAGTACCATTGCCGAAGGTCTGAAAGGCGCCGGAACCAATTCAAATGGTGCCATGGCAGGATATATGGGAATGGGATTTGGCATGCAGAACAGCGGTGCGTTTATGGGAGCCGCTTCCGCAACCAATATGCAGCAGATGCAGATGAACCGGCAGATGCAGCAGGGACAGCAGATGCCATATGGAACAGGAAATGGAGCTTCCAGGCGGACAGATGGGTTATGGAGCAGCAAATGCAGGCGCCCAGGCAGTCCGGCCGGCGCAGACTGCAAATCAGCCGTGGATCTGTCCTGCCTGCATGTGGAAAACACAGGAAAATTCTGCAGCGAGTGTGGAAAACCAAGGCCTTCCGTAGAGTGGACCTGTCCAAACTGCGGTACTGTTAATAAGGCAAGTTCTGCAGTGAATGTGGAAGCCAAGAGGAGAAGCCTGAGTATGGGAGTGATAACCTATAAATGCCCCAACTGCGGCGGTGGGCTTACGTTTAATGCAGAAAAGCAGAAATATAAATGTGAATACTGCCTTTCCGAGTTTTCACAGGAAGAACTGGACGAGATAGAGAAGCGGGAGCTTGAGAAGGCCAGAAAGCAGGCAGAAGTCCAGCGTGATCCTGAACCAGAAGGAGCAGGATCTGAGGCTGGGACAGAGGAACATGTATCAGGCTCCAAAAAGACTGTTACCCCCATCATGTACACCTGCCCCAGCTGTGGCGCCCAGATCGTCACAGACGAGACAACAGCGGCTTCTTTCTGCTACTACTGTCACAATCCCATTGTCCTGGAGGAAAAGCTGCGGGGTGAGTTTAAGCCTGATTATGTAGTTCCTTTCCAGATCGATAAGAAAAAGGCTCAGGAAATATTTACCCAGTGGGTGGGCCGGAAAAAATTTGTACCTGATTATTTCTTTTCTGCCAGTCAGATCGAGAGCATGACCGGTGTGTATTTTCCTTACTGGTTATATAGCTGCCAGATGAAAGGTGATCTGCAGGCAGAGGGAAAGACGGTCAGAGTGTGGGATATGGCGGGAATGGCGCTATACAGAGACAAAAGTTTATGATATCCGCAGACAGGAGATATGAACGTTGACTCTGTAGCCAGAAATGCCTTAAAAAAAGCCAATCGAAAGCTGATCGACGGTGTGCTGCCTTACCGCCTGAATGAGAAAAAAGACTTTCCATGGGTTATCTTTCCGGATTTATGGCAGAAAACAGGGATATGGAAAAGGACAGTTTTGTAAATGAAGTGAAAGAAGAAGTAAGGCAGTTTGCATTATCCAGTCTCAGCAGTCAGACAGGAAATTATTCCAGCGTTCAGATACGAAAGAACCAGGCGGATATTACAGGAGAGACCTGGCAACGGCCCTGCTTCCTGTGTGGACAGTGACTTACAATGATAAGGCAAGAGGAAAGATCTACTATTTTGCCTTAAACGGACAGACGGGAAAGATATGGGGTGAACTTCCGGTGGATCAGAAAAAGCTGGCAGTTTTATTTTTAAGTATTTTTATCCCGGTATGTGTGATATTGCTGTTTTTAGGATACTGGATCGGCTGATGAGGTGATGAGATGAAAAGATAAAAGGGATAATGACCGGTCTGCTGATCTGTGTATTTCTGATCATGGGCAGTATGGCAGTGTGGGCAGATCAGACAGGAGCTGTAAGCGGTCAGACGCGGGTGTTTGACCAGGCGGGACTGTTCAGTGAAACAGAAAAGATCCAGTTAGAGGAAGAGATCGCCCAGTGCAGAAAAAACACAAAAATGGATGTAGTCGTAGTAAGCGCTTATGCAGACGACCGCACGGCGGAAGAATATGCAGATGATTATTATGATTACGGCGGATTTGGCGTCGGAAAGAAAGCCAGCGGTGTACTGCTTCTGTACTATATGGACGGACCGGGCCAGTCAGGAGGAGAATGTTATATTTCTACTTCAGGGACAATGATCACCCTGCTTACAGATGAGCGCATTGAAACCATCTTAGATGATGTATATGGAAATCTGGGAAACAGGGATTTTGCGGCAGCTTCCCAGATTTTTCTGGAAGATGTAAGTGACTATGTGAAACAGGGAGTGGAGTCTGGTCAGTATACTTATGACCGTGATACCGGGGAAATCGTCCGTTACCGCAGTATCCGCTGGTATGAGGCAGTGGCAGCGGTTGTGATCGCCGGTATTCTGGCAGGCTCTGTGTGTATGGACATAAAAAACGCTATGCCATGAAGCAGAGCAGCAGGGAAGCAGCTAACAGCCTTCAGGCATACAGGGCAGACTGCGCTTTTCATTTTTCTGTTACCGGTGATAAGCTAGTCAATCAGTTTGTCCGCTCCATTCCTATTCCAAGGAATACTTCCGGTGGAAGCGGCAGAGGACATTCAGGAGGCAGTTCATCAGGACGGAGCACAGTACATACTTCCAGCAGCGGACGCAGCCATGGTGGCGGCGGCAGGCGTTTTAGTTTTCAGAAGGAAAATTTAAAAGGACTGACACAGTTTAAAAGCATCAGCGTATAATGATAGTAACGCATCCGCTGATGCTTTATATAGATCTTACAGGTTCCGGAACCTGGACGGCAGGGCTTTTTGCCCTGCCTGGTACATAACCCAGTGGGCACCAGGAGAGGAAAGGGACCGGGGTCTGTAAGATCATAAGATAGTGCATCAGGGGAAAGACATGAATTATACCTATATACTCCACTGCGCAGACGGAACATTGTACTGCGGATGGACCAATGACTTAAAAAACGGCTCCATGCCCACAACAGCGGCACCGGAGCCAAATACACAAAATCCAGAAGCCGGTTACACTGGCCTATTATGAAGCCTTTGAGACAAAACAGGAGGCTATGAAGCGGGAATACGCAATCAAACAGCTCCCCCGGAAAAAGAAAGAGGAGCTGATCAGTCATGGCTGCAATATGGATCTGTGCATGGTTGCAGAGGACCAGGTTTATGCCACAAACTGATACATCATCATATAGTGACACAGACTGCCGCCCATGACAAACAGGTGAAAGATCTCATGGGAACCGAAATAGCGGTGTCTGGAATTAAAGATAGGCAGTTTCAGGGCGTAGATGATGCCTCCAACTGTGTAAATGATACCGCCTGCAAGTAACCATGCAAAGCCTCCTGACGGAAGCGCTGCAATGATCTTGGAGATCGCCAGGATGCAGATCCAGCCCATAGCAATGTAGATCAGGGAAGAAAACCATTTAGGGCAGGTGATCCACAGGGCATTGATGATGATTCCAACAAGGGCAATGCCCCATACAAGGCCTAAAAGGTTCCAGCCGGTGTGATCGCCTAAAACGATCAGGCATACCGGGGTATAAGTTCCGGCAATAAGGACGAAGATCATCATATGGTCCAGTTTGCGCAGACGCTTATTGATAACAGGGGAAATATTCAGTGTATGGTACAGGGTACTTGCTCCATACAGACAGATCATACTTAAAATAAACACCGCCAGTGCTGCCAGATGCAGGTAGCCTGCGTTTTTGCTGCCTTGATCAGAAGGGGAACAGCTGCGATGGCAGCAGACACCATAGCGATCAGATGGGTAATGGCACTTCCCGGGTCTTTCATACGGCAGATATTTCTTTTTATTTTTGCACTCATAGCAGATACCTCCTTGCATGTGTCATATAAGCTTTGAAAACTTTTACATGTAGTAATCAAAACTATGTATCGTTACAATTAATACTATACAACTGCTCGAAGGATTATGCAAGGTTTTTCTTTTATGTTTGTTTTAACTGAGAAAAGAAGTAATCTTATCTTTCGGAAGTGTTTTGAGTTTCTCAGTTAAAAGTTCCAGAAATTTATGGATTGTAGCCGTTTTTCGGTTTTCATTTACCAGATAATATACCACCTGCTCTGGAGGAGAATTCTTAAGTTCGTAAATGCAAGCTCCATTTTTTTGAAGCCGTATGGCTGTGGTATAAGGGCAGAAAGTCCAGGATTTTTCTGTCATAAAATAGGCTGCAAGGGCTGCATGCTCTAAAATAACCAGTGGTGGTATGGTTTCATCAAAATTTTCAGAATGCCAGGATTTGAAGTCTTTATTCCAGGCAATGCGATAAAATTCAGCGCCCTGATCTGTAAGCTGTGCATTGCGGTATCCTTTTCGCCTGATAAAGAGGGAATGTCCAAGCTCCTGTTCCATTGTCTGGATATGGCGGGTTAAAGCACAGCATTGGGAGCTTCTGCATTATTCGGTTTTCCTACAACCTATATTCTTGCAAATGAGATCGCCAATAGTGTAGGAGAAAATGACGCAGAAAAAAATTACTTACGCAGCCATCTTCAGCCACATATGGTTATTGCCGGTATTGTAACAGTTTCTATTTCATCCGTAGTATTTGCAGGTATTGTGGCTAATTGGCTATAGAAAGAGAGGAATGGATTATGGACATTAAACAGGAAGCTTTAAAAATTCAGAAATCATCAGTGTAGGAACCTTGCAGGTAGGAACAGCTGTCAATATTATAGCCGGACAGGCAACTATGAGCATGAATGCCCGTTCCTATGATATGGAATCCAGAGAAATTACAAAAAGGAAGCTTTATGATATAGCAGAAGAAATGGAAAAAATCACGGACTGTAAATTTGACCTGGAATATGTAGATGGATATGAACCAATCATCAATGATCCAGGAATTGTGGATCTGGTAATTTCTGCCTGCCGTAAAAGTATGGGGAATGATTCGGTAAAGATTGGGGAGTATGATGAGGGAAGTGATGATTTCAGCTATTATATGAATGCAACAGGAACTTCAGGAGCTTATTTCTTTCTGCTTTCAGGACATGAGAGAGAGGAATGTTTTGTAAACCATCATCCGCGATTACCTGGAAAGAAGAGGCATGAAATAGGAGTAGAGAGTTACTTGTCTGTTCTTATGGAATATCTGAATTAGAATTATAGTTTTCGAGCTGTGTTACCTACGGTAAAAAGAGGTACACAGCTCGTTTATTAGTATTAGTCGTTGCTTTTGCTGAATAATTTAAAAGCTCCTGTATCCGGTTTTATCTGAAAATCCATGATCTTGCCAGTTGCCGGGTGTTTAAATTTTAAATGGCAGGCACACAAAGCAAGGCTTTTTCTTACAGCTTTTTCATTATTTCCGTATTTGCCATCTCCATAAAGGGGGGTTCCATGACCGGAAAACTGAACCCGGATCTGATGATGCCTGCCGGTGAGCAGCTTTATTTCCACCAGACTTAAGTATTGGGAATCCTTTTCCTCCGTTCGTATACAGTCTAACACTTTGTATTCCAGCTCAGCTCTTTTGCTTTCAGGATCAGACTTATCCACAATCCGTGAACAGTTGTTTTTCTTGTCCTGCTTAAGATAATCCACATATGTCCCATTGTTATCCACAGGTTTTCCACAGATCACAGCCTGATACCATTTTTCTATTTTTCCCTGCTGAAGGCTGGTACTAAGTGAAGCTGCAGCCTTGGGATTCTTGGCATATACCATAATACCAGATACCGGCCGGTCTAGTCTGTGGATAACTCCTACATAAGGTGGCTGTGGATATTTTGAAGCTGTGGATGTTTCTTTTGTTAATTTGTGGATATCTTGTGGATGACTGGCCAGGTGTTTTCGTATCTCACTGACCATGTCCGGGGCAAAGCTTTTTCCGCTTTGTGATTCCAGGCCGGCTGGCTTTATTACGACTATAATATGGTTATCTTCATATAATATGGAAAGCATTGTTGGGTTTACCTTTCAGGTGTTATTATTTTAAACTTTCATTTAATAGAGTTTAAGAAAAGTTAATATCTTCCCGGACTTCAAAATGAGGGATCTCAGATTTTACAAAACTGGGGATAACCTCTCTGGCTGTTTGGATAAACTGGCGGGCCGCAGGAGATAATGAAGAGCTATCCCGGTATAATAATCCGATTTCTCTTGAACTCACATGGTGGTCCATGGAGCAGAAAATAGGTGTATAGTCAAATTTTTCTTCATAGGTAACAGTTACGGGAGCGAATCCAAAGCCATTGTTTTGCGGAACTAAACGGTACACGGTAGGTGAATTGTCAAGCTCCATAGAAACAGAGGGGGATATTTGGAATTTTTTAAATTGTTCCCTTGCAAATTCATAGGTTCCATGTCCTGGTGTCAGGGAAATGAAAGGAATCTGTTCCAGAATACGAGGAGGAATATACTGGAGAACTCCCGGGATGTTTTCCGGAAGTATTAAGTTATGAAAAACAGCTGCAGTACGGCTTACAATAAGAGTCATTTCTTCTTGAAAAAGAGGGACAAATGTCAGACCATCAAGATCAGAAGGCTTTGAACATATAAAAAATACATCGATTACCCCGTTTTTTACATCCTTTTGTAATTTAGCTGAATTTCCCTCGCTCAGTTTGACCTTTACTTTGGGACAGACTTTCTGATAGTCAGGAAGAATGCGGGGAAGCCAGCTGTAACAGCGGGTGCTGTGCATGCCGATGGAGATATGGTCCTGAACATGCCCTGCAATTTCTCTCATTTCTTTATCCAGTTTTTCTTTCATTTCCAGGATCTTCAAAAGACCGTCTATATATCGCTCACCGGCATAGGTAAGCCGGATGGGAAAAGAAGAACGGTCAAATAATGTTACATTTAATTCTTCTTCCAGGTTTTAATATAGCGTGTTAAAGCAGGCTGTGATATATGGCATTGTTCTGCTGCCCGTGAATAGTTTTTGGTATCGGCAAGTGCCAGAAGGTAAGTGACCTTATTCAGATCCATTTATGATCATCCTTCTGAGGAATACAAACTGTAATAGAGGATGAAACTCTAATGAATAAGTATTCGGAAAATTCAATTCATTTATGTTATAGAATTTATAAATAATTAGTATTGGATTATATTTGCAAAAATAGTTACAATCATATTAGCTGAAAATAATAAGGCTGTCAATATGATGTATGTACTCTCGGAGTCTTTCCTGCACTTGCCTTTGCGGCTGATTTTCCGCCAGTCGCACCCGAATTTTATCAACGTACGCACCGCGTACGCCTCAAAAAT
>ENA-OQJH01001071-OQJH01001071.1-human-gut-metagenome-genome-assembly--contig:-NODE-1071-length-12548-cov-1.329442_pt1 | contig 12548 bp, 25 predicted proteins | sample MGYA00242597_ERZ504763 | MGnify/ENA primary metagenome ERZ504763 (study PRJEB26092, sample SAMD00036359) | human gut metagenome | host: Homo sapiens | study: EMG produced TPA metagenomics assembly of... | reverse complement strand
CAGGGTTGTAGGAGCATTGGAATTAATGCTGGATATGAAGGAAATTACATGGGAAAAAGAGCATGAGGAAAGAAAAAAAGTGGACGAGCTGTTTAGGATTGAAAATCTGCTTGAAGAAATTGAGAAAGAGGGAAAGAAATGAACTGGAACAGAAGAAAAGCACTACCGAAGTGGGAGAAACGTAGAATCCGAAACAGACATGAGAAATATTTGCGTAAGGAAAAGAGATCAGCTTGCGTAATGGCTCTTTTGGTACTGGCGATAATTGTCGTCGGGATTGTAGGGCAGATAATTTTAATAGGAGGTGTGTAGCTATGGAAGAAATCAAGGTGATGCAGTTCGAACGCTCGGATGTGTTAAGACAGAGAAGATTGAAGAATCAGTTGGCAGTAAAAGAGTTTCGAGACGAGTTGTTGTTCCGCAGAATTATGACAGGCGGTGTGATAGTAACACTTACAATGCTCGGTTTTTAGCTTGGAGAAATTACAGCATCAATTTTACTATAAGAAAGAGCACCCACATGAGCCGGCAGACGCCCAAGGTGCCCAAACAAAAATCAACAATTAAATTGTAAAACAGAAGAGAGGGAAAGTCAAATGAAAAAATTTGAGTTAACAAGTGAGTTTATCACTAATATTTTCGGGACAAAATTATTTCGTATTAAAGCATTAATCGAGTTTGGAAACGTTAAAGCGGGTGAGCTTGGCGGTTTCGTGGAAAAAGAAGAAAATCTAAGTCAGGATGGTAATGCTTGGGTGTACGATAGTGCTCGTGTGTACGATAATGCTCGTGTGTACGGTGATGCTCGTGTGTACGGTAATGCTTGTGTGTGCGGTGATGCTTGGGTGTACGTATAGTGCTCGTGTGTACGGTGATGCTTGTGTGTACGGTGATGCTGGCTACGCCACGGTGCATGGTTTTGGCTCCGAATATCGTACAACTACATTTTTTAAAACAAAAGCAGGAGATATTGGTGTGAAATGCGGATGTTTTATGGAAATTTATCAGAATTCCGAAAAAAGGTAGTAGAGACACATGGGGAAACGAAAAAGGCAAAGGAATACTTGATGCTTGCTGATCTGATGGAATTTAGATTTTCGGATAACTCATAAATAGAAGAGAGGAAAAGTCAATGGAACAATTAGAAGGAACGGTAACAATGCCGTTGATTACATATCAAAAAATGAGAAATGATACGAGTCAGATTTTCAATTCGCACGGAACTGACCATGATTCTGAGGATAAGAAGAAAGGATTTGGCTCTGCTTGAATCAAGAAAAACTCTTTGACCTTGCGTGGGAAGAGATGATCAGACGTGGCATAGATGTATCAAAGTACGACAAGGAGAAAGCAACGTACGAGCATGGATTTGTCAAGTTCGGGTTTAAAGAGAGTCAGGTAGATATAAATGTATAAATATGTGTGCCGAAGCTGTGGAGCAAATTTAGACCCGGGCGAAAGTGTGATTGCATGGATCGAAAAAGACATATGGAAGAGAGAAAGGAAAAAGCATCGCAGCTATTGGAACGTGAGGATTCGTGGGAACAACAAAAATTAATATTTGAAGAGGAGAGGCCAATGAGAATTACAAAGATAAAAATCAAAAATCTGTTCGGCATCAGTGAATATGAGGCAGACGGAAAATCATTAGAGTTGATAGGTACGAACGGAGCCGGAAAGACATCGGTAATAGATGCGATTCGGTATGCGCTTACAAATAAGTCAGACCGAAAATACATAGTGAGAAATGGAGAAACAGAGGGTGAGATTCTGATTGAAACGGATAATGGCATCCGCATTAACCGGAAAGCAAGAACCAATCAAGCAGATTATAAAAGCATCAAAAAGGACGGACATGAGATTGGAAGTCCTGAGACATTTTTAAAGGATATTTTTTTCGCCATTGCAGTTATCACCAGTAGAATTTATGAGTATGGACGAGAAAAGCAGAATGCAATCATTTTGGACATGATTGAGTATGATTGGAGCCTCGATACGATTAAAGGATGGTTTGGTGAGCTCCCAAGCTGGGTATCTTACGATCAGAATATTCTGCAGGTGCTGAATGATATCCAGTCAGAAAAAGGAGATTATTACCAGCATAGGAGGGATATTGACCGTGATATCCGCAATAAGAGAGCGTTTATCGAAGAGATTGCAGATACAATTCCAGCTGGATACGATGTGGAAAAATGGGAGAGTGAAAATGTTGGAGAGATTTATCGACAGATTGAATCTATTCGTAAAGCAAACGAGGAAATTGAAAAGGCAAAGCGGCTTTTGGAAAGCAGAGACAATAAGGTAAGGAAGTTCGAAGCAGACAGAGAGATTGGATTGGCGGCAATAGAACGTGAGTTCCAAGCGGAAAGAGAGCGTCTTCTGAAAGAAAACGAGCAATTGCAGGCAAGGTTGAGAGCAAATAATGCAGAGCTTGACGGAATGACAGAAAAGAAATTGGACAAGCAGGAAGTTGTACATCAAACCTACAAGGCGAATGTGGCAAAGTATGATGCAGAGGTAGAACAGTATAGAGAGTATGCAGAAAAAGAACTTAAAAGTTATGAGGATCTGCAGGAACAGGCAGAGTATGCAGAGCAGATGAAAGGTCATATAAACGAGTACAGAAGAATGTCAGAGCTGCAAGATGAAGTCAGAGAGTTATGTGCGGAATCAAAGGAGCTTACAGATAAGATTGAAAAGGCAAGAACACTTCCGGGAGAAATTCTTTCCACGGCAACAATCCCGATTGCAGGCTTAGCGTGTAGATGGGATTCCGTTGATTCACGGTCTGCCAATCAGCAACTTATCAGATGGAGAAAAGTTAGATTTGTGTATTGATGTGGCATTACAAAAACCAAACGGTCTGCAGATCATCTTAATTGATGGAGTGGAGAAGATGTCTACGAATCTTAGAGAGCAGTTGTATCAGAAGTGTAAAGACAAGGGACTGCAGTTATTGCAACACGTACAACAGATGATGAGGAATTGACTGTAATTGAATTGTAGGAGGAGCAAACATGGAAGATATCGTAGTAAAAGAGAATAGGTATGAAGTTTCAAATCCGTTTTCGAACGGTGAGGATTTCAACAATCTGTATAAGATTGGACAGACATTCGCGAAATCGCAATTGGTACCGCAGAATTACCAAGGGAAACCAGAAGATTGCATGATCGCGATTGATATTGCAAACAGAATGGGAGTATCTCCTTTGATGGTAATGCAAGGCTATATGTTGTGAAAGGGAAGCCGTCATGGTCCGGTCAAACATGCATGAGCATGATAAAAGCGTCTAAGGAGTTTCACAAGGTGCGCCCAGTGTATTTCGGAACACCGAATACAGATACATGGGGATGCAGAGTCGAAGCGGAAGACAGAGAAACAGGAGAAAAAATAAAAGGTCCGGAAGTTACAATTCAGATGGCGAAAGACGAGTGGTGGTACAGTAAAAAAGACCGATACGGCAACGAGACATCAAAGTGGCAGTCTATGCCAGAGATGATGCTCGCTTACAGAGCAGCTGCATTTTTCGCAAGGCTCTATATTCCGAACGCATTAATGGGAGCGCGTGTTGAAGGAGAAGTGGAAGACATTGTCGGAAACGAAAAACAGAGACAATGGATCCATTCGCAGCACACGATGAAGTAATGATCGATGAAGAAACAATGAGAGAAGCGGAGGAGATTTTTGGATGATATTGACGAATGAAAATTATTACAGTATGGAGGTAAACAGGCAGTTTCTGTCTGTTTCCCAATACAAAGACTTTTGTGGAACACTTGGCAAACAAGCTTGTGAGGAACAGGCACTTGCGAAATTAAATGGACTGTGGGAGACAGAGAAAACCACTGCATTGATGGTAGGCTCTTACGTGGATGCACATTTTGAGGGAACACTGGATCTGTTCAAAGCACAGAATCCGGAAGTATTTACAAAAGCAGGTACATTAAGAGCGGAATATAAAAAAGCAGAGGAAATTATTAATCGAATCGAGCGTGATGAGTATTTTATGAAGTTCCTGAGTGGCGAAAAGCAGGTCATTATGACTGCGGAAATGTTCGGTGCAGATTGGAAAGTGAAACTTGATAGCTATGTAAAAGATGTCTGTATCGTTGATTTAAAAGTGATGAAGTCCATCCGGGAACTGAATTATGTAAAAGACTTCGGTCATATGCATTTTGTAAGTTACTGGGGATACGACATTCAAGCAGCAGTATATCAGGAAGTTGTGTATAGGAACACAGGAAAGAGACTTCCGTTTTTTATTGCAGCCGCATCTAAAGAAAAAGAAACAGACATTGAAATCATACAGATTCCTCAGCAGATGATGGACGATAGACTTGCAGAGGTTGAGAAAAACACAGGAAATATTTTGATGCTGAAAAACGGAGAAATAGACCCGATCAGATGCGAGAATTGCGACTGGTGCAAGCATACGAAGGTACTTACAAACCAATCTGGCCAGATGAATTGTTGGGAGTTGAGTAGGATGGCAAAGAAAAAAGCTCAGATTACAGAATACATGGATAATTGCATCTTTTGCGGCAGACCTACAAACGAGAAGCACCATCTTGTATTTGGAAGTGACCGTCAGAAAGCAGAGGAAGATGGTCTTGTGATACCGATTTGCAGTAACTGCCATACGATGAACCGGAATACAGAGAAGATACACGGTAACAGTATGGCGTGTAAGCTTTCAAAAATAGCAGGACAATTGCTTTTTGAAGTCAGTTAGGGACAAGAGAGGAGTTCCGGAAAAGATATGGAAGGTCATTCTTATGATGAAGACATTTTCGATAAAAGGGAACTATTTCAAAGAAAAGACATTCCCTGGTTTAAATGAGTACATAGCAGCACTCGGAACAAATCCGAGAAAAGGTGGCAGAATGAAAGCGGAATATGAAATGATAGCCTGTAATGCAATCAGAAGAGGGCTAAACGATGGAAGACCGAGAAACCTGTGATTTTGCATTATAAGTTTTACGAACCGCAGAAGGGTCAAAAACGAGACTATATGAATATTTTCAGCTTTGCAGATAAAGTAATTGAAGATGCACTCCAAAAATGTGGAGTAATTAAAGATGATGATCCAAGGTATGTAAAGAACACGACACATGAGTTCTTTTATACAGATGGAACGCCAAGGATTGAAGTCTCAATCGAAGAAATAGATTAGGCACTTATCTTATAAAATATATATCACAAAACGTAAGCCAAAATACCTCCAGCTACACAATTGGTTTAGTCGGAGGAGAAAGGGGTGATAAGGCTTGAATTACTTAGCTGAGATTATCGCCTTCGAACGATGGCTCGAAAATAACTACTTGACCAGAGACGCCCAACTCCTGTGGTACAGATTAATGTACCAGGCTAATAAGTGTAACTGGCCTGAGTGGGTTGCAGTAGATAACCTGAGATTGATGGCAGCCATGCAAATGAGTCGTGAGGCAACCTTTATAAAGGTGCGAGACGATCTCCTAAAAGCTGGTTTAATCGAATACCAAAAGGGCAAAAAAGGAAGCCCGAACAAATACAGATTAATACCTTTCACTTTCAAAAACGTAGTAAAAAGCGAAGTAGAAACGGTAGTAAAAAGCGAAGTAGAAACGGTAGTACAACAAGTAGCAGAAACCGTAGACATAGATAAATATAAAACAGAAACTAAAAATAAAAAGAAAGATACTAACGTATCTAAAGAAAAATCGACTTGCGGCGATTTCCGACTTGTACAACAGCATCTGTGTATCTTACCCGACATTGAAGACCATGTCTGAGAGGCGGAAAAAGGCCGTCCGTGCAAGAATGAATACAGGATATACAGTTGATGATTTCCGTGTTTTGTTTGAAAAGGCTGAGAGTAGCAGCTTCCTGAAAGGGCAGAACAACCGGAACTGGTCCGCCACATTCGACTGGCTGATCATGGACGGTAACATGGCAAAGGTGCTGGATGGAAATTATGACGACAAAGGGCAGAAAGGAGAAAGATATGACACTGGACGAGAAACTGGAAGAGATGAGAAAAGCCTCACAGAACTCGGAATTGAAGCAGGACTTGGGAGAGAGTTCTCAGGATTCTAAGTGTCCGAAGTGTGGCGGTATGGGATGGATACCGTACAAGAAAGATGGCTTGTGGTTTGCAAAAGAGTGTGAGTGCCGGGCGAAAGAAATCGCAGAGAGCCGTCTGAGATTTGCGAACATACCGGAACTGTTCCGGGAGCTTACGCTTAAAACATTTCGGGCAGACATCTACAGAGGGCCGGAGAGCGTAGCGAAGATTAATCTTGCTTGTAATATCGTGAAAAGGTATCTTTCGAATTTTGAGGAGATGGAAGCTGCTGGAATGGGATTGTATCTTGTATCGCACGCGAAAGGTTCCGGAAAGACGAGAATGGCGGCAGGGATTGCAAATGAACTGATTGCACGTGGGAAACAGATAAAGTTTGCTGTATCTTCTGCAATCCTGAAAGAGATAAAGGACACGTGGCATGAGGGGAGCGATTACACAGAGAGTAGACTGATAGATCAGTTATGCCTTACAGAAATTTTGGTTGTTGATGATTTTGGAACAGAGAAAATATCGGACTGGGTGAATGAAAAATTTTATCAAATTTTGAATGAGCGTTATGTCCGTAAAAAAGTGACGATTTTTACTAGCAACGAGAAACTCTGTGAGAGCAAATATGACGAGCGGATCATAAGCAGGCTGAAAGAGAATTGTTACGAAGTGGAATTCCCAGAGGAATCTGTAAGAGAGTTGCTGGCAGAGCAGAAGAAAGCGGAAATGCTTGGGAGATTAGGATGATACACGCAGAATTGATTAAAAACAGATTCGACTCCCTCGAAGACTATGAGAAATTCGCAGCAGAATGGACAGAGGTATGCTGTATGGTGAATCAGAATAGTCGGAATATGGGGAACAGGGAGCGATTTAAGAAGATTGTAGAAATACGGGAAGGAAAGGTATAGAGCATGAGCAGATTAACAAGAAAAGAAACAATAATTATAAGAGGAAATGAGACCGCGGCTTGTAATTATAAAAATAATGAGTGTAATGACTCGTGCAGATATGGAATTTGCAAATGGCAAGAAAAAGCAAATATGCGGTTGAAAAAGTACGAAGATACCGGATTAACTCCAGAGCAGGTGCAGCAGCTAAAAGAACGTGATACGGCGAAGAAACCGATTAAAAATGGAGCGAAGTTTAACCCCGATATACGAATGTCCAGTATGTGGGTGTAAAGATGTTTCTTGGCAATCATTTTGTGATGAATGTGGACAGAGATTAGATTGGAGTGATGATCCTGTGATGAAAGATAGAAAGAATGTGAATGAAGTTTTAAAGATTTGTGAAAGTGGAGTAGGAGGATGAAACGATGGAGGAGTTAATAGTTGACTGCTTTGCTGGTGGAGGCGGAGCGAGTGTAGGAATAGAGATGGCGCTTGGAAGACAAGTGGACATTGCGATTAATCACGATCCGGATGCAATTTTGATGCACAAGACCAATCATCCGGATACACTGCATCTCACGGAAGATATTTTTAAGGTTGAACCTGAAAAATATGTACACGGCAAACGAGTAGCTCTGATGTGGCGAGTCCGGATTGTACAAGTCACAGTAAGGCGAAGGGAGGGAAACCGAGAGAAAGAGGATTAAGGATTCTCCCTGGGCGGTATACAAGCACGCGAAGGCAATTTTACCAGATGTGATCATCATGGAAAATGTAGAAGAAATCCAGCAGTGGGGACCTTTGGATGAAAACGGGCATCCGATTAAGGAACGGCGTGGGGAAGATTATAAGAAGTTCATTACGGCTATGAAAAGTCTTGGTTATATCTTTGATAGTAGAGAATTGGTTGCAGCGGATTACGGAGCGCCAACAACAAGAAAACGATGGTATGCAGTCTTTAGGAGAGATGGAAAAGATATTATGTGGCCAAAGCAAACACATTTTAAAGATAAAGAACCAAAATATGTAGAATGCGGAAAATTAATTGATTGGTCTGACCTTGGGAAATCCATATTTGGTCGCAAGAAGCCATTGGCGGAAGCTACGCAGAAAAGAATAGCGAATGGGATAAGAAAATATATCATTGAAAATCCTAATCCATATATTGTAAAAAATAAAGATGCTATTGCATTTCTAGTACAGTATCATGGCGAGCAGAAAGCCGGAGAATCAAGAGGCCAATTCTTAACAGAGCCTATCAGAACAATAGATACGAGTAATAGATATGGTTTAGTGACAGCGTTTATCACAAAATATTACAAAACTGGAATCGGGCAAGGATGTGATGAACCATTATATACTATTACTACATCGCCTGGGCAGTTTCGGCTTAGTATCTGCGTTCCTTATTAAGTATTACGGTACGGGATGCGGACAAGATTTAAGAGAACCTCTTGCAACAATTACAACGAAAGATAGATTCGGTTTAGTTAATGTAATTTTAAATATTGATGGAGAAAAATACATCATTAAAGATATTTTTCTTCGAATGCTAAAGCCAGAGGAGCTAAAACTTATGCAAGGATTTCCAAGAGACTATATCATTGACCGGGATTATAAGTGGAATCGTTACCCGGTAGCAAAACAAGTTGCTAGAATTGGAAATAGTGTAGTGCCGATCATGGCACAGAAACTTGTGGAAACAAACTGTAGTTATTTAAAAGTTGGAGAGCGGACACCGATACCGATTGTGAAAATGCAAGAGAGCGGACAAATAGCGTTTGGATAATATAGAGGACAGCGGAGCACGGTCTTAAGTGCCGTTGCTCCGACCTCACAGTATTATAGGCTCCTCTACTATAAATACACGCGAACTTGAAAAAACTAACGCGGTTTAAAAAAAATATAAAATTTGAAGGGAAGTGATAATTTGAGCTATGGAAGAACACGGAAACAAGCAAAGCTGGACGAAGAAAATACCTTTGATGATATTATAAAGCGAGGACCGAGTGAAACTGCAAAGTGGCACATGCAGCACGAAACATATCAGAGTATCGAGGTAATGGATTACATCAGGAAAATACATAAGGGAGGTGGTGCCGGTGGACAAGGAACAAATAAAAAAGGAGAATGAGAAAAAGAAAGAATATTTGTGGTCATATAAGAGAATCCGTGAAAAAGCAGAGAGAGCGGGATTGGACGTAAATGAATATCGCTTATCTAAATCTGTCCTTCTGTCGTACAGGATGGTATGCCAAAGGCAGCAGGAGGTAAAAGTGATTTATCCGATTATGCTGCAAAGCTGGAAGAATTGGAAGAAACATATATGAATCTAAAGAATGAGGAACTAGATATTAGAATGGACATACGGAAGAAAATAGAAAAACTTTCGGATCCAAACGAAGTGAAAGTTCTTGATTTACGCTATTTGCAATTATACGAAGACTGGGAAGATATATACGATAAAATGAACCTGAAAAAAAAAAGTAGGGTACATAAAATACATAGCAATGCACTTGTGAAATTAAAAATTTGAAAAAGTGGAATAAATAGGACAAAAATGGAATAAACAGGACTTGAAAAGAATAAGCAATGTGATAAAATGGTAATCAGAGAAATTGGAAATAACTCGAACATACATTTCATAAACATATTTTTATATAGAGAGACATCTTGCAGATTGCGGGGTGTCTTTTTATTACTTAAAAACAAACACGAATGAGAGGTGGTAGGGCTTGGCGAGACCAAGAAGTCCGAACCGAGATAAAGCAAAAAAAATGTGGATTGAGAGCGGGCAAACACGCTTACTTAAAGACATTGCGGAAGAACTGCAGGTATCAGAAGAACAGATACGAAAGTGGAAAAATCAAGACAAGTGGGATAAGGTAACGTTACCAAATACAAATAGTAACGTTACCAATCAAAAGGGAGGACAACCAGGAAACAAGAATGCAGCAGGAAACCGAGGAGGAGCAGCGCCGACAAATAATAAAAAATGCGTTAAAAACTGGAGAATTTGAGTCGATTTTTTTGATACTTTAAGCCTGAAGGAAAAAAGATTTGATTGATGGAGTTGCGCTGGAAAAAGAAAAACTACTCCTGCAAGAAATACAACTCTTGACAGTGAGAGAATATCGAATGTTGAAGAGAATACAGATACTGAAAGAGGAAAGTGAAAATGATACTGCACGATCAGGAATGACAATGACGAAGTATACAAAAGGGGAAGAAAGAGGGGAATATACGGATTTAAAGGAATATGAAAGTGTTTTAGTTCAGATACAGATGATAGAAGATGCATTAACTAGAGTCCAAGCAAGAAAACAGAAGGCAATTGATTCGTTGCATAAAATTGGATATGATGATGCACGATTAGAGTTGGAAACAATGAAATTCGAATTAGAACTCTTGAAACAAGATGGACAAACTGACGATAAGGAAGACGACGGATTTATTGAGGCAATGAATAAAACAGCGACGGATGTTTGGGGTGATTATGACGAATAGAACTAAAGCGTTAAAGCGAAAAATATCCGAAATGAAAAGCAGAAGAAAAGCGATTTCAAAACAAATATTTAAGTTTCAGCCTTTTTTCGAAAAAGCAGAAACAGGTGTTAACCTGGTGGCTTCCGACATCTCCGGTAAAAGATAGAGATGGCATAATAGCGGACGGGGCAATCAGATCGGGGAAAACAGTCAGCATGTCTTTGTCTTATGTAATGTGGGCGATGACCACTTTTTCCGGGCAAAACTTCGGAATGTGCGGAAAAACGATTGGTTCATTCAGGAGAAATGTACTGTTTTGGTTAAAACTAATGCTGAAAAGCAGAGGTTATGGAGTAGTGGACCACAGATCGGACAATCTGATTGTAGTATCTAAAAATGGAATAGAAAACTATTTTTATATATTTGGTGGAAAAGACGAACGGTCACAAGACTTGATACAAGGTATCACTCTTGCAGGCTGTTTTTTTGATGAAGTAGCGTTGATGCCGGAAAGTTTTGTAAATCAAGCTACCGGAAGATGTTCGGTGGATGGATCTAAGTTTTGGTTTAACTGCAATCCGGATGGTCCATATCACTGGTTTAAAGTAAATTGGATTGATAAGAGTGTTGATTTTTTTAGGAAAGAAAAAAAGCGGAAGAATTAAAAAAAGAAGAATATTGTTCTAAAAAATTTTATTATATATACACTTCACTATGGATGATAATTTGAGTCTAAGTGAGAAAGTAAAAGAAAGATACCGTTCGATGTATACTGGTGTATTTTACAAGCGGTATATACGTGGATTGTGGCTGTTGCCGAAGGAATTATTTACGACATGTTTTCAGAAGAGAAACATGTGCAGAATATATTGCAATTTTTCAGAAGTTTAACTAATTCCGGAAGATACGTAAGCGTAGATTACGGTACACAAAATGCAACAGTTTTTCTTTTGTGGAATAAAGGAATAGACGGGAAATGGTATTGTATCCGAGAGTACTACTATTCCGGAAGAGAAAAAGAAGAACAGAAGACAGATAATCAGTATGTAGAGGATTTTAAAGAGTTTTTGGACGGAACGGAAATAAAAGCAGTAATCGTAGACCCGTCAGCTGCATCTTTCATCGCTTCGTTAAGAAAAGCTGGATTTTCAGTCATTAAAGCAAAAAATGATGTAGAAGACGGTATTCGTGTTGTGGGAATGCTTTGAATCAAGAAAAAATTATTTTTCTGAATCGTGTGTGAATACTAGAAAAGAATTTGCTTCCTATGCATGGGATAAAAAAGCAGCAGAACGCGGAGAAGACAAGCCGATAAAAACAATGGATCATGCAATGGATGCCGTAAGGTATTTCTGTTATACGATTTTAAATAATCAAAAAGCAAGAGTCAAAGACAAGAAAAAACTAGGATTCCAGTAGAGAGGAGAAAAATATGCTTTGTAGCCTTACTTATCCAAGAGATAAATACGACGAAGAAAATCTTGATAAAAGGTTGATTGTACAATTAATCAGTAAACATCGCAAATATATAGTTCCACAATTAAGGAAGAATAAGGAATATTATGATGGAAAGCATGCGATATCGGATAAAGAGAGGGAAAATAATGCTCCGAATGCAAAAACGGTATGCAATCATGCGAAAGATATTACCGATACAGCATCGGGGTATTTTATGGGAAATCCAATAACATATAACAACACAGGAGAAAATGATATAGAGGCACTGATGAAAGCGTTTGATGTAGCTGAAGTAGATGACACAGACAATGATAACGCTCTGATGCAGTCAATATATGGAGTTGCCTATGATTATACATATGCAGCAGAAGGAAAGTCGGAGTTGATGACGAGAAACCTGGAATCGGAAAATACGTTTATTGTACAGGATGACTCCATCGAACAAAAAGAATTATTCGGGGTGTATTACTACATTCGAAGAAATTCTGCGACAAATGAAGAAAATACATAGCGACTGTATGCACAGAAAACTTAATCTATAATTTTGAGCTTTCGACAGATTACAGCGAAGAACAAGCGATGCCGGAAGAACAAGGCGTTGCTCACAATATGAGAGAGTGTCCGATCACAGAGTACAAAAACAACAAGTTCAACATCG
>ENA-OQJH01001070-OQJH01001070.1-human-gut-metagenome-genome-assembly--contig:-NODE-1070-length-12559-cov-1.256033_pt1 | contig 12559 bp, 18 predicted proteins | sample MGYA00242597_ERZ504763 | MGnify/ENA primary metagenome ERZ504763 (study PRJEB26092, sample SAMD00036359) | human gut metagenome | host: Homo sapiens | study: EMG produced TPA metagenomics assembly of... | reverse complement strand
GAAATCGAAGCCATTTTTGAAAAAGGAATGGCAGGAGAGCCGATCAGCAAAGAAGAAGAATTAAAATATAAGACTGCATTTATGCTTTATGCAGGAAGAGAATATCATCGTCTGGGATGGGCAATGCAGCTTCATTACGGATGTAAACGTGACAATGACGTAAAACGTTTCCGCAAGCTTGGACCGGATACGGGATTTGACTGTATTGACACTTATACGCCATCTGCACAGCTGGCAGATCTGCTCAATGCACTGAATGTGACAGACGAGCTGCCAAAGACGATTCTGTACAGTCTGAATCCAAACGACAATGCAGCCATCGGAACGATCATCGGATGTTTCCAGGATGCCGGTGTCGCAGGAAAGATCCAGCAGGGAAGCGCGTGGTGGTTCAATGACCACAAGAGGGCATGATCGACCAGATGACGTCCCTTGCAAATTTGGGACTTCTTGGCAATTTTGTAGGAATGCTGACAGATTCCAGAAGCTTTTTGTCTTATACAAGACATGAGTATTTCAGACGGATCCTCTGCAATCTTATCGGCGGATGGGTAGAAAACGGAGAGTATCCGGCAGATGAAGAGATCCTCGGAAGAATTGTGCAGGATATTTCTTACAACAACGCAGTGAGATATTTTGGATTTGATTTGTAAATAAAAGGAAAATGAGGAAAGATCAATGCTTTCCTCATTTTTTAAGTTTAGAGTCAGATTTAATTTCCCAGTTCATTCTGAATGCGCTGTTTTGCATCCAGAATCAGATGTGTAAACTGTTCTACCCGGGCATCGTCCATTCGGTCTTTTGGTGCAGATACACTGATGGCATAAGCTGGTTTTCGGTGAAGCCCTTTTAAAGATACTGCAATACATCGAACCCCAAGTTCATTTTCTTCATTGTCCATGGCATAACCGTTCGTCCGCACTTCTGCGATCAGTTTCTGGAATTCCGGGAAATCAATGACAGTATAGTCGGTCAGTTTTTTGATTTCGCTGCGATCCCAGATCTTCTGAATCTTTTCATCCGACATGTCAGCCAGCAGCGCTTTTCCAACTCCGGAGCAGTACAAAGGAATTGATTTTCCGACCATAGAGATTAACCGCACGGAATTGTGGGAAGCCTCTACTTTATCAATATATACTGCATTCAGACCATCCAGTTGGACCAGGTGGACCGTTTCATTGGTCTGTTCTGCAAGTTCTTTAATGTAAGGGCGGATCAGATCGATGATATTATTCTGGGCCAGAATCTGGTTGGCGATTCCACAGAATTTAAATGTCAGACTGTATTTCAGTGTCTCCGCATCCTGCTTTGCATATTCCATACAGATCAGGGAGTTTAAGATACGGTGGACGGTACTTTTATTGAGATTTAATTCCTTGCTCAGTTCCAGAAGTCCGATCGGACCGGTGCGGGCAAGACATTCTATGGTATGGAAAATACGTTCCGATACCTGGATTGGGTTTTTTTCTTCCATAAAATTCACTCCTGTAAGTCAGAGCTCAAAAGAGCGCTGTATATCATTCAGTGCTTATTGTAGCACGGTTTGGGAAGAAGAGTAAATAAGAAAATAACAAAAGTAAAAAAATGTGAAGAATACCTTGACAATCGAGAGAAACTGAGTATAATCAAAATTAAAGAGTTCATATTACGAAACGTAGTTCCATAATGTGAAACAAACAACGTGATTCAGTGATAAGGAGAATGACCATGAACGAAGTATTAGAAAAGATTCAGAAAATCGGGATTGTTCCGGTTGTTGTATTAAATGATGCGAAAGACGCAGCACCTTTGGCAAAGGCACTCTGTGACGGCGGACTTCCATGTGCAGAAGTGACATTCCGTACAGAAGCAGCAGAAGAGTCTATCCGCATTATGGCAGAGCAGTTCCCACAGATGCTGGTAGGGGCAGGTACTGTTCTGACAACAGAGCAGGTAGACCGTGCAGTTGCAGCAGGAGCAAAATTCATCGTAAGTCCAGGATTAAATCCAAAGGTTGTAAAATACTGTATTGAAAAAGGAGTTCCGGTGACACCGGGAACAGCAAATCCAAGTGATGTAGAGCAGGCAATCGAGCTTGGATTGGAAGTTGTGAAATTCTTCCCTGCAGAAGCAGCCGGCGGACTGAATATGATCAAGTCCATGGCAGCACCTTACACAAACATGAAATTCATGCCTACAGGCGGAATCAATGCAAAGAATATCAACAGCTATCTTGCATTTCCTAAGATCTTGGCATGCGGCGGAAGCTGGATGGTAAAAGGAGATCTGGTAGAGGCAGGAGAGTTCGACAAGATTACAGAGCTCACAAGAGAAGCAGTGATGACAATGCTCGGATTTGAACTGAAGCACATCGGAATCAACTGTGAAAATGAAGAAGAGGCTGAGAAAACAGCAGGAACATTCGCGTCTTTATTTGGATTCGAGAAGAAGAGCGGAAACAGCTCTGTATTTGCAGGAAGTGCTGTAGAAGCAATGAAGAGCCCATACCTTGGAGCAAAAGGACACATTGCAGTAGGAACAAACAGCGTAGATCGTGCAGTAAATTATCTGGAGTCTCAGGGCGTAGAGTTCAATATGGACAGTGCAAAATACAAAGACGGAAAACTTACAGCAATTTACTTAAAAGAAGAAGTTGCCGGATTTGCAGTACATCTTGTACAGAAATAAAAAATTATTAAAGGAGAATAATAATGAGTAAAAAAGTAGTTACATTTGGAGAAATTATGTTAAGACTTGCACCAGAAGGATATTATCGTTTTGTGCAGGCAGATACATTTGGAGCAACATACGGCGGTGGAGAAGCAAACGTAGCAGTTTCTCTGGCAAACTATGGATTTGATGCTTCTTTCGTGACAAAACTTCCGACACATGAGATCGGACAGGCAGCAGTAAATTCTTTGAGAAAATACGGTGTGGATACATCCAAGATCGCACGTGGAGGAGACAGAGTAGGTATCTACTTCCTGGAGAAAGGTGCTTCTCAGAGACCATCTAAAGTAATTTATGACCGTGCAGGTTCTTCTATCTATACAGCATCCAAAGAAGATTTCAACTGGAAAGAAATCTTTGAAGGAGCAGAATGGTTCCACTTTACAGGAATCACACCAGCACTCAATGACAATGTAGCAGAAATTGTCTGGAAGCTTGTAAAGCAGCCAAAGAGATGAATGTGAAGATTTCCTGTGACTTAAACTACAGAAATAAACTGTGGAGCAAAGCAAAAGCAGGAGAAGTAATGGGTGAACTTTGCAAATATGTGGATGTATGTATTGCAAACGAAGAAGATGCAGCAGATGTATTCGGTATTCATGCAGCAAACACAGATGTAACTGCAGGAGAAGTAAATCACGAAGGATATAAAGATGTAGCAAAACAGCTTGCTGACCGTTTCGGATTTGAGAAAGTTGCAATTACACTTCGTGAATCTATTTCAGCAAATGACAATAACTGGTCTGCTATGTTATATGACGGAACAGACTATTTCTTCAGTAAAAAATATAAGATGCATATCGTAGACCGTGTAGGTGGCGGAGATAGCTTCGGCGGCGGATTGATCGCTGCAACACTGAGCGGATATGATTCACAGGCTACCATTGAATTTGCAGTAGCAGCATCCTGCCTGAAACACTCCATCGAAGGTGACTTCAACATGGTTTCTATGGATGAAGTTGCCAAACTGGCAGGAGGAGATGCTTCCGGACGTGTACAGCGCTAAGCACTTCTGGAAGAATATAAATAAATAAGCCATAATCGACTATTTTGTTGCCAATATACGCCGGGACAGATTTTTCTGTCCCGGTTTTTCAGTTTTTCTTACAGAAGAGATTGACAATATTCTTTTTGTATAGTACTATTATCTCACAAAACCGAAACGTTTCGGTTAAGGAAAAGGAGGAAAGAGATATGCCATTAGTAACGTCGGAAAAAATGCTTTCAGACGCACAAAAAGGTGGGTATGCAGTGGGAGCATTCAATGTAGAAAATATGGAGATGGCAAAAGCTGTGATCGCGGCGGCAGAAGAGATGCGCTCGCCGGTTATGCTGCAGACTACTCCATCTACGGTCAAGTATGGATCTTTGGAAACATTTGCAGCAATTGTAAAAGCAGAGGCTTCTAAGACCGATATTCCGGTCTGTCTTCATCTGGATCACGGCAACAGCTTTGAGCTGGCTGTACAGGCGATGAAAGCCGGATATACTTCTGTGATGATCGATGGATCCCATGAAACATTTGAAGAAAATGTGGCACTGACAAAAAAAGTGGTTGAGGTAGCCAGGGCCTATGGAGTTCCGGTGGAAGCGGAGCTTGGAAAAGTAGGCGGGGAAAGAAGATGATCTGGAGGCAGAAGCGGATCATAATACAGATCCTGAAGAGGCAAAAGAATTTGTGGAAAGAACGGGTGTTCTTCTCTGGCGATCGCGATCGGTACAGCTCATGGATTTATGCGGGAACTCCAGTGTTGGATAAAGAAAGGGTTTCAGATTGTAAAAAGGTTGTTTCTGTACCACTGGTACTTCACGGTGCAAGTGGACTCAGCGAAGAAGATGTGGTAGAATGTGTACAGCGCGGGATGTGTAAAGTGAATTTTGCGACAGAATTGCGTGTAGCATACACAGATGCTGAAAAACAGTTGCTGAAAGAGAATCCGGAGACCTTTGATCCGAAAAAACTGGGAATTGCAGCAATGAAAGCCGTAAAAGAACAGACCATACTGCGAATGAAGATGTGTGGATGTACAGGAAAGGTACAGTAGTTCCACATAGATGTAGTAAGGAAGGCGGAAAGCATCAATGGGAGCGACGATGAAAGACATCGCGAGAGTGACAGGACTGGGACTGGCAACGATTTCTTCTTATTTAAATGGGGGAAATGTCCGGGAGAAAAACCGGATCAAAATTGAGGCGGCAATTGACGAATTGGATTTCGAGGTAAACGAGGTAGCGAGAGGTTTAAAGACAAACCGGACAAAGACGATTGGGATCATCATTCCGGAGCTGAACAACATTTTCTGTGCAGAGATTATTACAGAAGTGGAAGATGTGCTTCGAAATCATGGATATGCAACGATGATCTGTGACTGTAGAACAGATGCGGCACGGGAAGCGGAAGCGGTAGAGTTTTTGTTTCGACGCAGGGTGGACGGACTGATCTTGATGCCGTCCGGCAAATCAGGAAAGCATCTGGAGAGATTTTTACATGTGGGAAAACCAGTTGTGCTGATCGATCGTAATCTGGAAGATGTTCCATGTGACAGTGTACTTGTGGACAACCGGGGAGCTGCGCAGGCGGCAGTAGAGAGACTTTTTCTGGCAGGTCATCGAAAGATCGGAATGATTGCAGGACCGGAGCATGTATTTACAGCAAGAGAGCGATATCTTGGATATGAAGAGGCGTTCAAAAAGGCAGGAATCGAAGTACAGGATTCATTGGTTGTGCATGGAGATTATACGATGCAGGCGGTGCCAGGGCGATGAAGGAGCTTGCAAAACAGAATCCGCAGATGACAGCAGTTTTTGTATCAAATTATGAGATGACGGTTGGAGCCATGATCGAAAGCAATGAGATTGGAATCCGGATTCCGGAAGATCTGTCAGTGATAGGATTTGATAATATCGAGTTTGCGAAAGCCAGCAATCCAAAGCTAAGTATTGTGACACAGCCGACAAAAGAAATCGGCAGAAATGTAGCAGAACTGATATTGGACAGACTGGACAATCCAACCCGGGAGATGCCTCCGAAAGAAATGAAGTTAAAGACCAGTTTTGTAGAAGGAAAATCCGTACACATGTTGTCTGTATGACAAGGTGTACGATTTCTTTATCCCGAAAACGAAACGTTTCGGAATGTTTTGGAGGAGAACATGAAGACGTATTTAATAGGAATTGATATTGGAACAAGCGGATGTAAAATCGCTGTATTTAATAAAGCAGGAGAAGTCCTGGCCGCGCAGAGCGGAACGTATCCGGTGTATTATCCAAAGCCCGGATGGGCAGAGCAAAATCCGGAGGACTGGTGGAATACAATCTGCCAGGTACTTCCGGAAATGTTACAAAAAGCTGAGATTTCACCGGATGAGATTGCGGGAATCGGAATTGACGGGCAGAGCTGGTCAGCCATCGCAGTGGATGAAACGGAAACGTTCTGACAAATACACCGATCTGGATGGACACAAGAGCGCAGGACATCTGTGATGAATTGAATGAGAGAATCGGAAAAGATCGGATTTTCAAGCTGTGTGGAAACTCCCTGCAGCCATCGTATACAACGCCTAAGATTGTCTGGTATCAGAGAAATCTTCCGGAAGTATATGCAAAAACAGCAAAGATCTTACAGTCAAACAGCTATATTGCATTTAAGCTGACTGGAAAAATGACACAGGATGTTTCTCAGGGCTATGGTTTGCATTGCTTTAATATGCAGGAAATGACTTGGGATTTTGCAATGTGTGAGGAGCTCGGATTTTCAAAGGATCTGCTTCCTGAAATCTATCCATGCCATGCTGTGATCGGAACCGTGACAGAAGAAGCGGCCAAAGAAAGTGGACTTTGCGTGGGAATCCCGGTTGTGGCAGGCGGTCTGGATGCAGCCTGCGCAGCACTGGGAGTCGGTGTACTTCACGATGGAGAGACACAGGAGCAAGGCGGGCAGGCAGGGGGATGAGTATCTGCATGGATCATTATTGTGCAGACGAGAGGCTGATCCTCGGAGCCCATGTTGTGCCGGGACACTGGCTGCTTCAGGGGGGAACTACAGGAGGCGGCGGTGTCATGCGCTGGCTGGAAAAGGAATTTGGAGACTGGGAACGAGAGGAAGGAAAGCGAAGGGGCGTCAGCTCTCTGGATCTGATGAACGAAGGAGGCAAAAGTAAGTTCCGGCGGGTAGTGACGGAGTTGTATTTCTTCCGTATATGTCCGGAGAACGTTCTCGATCTGGGATCCGGATGCGAAAGGTGTTTACTACGGATTGGATTTCAGCAAGAAAAAAGGGCATCTGATCCGGGCTGCGATGGAAGGAACTGCCTATGCACTGAAGCACAATCTGGAAGCGGCAGAAGAAGCAGGAGCAAAAGTGGAAGTGTTAAAAGCAATGGGAGGAGCAGCAAATTCACACCTCTGGACACAGATCAAATCCGATGTGACCGGAAAAACCATGGAAGTCCCCTCATCAGATACTGCAACCACATTGGGAGCGGCACTTCTTGCAGGAGTCGGAGTAGGAATGTATGAAAGCTTTGAAGAAGCGGTGGAGAAGACCGTCAATAAAGGAAGAGTCCATACGCCGAATGTGGAGCATAAGGAAATCCACGAAAAGAATTATGAGACATACAGAGCTCTGTATGAACAATTAAAAAGTCTGATGAAAAAGACAGGAGGAAAGAAACAATGAAAGCAGCAGTAGTTTGTGCAAATGAAGATGTACAGTATCTGGATTATGAAGAGCCGATTCCGGGACCGGGAGAAGTGAAGGTTAAGGTTCGGGCATCCGGAATCTGCGGTTCGGATATTCCGAGAGTGCTTCACAATGGAGTACACTTTTATCCGATCGTACTTGGACATGAATTCTCCGGAGATGTTGTGGAGATCGGAGAAGGTGTCACAAAGGTAAAGTCGGAGACAGAGTATCCGGTGCACCGTTAAAGCCTTGTATGAAATGTGATGACTGCCAGAAAGGAAACTTTTCCCTCTGCAAGCATTATAGCTTTATCGGATCCAGAGAACAGGGAAGCAATGCAGATTATGTGGTGATTCCGGAACAAAATGCAGTTGTCTATGATTCTTCGATCTCCTATGAGCAGGCCGCTATGTTCGAGCTTCTACAGTTGCCCTTCACGGATTGTTACAGAACGAGTATCAGGGAGGGCAGTATGTCGCTGTGTTAGGCGGTGGAACGATCGGAATGTTCACCATGCAGTGGGCAAAGATTTTCGGCTCCAGAAAAGTTGTGGTATTTGACATCAGCGAGGAGCGTCTGGAACTGGCAAAACGTCTGGGTGCAGATGCAGTCATCAATACAACGAAAAGAAAATTATATGCAGGAAGCAATGGCACTTACCGGGAAAAAGGGATATGGCTATGTGTTCGAGACGGCAGGACAGATCCCGACTATGCATATGGCATTTGAACTTGCGGGCAATAAAGCAAATGTCTGCTTTATCGGAACACCACATGCAGAGCTTACATTCACACCGGCAATGTGGGAGAATATGAACCGGAAAGAGTTCCACCTGACCGGTTCCTGGATGTCTTACAGTGCACCGTTTCCGGGAAAAGAGTGGGAGCTGACCGCACATTATTTTGCAACCGGACAGTTAAAATTTGATCCGGGATTTATCTACAAAAAAGTTCCGATGAGTCAGGCACAGGAGGCATTTCAGATGTTCAAGACGCCGGGACTGGTCAAAGGAAAAGTGTTACTTGTAAACGAATCGTAAATGAGTGGGGAGATAGTTGTAAGATGATACTGACCGTGACATTAAACGCAGCAATCGATAAACGTTACGTTGTAGAAAATTTCCGTCTGGGAGAAGTAAACCGTGTGAAGGAGTGTGCATACACTCCGGGCGGAAAAGGACTCAATGTTTCAAAACCTGCAGCAATCGCAGGAGAAGAAGTAGTTGCCACAGGTTTTGTAGGAGGCCATGCGGGAAATTATATTGAGGAGCATTAAAGCCTTTCGGAATTCAAAGTGAGTTTTATCATCTGGACGAGGAGAGTCGTTCCTGTATCAATATCTGGGATGAGACGAATCGTGTGCAGACAGAATTTCTGGAACCGGGGTTTACAGTAACAGAAGAGCAGTTTCAGGGATTCTTAAAGAAATTTCGAAATCTGGTAAAACAGGCAGATGTGATAGCAATGTCCGGAAGTGTGCCAAAAGGGCTGGACGGAACGGCCTACCAGCATCTGGTGGAAATTTGCAGAGCAGAAAACAAGAAGGTCATCTTGGATACAAGCGGAAAACTGCTTACCATGGGAATTGCGGCAAAGCCAACGATGATCAAACCGAATCTGGATGAGATCCGGATGTTGACGGGAACTTCCTGTGACAGTATAGGGGAGATGATCGAGGCAGCAAAGCAAATCCATAAAAGCGGTGTGGAGATTGTTGCAGTTTCACTGGGGGCAGAAGGGGCTCTGGTAGTTTGTGACGAGGGAATTTATCAGGCGCAGGTTCCAAAGATCGATGCAGTCAACACGGTTGGATGCGGAGATTCTATGATCGCTGGATTTGCAGTGGGGCTGAGTCGAAAGATTTCAATCGAAGGAAGTCTGAGGCTGGCAAGTGCGATCTCAGCGGCAGCTGCACTTCGAGAAGAAACCGGATTTTTTGTAAAAGAAGATATGGAACGCATTTTTAAAGAGGTAAAAATAACAAAGTTAAAATAAAGAAAGCGAGGGAGAAAACATGGCAGAAATGATTCAGCCGGCAATGGTGCCGAAAGTAAAATTGTATACAGGAGAAGAAATCCCATGTGTGGGAATGGGGACATTTGGTTCTGACCGTTTTACACCGGAGCAGGTGTCAAATGCAGTGGCAGGAGCAATCCGCTGCGGATACCGTATGTTTGACTGTGCGGCATGTTATGGAAACGAAGATCAGATCGGAGAGGTATTCCATGCGGCATTCGAAGAAGGTGTGGTAGAAAGAAAAGATTTGTTCATTATGACAAAAGTATGGAATGATATGCATGAACGCGTGGAAGAATCCTGTAGAAAGAGTATTCAGGATCTGCAGTGTGATTATATTGATATGTTCTTTATTCACTGGCCGTTTCCGAACTATCACGCACCGGGATGCGATGTGGATTCCAGAAATCCAGATTCGAAGCCATTTTCTGTGGAAGAGTTTATGAATACATACAAGCAGTGCGAAGAGCTGGTAAAGAAAGGGTTGATCCGTCATATCGGAATTTCCAATATGACAATTCCGAAAATGGAGCAGTACTGCCGCTGATGGAGATCAAGCCGGCAGCTTGTGAATCGGAAATGCATGTCTGCTTCCAGCAGCAGGAAATTTTTGATTATCTGATGGCCCATGATATTCAGCGATCGGATTTATGCCTCTTGGTTCTCCACAGAGACCGGAGAGAGATATGTGTCCGGAAGATGTAGCAGATCTGCAGACACCTGAGATGCAGGAAATTGCAAAGGCACATGGCTGTCATCCGGCGCTGATCGCTTTAAAATGGGCACATCAGAGAGGACAGATTCCGATTCCGTTCTCTGTTCATGAAGCAGAATATGTAAGTAACCTGAAAGCGATGACAGAGGATCCGCTGACCGAAGAAGAAATGCAGAAGATCGCAACACTGGAGAGAAACAACCGTCTTGTGAAAGGTCAGGTATTTTTGTGGGAAGGCGCAAAAGACTGGCACGATCTCTGGGATGAAGAAGGAAAAATTGTAACGTTGTAAAGATGTAAATAAGTAGAAAGGCATGCTGTATGGTATGTCTTTTTACTTATTTAAGGCAGATTGCTATTTTAAACAGAAAAAAATTCGGTTAAAATAGAAGTACATATGAAAAGGAGATTAACTATGTACATTTATATAATAGACTCATCACTGCATTGAATGAGAAAAAACCGGATTCTACAGAATTTTATATTGCCAAATGATGATCTGGAATTTATGGGAGCTTCCAAGAATGTCGATCAGTGATGTGGCAAAGATGTGTGCTGTTTCAAAGTCAACGATTTCCAAGTTTGTCAGAGACATTGGTTTTGAAGATTATTTAGATTTTAAACTGGAAGCAGTACGGCAGGGGGAAGAAGGAAATTTATAATAGCAATGGAAAATGTAATATCACAGATTATATTCGGGGGCATGGCATATGGGAATATGAAAAATTTTGTCAGAAGATATTAGATCTGTATTGTTTGGAATAGAGGAAGATCAGTTAAAACGTCTGGCGGTGGATTTGCATGAATACAAACACCTGGCAGCGTTTGGAATCAGTTATTCAGAATCTGCGGCGATCAATTTGCAGCATAAAATGCATTATTACCATAAGTTTTTGTATACGACAATGAATGACAGACAGCAGGAAAACTATATCGAATCAGCGGATGAGGAGACATTGATCTTTATTTTTCGAATTCAGGAAAATACATCACTGAATATCAGAATCGGGAAGGGCGGCCGCCAAAGTATAGTTTTGATAAGACGAAAGCCAAAATCGTGCTGGTTACATCGAATGAACAAATGTTGGTTGATAAAAGAGTAGATGAGTGTGTGTTGTTTCGATATGCAGACTGTGTCCAAAATCATCCAATCCTGTATCAGGTGTTCATAGAACGACTATTATACAGTTATGAAGAGTTATATGGTGCTTCAGAAGGTATGAATACAAAATAAAAGAGGTTAAAAACAGAGGGTTTTAAAGTTTCCAAAATTCGAACTTTTAAAAATCTCTGTTTTTTTATTATAATGATAGTAACAAATAGAGCTTTATTTGAGAAGAAAAAGGAGGAGTCTATGGGAAATATTTATTTCCGGAAAGAGGCGGAAGAATGGAACCAGGCGTTTCCAGTTGGGAATGGATTTCTTGGAGCAATGGTGTTCGGAAATGTTGCAAAAGAGAGGATACAGGTGAATGAGGATTCCGTATGGTCAGGCGGATTTTCAAATCGGGTTAATCCTGATGCAGGACGATATCTTGAAAAAATCAGAGAATGTTTATTTGAAGGAAACGTTCAGGAAGCAGAGAAGCTGGCAGAACAAAGTATGTATGCTACAAGTCCTAATATGCGGGTGTACCAGCCGTTAGGAGATATCTGGATTCGTTTTATGGATCAGGAAGCAGAGCGAAAACTGGCTCGGGATGAAAGTGGACTGCCATATTTAAAAGAATCAGCAGCAGAAGTGGAAGCATATCAGAGAATATTGAATTTAGAACAGGCAGTTGGAAAGATTGAATACTGTGTGGGAAGAACAAAATGGAATCGTGAATTTTGCCTCAAATCCGGCAAAAGTGGCTATGTACAGTATTTGTGCAGAAAGTGGAGAGGACATTAACCTTGAGATATCTGCAACCAGAAAAGACAATCGATCAGGTCGCGGAGTATCCTTCTGTGATCGGATTCTGGCAGAGGAAAATCAGTACATCTGGCTGGAAGGATCATCCGGAGGAAGGAAAGGAATTGGATTTGCCATGGGAGTTCGAGTTTGTTCCTGTGGGGGAAGGCAATATCAGAGTAGGACGCGTATATTGTAAGAAAGCAAGAAAAGTTCTGGTCTGTTTTACGGGAAGAACGACATTTCGATCTGCAGAACCGAAACAATGGTGCAGAGAGCATCTGGCTTCATTATCTCTGGACACGTATGCAGAGAGAAAAGAGAGCATATTCAGGATTATCAAACATACTTTAATGCCAGTCGTCTCACGTTCAGACAGGAAATGAATCTGGATAATCTCACAACACCAGAAAGATTAGAAAGAATCCGGGGAAGGACATCATGATATCGGGCTGGTGAATCTGTATTATGATTTTGCAAGATATCTATTGATCAGTTCCAGCAGAGAGGGTAGCCTTCCGGCAAATTTGCAGGGAATCTGG
>ENA-OQJH01001069-OQJH01001069.1-human-gut-metagenome-genome-assembly--contig:-NODE-1069-length-12563-cov-1.258926_pt1 | contig 12563 bp, 20 predicted proteins | sample MGYA00242597_ERZ504763 | MGnify/ENA primary metagenome ERZ504763 (study PRJEB26092, sample SAMD00036359) | human gut metagenome | host: Homo sapiens | study: EMG produced TPA metagenomics assembly of... | reverse complement strand
CCAATTGTATTTGAAAATCATGACTTATGGTATCTTTCAACAGCATATAAATATGGTTCGCAAAGAGTTAACATAAAGATTATCTATTTAACTCTTTGTTTAGTTCTTTTTCAGCTAATTTTTGATATCATCTGCAATATAAAAATAGTTAATAGGAATCTGTTCTAATAATGCAGACAATTTTGTGCTGATATCATCGCCTTCGATCTTAAAAATATGTTCAATTTTAGCTTCGTCGACAAGTTCTCCTTTTTTCTTTTGAAAGCCTAATCCTAAACCGGTCAAAATGATGTCTTTTCCATCTTTGTTTTTCGAAAATACTACATTATTATTGAGCACTTTCTTTATGTAGTGTTTTTCTTTCATACTTGTATCCTCCAAAATAAAAAAGAGACCAGAAAATATAATAAGGGTATAAAAATAACCTTATCATAAATTCTAGTCTCGCCTATTCATCAATAGTCACGATCCACGTTCAATTAATATATTGACACTATAGCACAAGAAGAAAAATCTGTCAAATAATAAAAAGTAAATATAATTCACTAGAACAAAAATAACTGAAAAAATAAATCAAAAAATGACCTCAGGATAATCTCTAAATAGATTGTCAGAGGTCATTTCTTTATAATGAGTATATTGGAAATCTAAAAAGAGAAGGAAAATATATGGATAAAAAGAAAAGATAATTCAGTTAACAGAAGGAATGTTACTCTGTTGCGTGATCGTTGTCATGACGTTACTCTGCATAGGATCATAAAAAAGAGGTAAAGAATACAAAAGGAAAATTAACAGAGACAACTGGGTGGTATCGAATACAAGATAATAAAAAAGTGCAAGTAGATCTAAATCAGAAGATAAAGGCAGATCCGCAAGGAAAACTTGTACTATATAATGATACGATCGCCCAGAAATACAAAGGATATCTGATGACAACAAAGGCAGCAAAATATTCTGTCAGAATTTATGCTGGAGATCAGTTGATCTATCGATACAGTGATTCTAATTTTCATCGCAATGATCAAATGAAATCTAAATTAAGCTGCGATGCGAGAATCCCAGAACATGGGAAAAAGGGAACCGTTATCAAGATCATATATCAGAACGGAAGCAACGGAATCTATGATCTTGACGATATTTTAGTTGGACGTGGGGATGTAGTTATGGGATTTCATGTTCAACAGGAAATAGTTGGTATCGTGATGATCGCGATCATGTTTTTCTTAAGTTTTGTAGCTTTGATCACTGGAATTTATCTGAAGCATTTTAAATTAAACAGCGCCAGATTCTTAAACATAGCAGCATTTCTGGCACTAAGTGGAATCTGGTTTTGTCAGATTCAGCATTAGCACAGGAATATACATCATTTCCGGCACTGACAGGAATGATTTCTTTTTATGCATTTATGCTGATGTCAGTACCGATGGTTCATTTTGTAAAAAATACACTGAAGTTTGAAAAATATAAAGTCTTAGATGTGATCAATTTGTTATTTTATGCGAATGCGTTGATTCAGGGAATTTTAAACAAATGTTTGAAAATCCATATGGTCCATATGCTGTTCGTAACACATGTGCTCTTGTTCATTGCAGTAATAACCATTGTTGTTTTGATGATAGAAGAATACCGAAGAACAAAAGATAGCGAACTTAAGATCATTATGAATGCCTTTGGGATCATGGCCGTTGCAGGGGTATTATCATTATGCATGTACTGGAAACTTGAGATTCCTTTTTATGGAACCATTTTTGAAGTGGGTGTTTTGATCTTTGAACTGTTGTTATTGATCAGTATTTTCGTAAATCTAGTTGAACAGGCGAAAACAAGATCTGAGCTCGAAGTTTATGAAAGACTGCTAAAAGAAGATCGTATGACAGGTATTAACAACAGGACTGCATTCGAGGAACAGCTTCAAGACATTGAGGATCACGCACAAGATTACGATAATGCTGCATTGATCTTTATGGATGTGGATGGATTAAAACATACGAACGATCTTTATGGACATAATGCAGGGGATGAACTGATCATTCTGCGGCGCAGTGTATAAAAAATGTATTTGCAGCATATGGAAAATGTTACAGGATCGGCGGGGATGAATTTTGTGTGCTTATTTTTGATTCAATAGAGAATATGGATGAATTATTGAAACAAATGGATCATGAGATCATAAAGTATAATAGAAATAACAGATATTATCTTTCAATTGCAAGAGGGGTAAGTTTCTTAAAAGATACAGAAGGAAACAGAAGAAGATCAGTGATTGGAAATATGAGGCCGATCAGGATATGTATTGTAACAAAAAGAGGAGAAATATAAATGACAGATTATAATATAGATTTTTTTGATCGCAGGACTTGTATTTTTAATATTTCTGTTGATTCATTTTCAGCGTTATAAAAGACTAAATAATATTAGTGGAAGAATGTTCTGGTTTTTGATCATCGCAGGGATATTTGATATCATCTTTGATCTGTTAAGCTCTATACTATTAGTAAAAAGTAATCCTGCTTATAATTCATGGATGATCTTTTTTTCCACGATGCTTTATATCCTGCAGATGATCGTTGTATATATTTTCTTTAATTATACACAGGCATTAAGACACTGTAATGAAGATATAAGAACAAGAAATATAAAGATTATGGCAGTACCAATACTGTGTATGGAACTAGCTATCGTGACCAATGTTTTTCATAAACAGTTTTTCTATTGCAATGCACAGGGGCAGTATGTTCATGGAAAAGCATATTTGGTAACATATATTTTTACATTGATCTGTATAGCTGTTGTCATTATAAATTGTTTTATCAATCAAGAAGAATATCAGAAGGATGAGCTTCGAGCGATCAAGGAATTCCTTGGAGTTGCATTGATCTGTGTTACGGTACAGATGAAATTTCAATCTTTGTTAATGACAGGATTTGGGTTATCCTTAGGGATTACGATCTTGTTTTGGGCACTTTATAATCCACAGTTATATATAGACAGCCTGACCGGATCGTATTCTAAAGGCTATTTCAGGCGATGGTTTCCAGAGCAGATCAAGAGAAAGAAGGAACTTCATCTGCTTATGATCGATTTGTGGAAACTAAAACAAGTTAATAAGCTATATGGAGTTACAACAGGAGATGAATTGCTGATCCAGATCGCAGAATACCTTCACAAGATTAATGAAGCAAACCATGTTTTCAGGATTCATGGGAATCGTTTTTTGTGTTCACAACATCATTGATGGATTATGAAACGAATAAAGATGCGATCATGAAACTATTTAAACGACCTTTTAAAGTAAAAGGGGAACGAATTTCTTTTTCCACTGCGATATGTGGAATCATCAACGTTCAAGAAGTCAAAGAGATCGATGTATTGATCGATTATCTGGAATATCTGGTACAGTTAAAACCTAAATCAGACAGAACGATACTGATTCAGAATGATCAACATACAAAAGAAGGATTTCTTTATGAACAGGAAGTTAAAAAATATATGGCGACAGCAATTGAAGAGGATCTTTTTGAAGTATATTATCAGCCACTGTATGATCTAAAAGAAAAAAGATACCGTACAATGGAAGCATTAAGCCGATTGAGACATCCGTCACTTGGGATGATCTCACCAGAAGTTTTTATCGGAATTGCAGAGAAACATGGACAGATTGCAAAGCTTGGGTATCTTCAATTCCGAAAGGTTTGCAAGTTCATAAAAGAGCATCCACAGATCATGGACAAGATTGAAAGTATAAAGTATAATCTGTCTCCATTGGAATTATTAAAATCAGGATATAGCAAAAAACTGATTTGTACGATCGAAGAATTTGACATACCATTTTCGTATTTTCAATTTGAGATCACAGAAACTGTTGCGACAGAATACAGTGAAGCATTATATCTGACGATCGCAGATTTCAGAAAGTCAGGAATTCAGATCTGCCTGGATGATTTTGGATCTGGATATGCGAATCTAAATACGGTACTAAAACTACCATTTTCAACGATCAAACTGGATCGCTCTTTGCTAAATGGAATCTGCTATGATGACCAGGTCGCATTATTATACAAAAATATTGTCGCAGTCATGCAGAATCTTGGACATAAAGTTGTAGCAGAAGGAGTGGAAACTCAGGAAGAGATCAATCTGTTAAACAATGGGGTGTTGAATCTTGTACAAGGATACTATTATACAAAACCATTAGATACAGAGCAGATCATTCATGAATTAGAGAAAGATGTTTGATAGGACATCATCATTTTATAATAGCAGCAGAAGCAAAAAAGGAGTTTGTTTTCTGCTGCTATTATTTTCTTTTATATTCTTTGTGAAAATAGAACAAGTACAAAAAATATTGTATACAGTCAAAGGACACAAAGGACGTTTTGTATTTGGTTATGTAGAAGAAACTCCAGTTGTGATCATGCAGGGAAGAGTTCATTACTATGAAGGATATGATATGACAGATGTTGTGCTTCCAACAAGATTAATGGGAATGATGGGAGCAAAGAAAATCCTTCTTACAAATGCAGCAGGTGGTTGTAATCCAAATTATAAACCAGGAGATTTATGATGATCACAGATCATATCACAACAGGAATCCCAAGTCCATTGATCGGACCAAATATCGATGAATTAGGAACAAGATTCCCAGACATGAGTGAAGTATACAGCAACAGACTTCAGGACGTGATCAGAAACTGTGCAAAAGAATGTGATATCGAACTTCAGGAGGGTGTATACGTACAGTTTAGTGGACCAAACTACGAAACACCGGCAGAAGTAAAACTTGCACAGATCTGGGGTGGAGATGCAGTTGGAATGAGTACCGCATGTGAGGCAATGGTAGCTCGCCATATGGGAATGGAAATCTGCGGAATTTCATGTATTACAAATATGGCAGCAGGAATTTCCAAGGCAGAATTAAATCATAAAGAAGTACAGGAAACAGCGGACAAAGTCGCAAAATCTTTTAAAGAATTAGTTGCGAAAGTTGTTGTAAATATGTAAAGATAAATTTAAGAAAAGTAAGAGACATCAGAAAGGAAAGAAAGCAAAATGAGACGATTTGTAATGAAAGGAAACATCTGTTATAGCAATGACAACAAAGAACTTTGTGTATAGAAAATGGATATGTAGTCAGTGAAGATGGGATATGTCAAGGAGTCTACGAACAACTGCCAGAAAAGTATCAGACGATACCATGTTATGACTATACAGACAGACTGATCATTCCTGGATTTACAGATCTTCATGTTCATGCACCGCAGTATTCATTTAGAGGCTTAGGAATGGACCTTGAATTGTTAGATTGGCTAAATACCCATACCTTTGTGGAAGAAGCGAAATATCAGGAACTAGCATATGCCGAGAAAGCATACGATATTTTCGCAGATGATATGAGAAAGAGTGCTACGACAAGAGCCTGTGTATTTGGAACGATTCATAATGAGGCAACTTTGCTTTTGATGGAGAAGTTAGAAGAAGCCGGGATCAAAGGATTCGTTGGGAAAGTTAACATGGACAGAAATAGTCAGATTACTTATGTGAAGCTAGTGCAGCACAGTCAGCCAAAGATACCGAAGAATGGATCAAAGCCTCCAAACAATTTGAAAATATCCGTCCGATCTTAACACCAAGGTTTATTCCAACATGTACGGATGAACTAATGGAAGAATTATCAGATCTGCAGAAGAAATATGATCTTCCAATGCAATCACATCTGTCAGAAAACTTTGGTGAAATTGCTTGGGTGCAGGAACTTTGCCCGGACACTTCTTTCTACGGAGAAGCCTACAATAAATATGGTATGTTCGGAAATAATTGCAAAACGATCATGGCACACTGTGTACACAGCACAGAAGATGAGATTAAGATGATGAAAGATCAAGGAGTATTTATCGCTCATTGCCCAGAGTCAAATACAAATCTTTCCTCTGGGGTAGCTCCGATCCGAAAATATCTTGATATGGGAATGAAAATAGGTCTTGGAAGCGATGTGGCAGCAGGTTCTACATTATCCATGTTTACAGCAATGTCTATGGCAATCCAGTGTTCCAAACTTTGCTGGAGACTTTCAGATCAGGAATTAAAACCATTAAATATTGAAGAAGTATTTTATTTAGCGACAAGAGGAGGCGGAGAATTTTTGGCAAAGTAGGAACTTTTGAAAAAGGATATGAATTCGATGCAGTCGTATTAGATGATTCAAGTCTTCGACACCCGCAAGAGTTAACAGTGAAAGAACGATTAGAACGAATGATCTATCTTGCAGATGATCGAAATGTAGTTGCAAAATTTGTAAATGGAAAGAGTGTTCCGAGGGATAAAGATGGAGACGAAACAGCAATTTTGGAGGAAATCAATAAAGTCAAAGGAAGCAAAAGAGATTACTTAAATAAGTTATTTCAATATGTATCAGAAGCAGTCATCCGGGCGGCGGTACATAAAAATGTAAAAAAAGATGAGTTTATTATTCGAGCAGGAGAGCCATGCGATACTGTTTATATCATCTTAAAAGGCGATGTTGCAGGGTAGATTATCAAAAATTAGGAAAAGTATATTATTTTATGGATTTCGCAAAGATTGTATATGTAGGAATTTTGAAATTTTTCCGAATATACAAATTATAATGTTTCCATCTGTGCATCTAAAGATAGTGAGCTGTTAGCAATTCCAGCATGATCTACTGGAAATGGATCAAACATGATGAAAATGCATTGCTGTTAAGAATAAAAAATATAATGACCATTTTGACATCAGAAAAAGCAAGTGATCGAAAATATATGTTTATGAGTTGCAAATCCGTTCTATGATTGCTGGTGTATTCGTAAGTTTAATGAGTGCATTGATCGTCAGCATGGTAACACTTTTTTAAATTCATTTAAATGAAGCATCAGATATTAGATAAAATAGGAAAATAATACAGTTAACGAGGAAATATTATTATGGAAAGAAAAGAAATTTTAAGTATTGTAGATCATACATTATTAGCTCAGACAGCGACATGGGCAGATATCAAAGAAATATTAGATGACGCAATGAAATATGAAACAGCATCCGCATGTATTCCCGCAGCTTATGTAAAACAGGCAGCCGAATATGTAGAGGGAAAACTTCCAATTTGTACAGTTATCGGTTTCCCGAATGGTTACCATACAACGGCGGTTAAAGTGTTCGAGACAAAGAATGCGATCGCAAATGGTTCATCTGAGATCGACATGGTCATTAACATTGGATTTTTGAAAGACGGAAGATATGAAGAAGTAGAAGAAGAGATCAGACAGATTCATGAAGCATGTGATGGAAAAATTTTAAAAGTTATCATCGAAACATGTCTGTTAACAGAAGAAGAAAAGATCAAAGCGTGCGAGATCGTTACAAATGCAGGAGCAGAATTTATCAAAACATCCACAGGATTCTCAACAGCAGGAGCAACATTTGATGACGTTGCATTAATGAAAGAGCATGTTGGAGAAAATGTGAAGATCAAAGCAGCCGGTGGAATTTCAAGTTTGATGATGCAGAAAAATTCATTAGTCTTGGAGCAAGCCGTTTAGGAACAAGCCGTTTGATCAAGATCATGAAAAATACAGACAATGGTGCAGGATACTAATTTCAGAAAATGAGGAATTAAAAAATGAGTACAGCATTAATGATTGAGATTTTTGGATATATCGGATGCATTTTTGTTATCATTTCTATGCTGATGACATCCGTAGTAAAACTAAGAGTGATCAATACGGTCGGTAGCTCTATATCTGCAGTCTATGCAATGATCGGACATTCCTACCATTGGCGGTGGTCAATGCCAGCCTTGTGGTGATCAATATTTATAATCTGATCAAGTTAAGTAAAGCAGATGGAAATCACTATGATATGATTCGTTGGGACAAAGAAGATTCCTACTTAACATATTTTATAAAACACTATAAAGAAGATATGAAAAAATACTTCTTAGAGAACATCTTGGAGCTTTCAGCAGCAGATACAATATATACAGTCTGCTGCGAGGGGGTTCCAGCCGGAGTATTAGCGGGAAAGAAAGAAGGAGATGCGTTAGAGATCAGCTTTGACTACACAACACCAACCTATAGAGACTGTTCCGCAGGACGTTTCCTTTATGCAAAATTAGCAGAAGAGGGATATAAGAAATTTATCTGTAAGGAAGTGACAGAAGGACATAAAAGTTATCTTGAAAAAATGGGATTTGTGAAAGAAAACGGCGTTTATGTAAAGAACGCATAGTACAAATCGGTACCATTTAACATACACACTGTGTGGTGGTTTGAATAACGTAAATTATTTGAATATTATAAAAAGAGATCATGTGTCAGCAACCGTACGAACACGTCTGCACTTAGCGAGTGGATGGTCGAATGACCATTCAGGAGCTTAGTACAGCTACGTGAGAGTCCGAACGCAAGTGGGTTGCAGACACATGATCTCTTTTTATAATATTCCATCAATAATTTAAGCTATTCAATCACAATTTAATCAGATTCTACTTCGCATGTAAATCCAGCATCCGTGATCGTCTTGATCGTATCTTCAATTCCCTGTCCATCCGCAGTCAGATACCCGGATGCAAAGATAGAATTCACAACCGTCAGCAATTCTTTTTCTCTTCCTTTAAAATAAATTTCACGTCCAGCGGCACAGCGGATATCAGATGTTGGAACCAGTAATCTTGCCAGACATAATACTTCAGGCAGTATTCTGGTGTCAAATTTGAAGTATCTTTATCCTGCAGAGGTGTTCCTTTGATCGGAATTAAGAAGTTGATCGGAAGTGCTTCTGGATTGATTTCTTTCAGATCCAATAACATATCAACAACATCTTCCTTACTCTCGCCCATACCAATGATACCACCGCTGCAGATTTCAAATCCAAGGTCCTGTAACATATGAATGTTGTTTACACGCTGTTCGTATGTATGTGTTGTGCAGATATTTGGATAATTGGAACGGCTTGTATTTAAGTTATGGTTGATACGGTCTAATCCAGCTTCTTTTAACATTAAGGCCTGTTTCTTTGTTAAAAATCCGATAGAGCAGCATAAATGTGTACCCTCTTCTTTCATCTTATGAATTTTAGAAGCAAGTTCTTCAATCTCAGCATCGCTGAATTTCATACCGCTTAATCCGATACAATGACGGGAAAGTTTATGATCATGGACAAATGTGTTATCTCCATATAATTTTTCATCATCGACCCATTTATATTTTTCAATATCTGCATGGGAACGACAGGATTGTGCGCAGTAAGCACAGTTCTGGGAGCAGTTTCCGCTTCTGGCGTTTGTTAAAAGATGAATGCTTACATGGTTCCCTTTATATTTTTTACGAAGTGCTCCGGCACGTTCAATCAGTTCATTTAGTTGTTCGTCGGGTGTATTTAAGATTGCGATGGCTTCTTCACGGGTTTAAATTTTGTTCTGAATTCATATAATATATACCTTCCTTTATTTAAATTCGAAATATCTTATTAATCTGAACTTAGCATGGAAAAAACAATTGTCAACATAGTGAGTAAATTTGGTTAACGATAATAGAGATAATAAAATAACGATTGACATTCATTTTTATTCTCTGTATAATACTAAAAAGTTAGGAAGCTAACCATTTTGAAAAGAAAGGGATGAGTGAATGCAGGATATAAATGATAAGATCAATAACATGCACATGGGAAAACTGATCCATATGTTATCACATGAGATGAAGAGGAATCAGCCAATTGATAAAGTGATCAAGGCTGATCTTACCATCATGCAGAAACATATTTTAAGTTTATTTATTAGAAACAATGCATAAAGATCTTTATCAAAAAGACATTGAAGAAGAATTTCAGATCCGCAAATCAACTGTAACAGGATATGTACAGTTGATGGAGAAGAATGGATATCTGACAAGAGAAAGTGTCAAAGGAGATGCTAGAAAGAAGCGGCTGGTACCAACAGAGAAAGCCGAAGGATTAAGACAGGCAATCTTGGAAGATATTAAGCTTAGTGAAAAAAGAATGGAAAAAGGCATTCCTGAGGAAGATGTCATAACATGCAAACATGTTTTATATCAGGTATTAACAAAATCTTAATAAGAAAAACACAAAGGAGGAAGGAAAAGAAAGATGAATAAGAATATGTTGTACCGCAGTATACCGAAGGTTGACGTACTGCTGGAAGAGGAAGAAATCAAAGAGCTGATCTTACGTTACAGCAGAGAGACCGTCATGGAGGCTGTGCACACGGAGATGGATAAGCTTAGAGCTTATATTGGAAAGTGTGAAGAGGAAGAAGAAGGAATACGCCGGATTGGATTGTTGATAAGCATATCAGACAGACGGTGGAGGCCATGCACACACCAAATATGCGCATGGTAATCAACGGTACGGGAACAATCCTCCACACGAATCTGGGCGCGCTCCCATTGGGGTAGAACATATGAAGCGGGTAGCCGAGATCGCGACCGGTTATTCGAATCTGGAATATAATCTTGAGGCAGGTAAACGCGGAGAACGTTATTCCCATTTTGAGAAGCTTCTCTGTAAAATCACCGGTGCTGAGGCTGCAATGGCGGTAAATAATAATGCGGCTTCTGTGATGCTTATTTTAAGTTCGCTGGCAAAGGGCGGAGAAGTTGTAGTTTCCCGTGGAGAACTGGTAGAAATCGGTGGAAAATTCCGAATCCCGGATGTGATGGAACAAAGCGGAGCCACACTTGTAGAAGTAGGAACTACCAATAAAACTCACTATAGTGACTATAAAGAAGCGATTACCGAAGAGACAAAAGCGCTCTTAAAGGTTCATACGAGTAACTATCGAATTGTTGGATTTACGGACACAGTGGGAATTGATGAATTGATTCCGTTGGCGAAAGAACATGATCTTCCGGTGATTGAGGATCTGGGGAGCGGTGTGCTTGTGGACCTTGCAAAATATGGTCTGACCCATGAACCAACAGTGCAGGAATCTATTGCAAAAGGCGCGGATGTGGTGTGCTTTAGCGGTGACAAGCTTTTGGGCGGTCCGCAGGCAGGAATCATTATCGGTAAAAAGAAATATATCGATATGATGAAGAAAAATCAACTGACTCGTGCGCTTCGAATTGATAAATTTACAGCAACCACATTGGAATTGGTTCTTCAAGAATATTTATCAGAAGAAAAGGCAATTCAGAATATACCGGTTCTTCGTATGATTACAAAATCGCTGGAAGAAGTGACTGCGGATGCAGAAGCTTAAGCAGAATGTTAAATCGGGCAAAACTTCCGGCAAGTATCAAGACGGAGCCATGTGAGTCACAGATTGGCGGCGGTTCACTTCCGCTGGAACGGATTCCGAGTATGGCGGTTGCGCTGAGACCGGAGAAAATAAGTGTCGCAGAATTGGAGATGCGTATGCGTCATCTCCCGATTCCGGTCATACCAAGAACAGCCAATGACACTGTTTTGATCGATGTGCGGACCGTGGATAAGAGTCAGTTCCGAAAGATTACTGACCAGTTTGTAGAATATGCGGTCATGGAAGAAGACAGCAAGGTAGAAGGACGTTAGGAGCAAAGAAAGATGAAAAATATTATTATCGGTACTGCCGGGCATATCGATCATGGGAAGACAACGCTTATCCGGGCGTTGACCGGAAGAAATACAGATCGGTGGGAAGAAGAGCAGAGAAGAGGAATTACGATTGATCTGGGTTACTTATTTGACCTGCTACGGGAGACCGGCTGGAATTATAGATGTGCCGGGGCATGAGAAATTTATCAATAACATGGTTGCCGGTGTGGTAGGTATGGATCTGGTTCTTTTGGTCATTGCAGCAGATGAGGGAATTATGCCGCAGACAAGAGAACACATGGATATTTTAAGTCTTCTTGGGATTGAGAAAAGTATTATTGTATTAAATAAATGTGACTTAGTTGATGAAGAGTGGCTGGAACTTGTAGAAGAAGAAGTCAGAGAAGAGCTGGCGGGCACTTTTCTTGAGCATGCGCCGGTTGTGAAGTATCAGCGGCTACAGGGGAAGGGATTGCGGGACTTGTAGAGGAAATTGTAAGACTTACTTCTGATAGTGTAAATGCGAAAGATACCAGCACAATTCCGAGGCTTCCGATCGACCGCGCTTTCAGCTTGTCTGGGTTTGGAACGGTTATAACGGGAACTCTTGTGTCGGGAACAATTTCCAAGGAAGATGCGCTGGAAATGTATCCCATCGGAAAAGAGTGTAAGATACGAAGTATTCAGGTACACGGAGAGGACAAGAAAGAGTGTTATGCGGGACAGCGTGTGGCAATCAATCTTTCGAATGTGAAGAAGCATGAGATTAAGAGAGGATGCGTACTTGTACCTCCAAACAGTATGAAAATACAGATCTTTTAGATGTGAAGCTGTCGGTCTTGGATTCGTCTATGCGAGTGCTGACCAATCATTCCAGACTTCATTTCTTTACCGGGACAAGTGAATCTTGTGTCGTGCGGTGCTTCTTGACAAAGAGGACGATCGGACCGGGCGAGAGCGGTTATGTGCAGCTTCGCTTGGAAGAGGAAATTGCGGTAAGGCGTGGGGATAAATTTGTA
>ENA-OQJH01001067-OQJH01001067.1-human-gut-metagenome-genome-assembly--contig:-NODE-1067-length-12576-cov-1.584866_pt1 | contig 12576 bp, 17 predicted proteins | sample MGYA00242597_ERZ504763 | MGnify/ENA primary metagenome ERZ504763 (study PRJEB26092, sample SAMD00036359) | human gut metagenome | host: Homo sapiens | study: EMG produced TPA metagenomics assembly of... | reverse complement strand
CGTCTTCATTGACAAATGAAGTATTTCATGTGTCAATGAAGACGGGGCGTAAAGCCTTTAAAAATGCGGAAAAATCTGCGAAATAGAGCATTTTCTTGGTTGTCAGCCTATTAAATTTAAGCTATAATATGTGAAGTAATTAAAGAGATGGATTAGAAAGGAAACGTATATGCGTTATATTAATGAACTCAGAGAAGGAGATAATGTCTCTGAAGTGTACCTTTGTAAAGTAAAAAATATTGCGAAGACAAAAGCGGGAAAGACTTATTATTCCATGATTTTGCAGGATAAGACTGGTGTCATTGACACAAAAATCTGGGATTTGAATAATGGAATCGAGAATTTTGAACAGATGGATTACATCCGTGTAGAGGGTAATGTCACAAGCTTTCAGGCAGTCCGCAGCTCAATGTCAGAAGACTGCGTAAAGCCAGAGAGGGCGAATTTGCAATGGAGGATTATATCCCATGTTCCAGCAAGAGTATTGACGGAATGTTTAAGGAATTATCTTCTTATGTGAATCATGTACAGAACATTTATTTAAGACAGCTATTAGTTGCTTTCTTTGGAGATAAGGAATTTGCAGCCAAGTTCAAGGCACATTCCGCAGCGAAAAGAGTACATCATGGATTTATGGGCGGTCTGTTAGAGCATACATTAAGCGTAACGAAACTGTGTGATTTTTATTGTACGCAGTATCCGGTTTTGAATAAAGATTTACTTATTACAGCAGCAATCTGTCATGATATCGGAAAGATTGATGAGCTTTCTGATTTCCCGGAGAACGATTATACAGATGTTGGACAGCTGGTCGGCCATATCGTAATGGGAACGATGATGATTGATGAGAAGATTAGAAATATTAATGGTTTCCCAGCGAAGCTGGCGAATGAATTAAAGCACTGTATCTTAGCACATCACGGTGAGTTAGAATACGGTTCCCCTAAGAAGCCGGCATTAATTGAGGCATTAGCTCTTAATTTTGCAGATAATACTGATGCAAAGATGGAGACGTTTTATTGAAGCACTTGCAGAAGAGAGCCGTCAGAGCGGTGAGTGGAAAGGTTACAATAAATTATTTGAAAGCAATATCAGAGCGACAAGTCATTTAGGAGAAAAGGATTGAATAATAAAGTGAAATCAGAACAGAAGTTGAATTTGAAAAAAATCAGGAAATTTCACTTACAATCGAAGATTTTACAAAGGAAGGGGAAGGTCTTGGCAAGTACCAGGGCTTCCCTTTCTTTGTTAAAGACACGGTAATCGGTGATGAAGTGAGAGTTTCCATAACAAAGTTAAAAAAGAATTACGGTTATGCCCGTCTGGTAGAAATCGTAACACCATCAAAAGACAGAGTAACCCCGCCATGTCCGGTCGCAAGACAGTGTGGAGGTTGTAAGTTACAGCAGATTTCTTATGAGAAACAGCTTTTTTTAAAAAGAGTCTTGTAGAAGGCTGCCTGATGCGTATCGGCGGTTTTGGAAAAGAAGATATTGAGCAGAAGATGGAGCCAGTATACGGAATGGAAGAACCGTGGCATTACCGCAATAAGGCACAATTTCCTGTCGGTTATGACAAAGAGGGGAACCTTGTTGCCGGATTTTATGCGGGCCGTACCCACTCCATCGTGGCCAATACAAATTGTGCGATTCAGGCAGAAGTAACCCACCCGATTGTTGAAAAAGTTCTTACTTATATGAAAGAAAATAAGATTTCTGCATATGATGAGAAAAATCACAGTGGTTGGTGCGCCATATTTTAACCCGCATAGGATTTACTACTGGCGAGATTATGGTATGTCTTATTGTAAATGGTACGAAAAAGCAGTTGAAACATATTGATAAACTTGTAGATGACTTAAAAACAATCGAGGGAATGACAAGTATTATCGTAAACACGAATACTGATAAGACAAATAAAATTTTGGGACTTCGCTGTGAGACTGTATGGGGCCAGGATTATATTGAAGATTATATCGGTAATATTAAATACCAGATTGGGCCGCTTTCTTTCTATCAGGTAAACCCACAGCAGACAAAGGTTCTTTATTCTAAAGCATTAGAGTACGCTGAGCTGAAAGGGCAGGAACTTGTGTGGGATTTATACTGCGGAATCGGAACTATTTCCCTCTTTTTGGCGCAGAAAGCAAAGCAGGTTTACGGTGTAGAAATCATTAAAGAAGCCATTGATGATGCAAGGAGAAATGCCGCATTAAATCATATGGATAATGTTGAATTTTTCGTTGGAAAGGCAGAAGAAGTCGTACCTGCACAGTATGAAAAGACTGGGATTCATCCAGATGTCATCGTTGTTGATCCACCAAGAAAGGGCTGTGATGCGATACTCTTAAACACAATGCTCGATATGGCACCGAAGCGCATTGTCTATGTAAGCTGCGACCCGGCAACATTAGCAAGAGATTTAAAGATACTGTGTGAGGAAAATATACCTTGGAGAAGGTATCCGTGGTAGATCAGTTCAGCCACTCGGTTCATGTGGAGAGTGTTTGTGCTTTGAAAAGAGTAGATGAATAATTTTGCTATATTTGCTATAATATAGAGAGTGTCTGCATTAAAAAAGACTGGAAAGCATTTTTTAAATATACTTTAGGTAAATAGTTTTTATACTATATTATTAGGACCTTATAGAGAAAATAAGATAAGAATGAAAAATTATCCAGAAACTATGATAGGATATATTGTTTTTTGTCTTTTTTAATTATAGTAGTATTTTTAATTGCTATAGACACATCTTATGATAAAACAGAGGAATTGAACAAGAATATTCTTAAAAGATTTTCTGGCAGGCGTACCTAAGAAAAGATATATGTAGATCAAGAAAAAATATTTACAAAAGTATCATGGGAGGGGCGGAATATATGAAGTCAATCAAGAAATACGAAACAATTATTAATGAGGCACTGCGTTCAGCACTTGAATACGATACTCCCGAGGGACAAATTAATGAATTTATCAGTTTTTTTGGAAAACATATCGGGTCTGACAGAATTTATATTTTTGAGGATGACGAGGAGCATCATGTAACAAATAATACTTATGAATGGTGTGCAGAAGGAATTACTCCGCAGATTGAGCATTTGCAGGGTGTGAATATGGAAGTAATTGATTGGTGGTATGATACTTTTGATGAGGGAAAAAGTGTTATTATTTCTGATGTTGAAGAATTAAAAGGAGTACATCAGGTATCTTACAATATGCTTAAGTACCAGAATGTTTGTAAAGTAGTTGTCAGCCCATTACGCCATAAAGGCAGATAAAGGGATTTTTCGGTGTAGATAATCCACCGGCTGTAGATTACAATGCATTAACAATGTTTTTAGATATGATCGGAACCATGCTGATTGCTCTTTTAAAAATAAGAAATACATTTCAAAAAGAAGCAATATAACGCAAGTATGAGCAGCTACTCAGCACTTTCTGAGATTTATTTATGTATGCATTTAATTGATATAAAAACAGGAAAGTATGAGCAGATAAAAAATGTAAAACATGTAGAAAAAGAATGTGAAGAAGCTTGATCAGGAGAATTTTTCAAAAAGAGTATATACAACTATGAAATACTTCTGTACAGAATGTATTTATCAAGTGTACTGGAGTTTGTGGACTTATCAACATTAGACAGACGATTAATGGAAACAAACACAATCGTTCATGAATTTATAGGTACAGTTTCCGGATGGTGCCGCGAGCGCTTTATCAAAGTAGATAGCGATGAAAAAGGCCGTCTGTGGCATGTTCTTTACTGTGTGGAAGTGATTGACGAACAGAAACGCCGGGAGAAAAAAGCTGCTGTATCTTTCTGAAACAGATTCCATGACCGGTATTAATAACCGTGGAAGCGGGGAGCGAAAGATTACAGAATTCCTCGAAAAAAAGAAAGGTGGCCTGTTCTGCCTTTTAGACTGTGATAAATTCAAAAAAATCAATGACACATATGGACATGCCGTTGGAGATACCGTTCTCATTAAGCTTGCAGCAGTCCTTCAGCGAGCCTGCCGTGAGAATGATATTGTCATGCGGCTTGGAGGTGATGAATTTGCGATGTATCTTCCAGGAATGCCAGATAAAGCACAAGCGGAATCATTTTTCAAACGTTTATTTACGCAAATAGATAAGATTTCCATACCGGAAATGCAGGGAGAGAAAATTAATGTGAGTCTGGGAGCTTCTTTATGTTCGGATAAAGATAGAGCAACTTTTGATACGCTATATCGTGAGGCGGATGCGGCAATGTATGAAAGTAAGAAAATTGTGGGGAATCATGCAATAATATATTCTGATTTGCCACAGGCAAGGCAGACGCCACTGTAGAAGAATTATCATTCTTTAAAGAACAATAATTTTGCTATCACAGTGAAAAAGTTCAGAGTAAAAGTATGAGAAATACTTCTGTTCTCGGTGGAATGTAGCAGCACAGAATTAGGCTACAGACAGAACACATCGTATCGGGCAAAAAATGTAGTGTATGTCCTCAAATTGGTTGCCAGAGACACGATAGAAGAAAAAATTATTCATTTGCAGGAAAAGAAGGCAAAACTGGCAGAGGATATTATAGAAGGCAAGGAGACAGCAGAACATTATTTAATCCGAGAGGAAATCATAGATTTGTTATCAGAAAAAGACAAATAATGGAAATATACTGTAAGTTCGCAATAAGTAATACTATCAAAGAAACTGCTGTGCAAAGAGTCAATATATTTCAGTAATAAGACAGCAATTTTCATATATCCTCTCTTTAGATTAGTGCTATAATAAAATAAATATGACTATTCAGAAATAATTCATGGAATCGCATTTGCGATGCTTATTTTTTGCTTTGAATAGCCGCAGTTTATATAACATAACACAACCGTGGGACAACACGGGGGTAGCTCGCTTATGCTTAGCACAACGGTGCTATCGAACGAGAACCGACCTCTATAGGTGGGGAGGATGTCACCATAACCAGAAAACCAAAGTATACATATTGGGAAAGGGGTAGAAAGACATGATAGATAACAAGAGACAGGAGCTGATTCATAGCCAGGTAATGGAGATTCTCAAAGAGAACCAGTTAGCATTTTCTAATGTTGCACGTCCAAAGCCAACAAAAGCTTCTACAGCAACTTCAGCATCCTGGTCAAAAGACATGGCTCCGAAAGCATCTGCAGCAACACAGGGAGCATGGGACAGCACAAATACACCGGGCGGTGTTTTCTTCTTTAGCAAAGGAGAAATGGAATGTACAGGAAATCGCAGCACTTGTAACAAAGGCATTAGAAGCCAGCAACGTAAAAGTTGCATTTTCTAATAAGCCAATTCCTGCACCAACAACAATTTCCAGTTCTACACAGCCAGCATGGAAGAAAGACGAAGACGAAGCTCCTCGTAAACCGGCAGCAGGTACACAGGGCGCATGGGATGTGACAGATACACCAGGTGGACTTTCTGCTGAGACAAAGAAAGTATGGAATCTTGATGCAATCACAGCTCTGGTAAAGAAAGAATTAACAGAGAACCTTGAGTTCTATAACAAACCACTGCCAAAGCCAACAACAGTATCCAGTTCCACACAGCCAGCATGGAAAGATGACAGCGAAGAGTATAAACCAAAAGAATCTGCATCTGCTCAGGGAATCTGGGAGAGAGGCAATAAGATTTCTGCATCTACACAGCCAGCGTGGAAGGTGGATGAAATCGCTGCTTTGGTAACAAAGGCTCTGCAGAATAAATAATATTTACTACAGGCAAGGGAGATGTCCTCTGAAAGATAAATAAAGCATATTTGTGACTTTAGTCGCTGTGGTTTGAATGTTCGCTTGGACGCGCGAATGTTCAAACCTTGTTCCGAGGCCACAAATATGCTTTATTTATCTTTCAGAAGACTGTCTTTGGCTGCGGCAAATTACTATTTAGAAAGGAATTATTATGCAAAGTAAAATGACACTTAAAGAATGGCTGCCACTGCTTGGTATCACAGTCTCAGCATTCATATTTAACACATCAGAGTTTATGCCGATTGGTTTGTTGACAGATATTGCCGACAGCTTTCATATTACAGAGGCACATGCGGGGGTACTGATTACAGTATATTCATGGATCGTTATGTTACTGTCTCTGCCGTTGATGCTTCTATTGAATAAGATTGATTTTAAAAGACTTTTGTTAGGAACGATTGCACTTTTTGGAATCTTCCAGATGCTGTCCGCTTTTTCTGCTTCATATGGAATGTTAATGATATCACGTATTGGCGTAGCGTGTACACATTCAGTATTCTGGTCGATCGCATCACCGGCAGCAGTCAGTGTTGTGTCAGAAAAGTTTCGTTCACTTGCACTTAGTATGGTAGTAACCGGAACCTCAATTGCGATGATTCTTGGACTTCCGCTAGGAAGAATTATCGGACTTCATATGGGCTGGAATATGGCATTTTTCTGTGTAGGAATCATTGCTTTTATCACAACCGCTTACCTGATTTTTGTATTCCCGAAGTGCCGGGCGGAGAGTCTTTCTCCATAAAACAGATGCCGGAAATCTTTAAAAATAAAACGCTGATGGGAATTTTTCTTGTTACCTTTTTATTTGCCACATCGTATTATACGGGATATAGTTATATTGAACCATTCTTACAGAAGGTGGCTGGTCTTTCTGATAACTGGGTTACAACAACACTTACTATATTTGGTGCAGCAGGTCTTTTGGGAAGTTTTTTATTTTCCCATTATTATGACAAGAATAAATATCTTTTCGTAAAACTGGTAATGATCAGTGTGGCGGCAGCATTACTTTTATTATATCCGATATCAAAAGCACATATGGCGGTTGTTTTATTATGTGCATTCTGGGGTATGGCAGTTATGGCATTTAACGTGACATTTCAATCAGAAATTATTACTTATGCACCGGCAGCGGCTTCCTCTGTAGCAATGGCAATCTATTCCGGAATCTATAATCTTGGAATCGGAAGCGGGACATGGATTGGAGGAAGTATTTGTACCCATCTGTCCATTTCCTATATCGGAATTGCTGGTGGCATGATAGCAGTAGTGGCGGCATTGTTATGCATATTTGTTGTGATAAAGTATATGAAGGAATTTGATAGAGCAGCTTGATTTTAAAGCGGGTATTGATACTCGCTTTTTTTGCTTAAAATAGAAAAATTACGGGACGTAGAAGGATGTAATCTGAAATATGTAACAAAAATAAAAGATATACTTGCGAAAATGATGGTTTTATACGATAATAGGTACTGTTTGACCTGAAATAGAAAAATCAGGCAACATAGAGTAAAGAGAGATTGAAAATAGATAATTGGAAAATTAAATGGAGCTTCCGAGTAATTCAATTGCGGAATGCTTCAGGATAATAAAAGTTATCGTATAGGAGCATAAAAAACAAGGAGAGAAAAATGAGCAGAATAGATGAAATTAAAAAAACGACGTACCTTTGCAATTATTTCGCACCCGGATGCCGGTAAGACTACATTAACAGAGAAGTTCCTTTTATATGGAGGTGCAATCAACCAGGCTGGTTCCGTTAAAGGAAAAGCAACCGCAAAACATGCGGTATCTGACTGGATGGATATTGAGAAGGAGAGAGGTATTTCCGTAACTTCTTCCGTATTACAGTTTGAGTACGGCGGATGCTGTATCAACATTCTGGATACTCCTGGACATCAGGACTTCTCAGAGGATACTTACCGTACATTAATGGCAGCGGATTCTGCCGTTATGGTAATTGATGCATCGAAAGGTGTAGAGGCACAGACAAGAAAGCTTTTTAAAGTTTGTGCCATGCGTCATATTCCAGTATTTACATTTATCAATAAAATGGACCGTGAGGCAAGGGATATTTTTGATCTCTTAGATGAAATCGAAAAAGAACTTGGAATCCCAACTTGTCCGGTAAACTGGCCAATCGGTTCCGGTAAACAGTTTGCAGGCGTTTACGACAGAAAAAGCCAGAAAATCGATTTATTTGAAGACACAATGAAGGTACAAAGATGGGAACGATGAAAGAAATCGCCCTCGATGACCCGGAAATCAGCAACTATGTCACAGACGAAGCAAAAGAAGTATTAGAGGAAGAAATTGAGCTTTAGATGGGGCCAGTGCAGAATTTGATCAGGAATTAGTTGATGCCGGAGAACTCTCTCCAGTATTCTTTGGTTCTGCCTCATGAACTTTGGCGTAGAGAATTTCTTAAATTACTTCCTGAAAATGACTTCCTCCCCACTGCCAAGAACTTCTGATCAGGAACAATCGACCCAATTGAGGAAAAAGATTTTTCTGCATTTGTATTTAAGATTCAGGCAAATATGAACAAAGCTCACCGTGACCGAATCGCCTTTATGAGAATCTGTTCCGGCGAATTTGAGGCGGGAATGGATGCTTTCCATGTACAGGGAGACAAAAAGGTACGTCTTTCTCAGCCACAGCAGATGATGGCAAGTGAGAGAAAGATGATTGATAAAGCCTACGCCGGAGACATTATCGGAATCTTTGACCCAGGCATTTTCTCTATCGGAGATACCATTACAACTTCACCAAAGAAATTTGCTTACGAAGGAATCCCTACCTTTGCGCCAGAACATTTCGCAAGAGTGCGTCAGGTAAATACGATGAAACGTAAACAGTTCATCAAGGGAATCAACGAAATCGCACAGGAAGGTGCTATCCAGATTTTCCAGGAATTTAATACTGGAATGGAAGAAGTAATCGTAGGTGTAGTAGGAACATTGCAGTTTGATGTATTAAATTACCGCCTGCAGCACGAATACAACGTAGAAATCCGCCTTGAAAAACTTCCATATGAATATATCCGCTGGATTGAAAATACAGAGATTGACCTTGAAAATCTTCGTGGAACATCGGATATGAAGAAGATTAAGGATTTGAAAGGTCGTCCATTGTTACTGTTTATCAATAGCTGGAGTGTGGGAATGACTCTGGAGAGAAATGAAGGACTTGTACTCTCGGAATTCGGAAGAGCCTAGAGCGTGTTTGAAAAATCATTCCAGCAATCTGCACACCCCAATTTACGGTATATTTTGCCTTCATTTGGTTGACGTAGCCCATTACGCCGCTTTCATTCAGTTGACGTAGCCCGCTACGCCGCCCTCATTCAGGTAAAATCTCCCACAAATTGTGATGCACATCTTGCAGAAAGCATTTTTTTAAACACGCTCTAGCGATACCTCATAAGTGTATGTAAAGCATGCGGATCTTACAATAAAAAAGAAATCGTTTTGTTGTGATATTGTATGTTGAACGCTCATAGACAGCAATTTGTCTGCTTTTAATTTTATTTTAAAACTCTATTAGTATAGAAGGTACAGGAATCATGTCAGAGAAAATTATTGCAGTTTCCGCAGGAAGAGAAATCACAGAAACAGAATTTAATGAATTTTTAAGCAAGCTTCCAGAACAGCAGCAGGCTTATGTAGCAACAGAAGAAGGAAGAAAGCAGGCATTAACTCAGTATGCAAACTACTTCTTATTCGAAAAACTTGGATATGACAAAAAGTATGACCAGGACGAAGCTTTCCTTGCTACAATGGAAGCTGTTAAGAGAGAACTTTTAGGACAGTACGCTTTAACTCAGGAGATTAAAGATATCCAGGCAACACAGGAAGAATGTGAAGCATACTACAACGAGCATAAGACAATGTTCGTAAAAGAAGCAAAAGCTACAGCAAAACACATTCTTACAGCAACAGAAGAAGAAAGTAAGAAAGTATTAGAAGAAATCGAGAGCGGTGTAAAAACATTTGAAGACGCTGCAAAAGAATATTCTACATGCCCATCTAAAGCACAGGGCGGAAGCCTTGGAACATTTGGCCGTGGACAGATGGTGAAAGAATTTGACGAAGCTGTATTTACTGCAGAAGTAGGCAAAGTAATCGGACCAGTAAAAACAGATTTCGGATATCACTTAATTCGTGTAGACGAGCTTACAGGTGGAGAACAGTCTGAATTTGCAGAAGTATATCCACAGATCATGCAGCAGCTCACAACAGAAAAACAGAACAAAAGTATATGGCAGTACGTCAGGAAATGATCGAAAAATACGGTCTTGAATTTAAGTAAAAATTTAATATAATAATATAGGAAATCCCGTTCTGACAGGAATGAATCGCCAGTCACTACCTGGTTATTCAGGCTTCGTGAATTGCTGAGGTGGATTGAGATAATGATAATAATAAGATTATTACAAATTATCTTTATTTTTTCTGAACTGGGGTTATAATAGTTCGTATAACTTAGGGCGATGCTACCATACATCGACAACTGCGCAAGCAGATATTTATATTTATGGAGGTTAATAATTATGGCATTAGTATCAGCAAAAGAGATGCTTCAGAAAGCAAAAGCAGGACATTATGCAGTAGGACAGTTCAACATCAATAACCTTGAGTGGACAAAAGCAATCCTGTTGACAGCAGAAGAATGTAAATCCCCAGTTATTTTAGGTGTATCCGAAGGTGCGGGCAAATACATGACAGGATACAAAACTGTTGTAGGTATGGTAAACGGAATGTTAGAAGAGTTAAACATTACAGTACCAGTAGCACTTCATCTTGACCACGGTTCATATGAAGGAGCTAAGAAGTGTATCGAAGCTGGATTCTCCAGCATCATGTTTGATGGTTCTCATCTTCCATTCGAAGAGAACGTTGAAAAGACAAAAGAATTAGTAGCAATCTGTAACGAAAAGGGAATGTCTATCGAAGCAGAAGTTGGTTCTATCGGTGGAGAAGAAGATGGCGTTGTAGGAATGGGCGAATGTGCAGATCCTAAGGAATGTAAAGCTATCGCTGATCTTGGTGTAACAATGTTAGCAGCAGGTATCGGTAACATCCACGGAAAATACCCAGAAAACTGGGCTGGATTACAGTTCGACGTATTAGATGACATCCAGAAATTAACTGGAGAAATGCCTCTCGTATTACACGGTGGTACAGGAATCCCAGAAGATATGATTAAAAAAGCTATTTCCCTCGGTGTTTCTAAGATTAACGTAAACACAGAATGCCAGATTTCTTTCGCAGAAGCTACACGTAAATATATCGAAGCAGGCAAAGACTTAGAAGGAAAAGGATTTGACCCTCGTAAGTTATTAGCTCCTGGTGCAGAAGCAATCAAAGCTACTGTAAAAGAGAAAATGGAAATCTTCGGATCCATTGGAAAAGCTGAATAGAATATAGTTAATCCGAATTTGTTAGTATAAACAGACGAAGGTGAAAGAATCCCATTTTATCAGATGGAAAGATAATCGTTGCGAAAAATATGTTCTCGTATTTTTACTTGCTGCGATAGTCCATTTGATAGAATGGGATTTTTTATTTTATGTGATAGAGCATGTTTGAAAAATTATTCTCACAATCTGCATCCTCTGATTTGCAGTATATTTTGCTCTTATTCAAGTCAATGTAGCCCGCTATGCCGTCCTTATTCGAGCAAAATCCCCCACAAATTATGATGTGTATTTTGCAGAAAGCAGGGAATTCATCAGATGGTTATGAAAGGATAGGAAGTTGAGAAACGGCAAAATTATTTTTGAAAAATAAAAAATATAGAATTTGTTGCCGATAGTGTGCTATACTATACACAACGAAATATAACGAATTCAACATAAAGTTATGTGGGAGGAAGCCAGATGCGAATGATTTCTGTTGTGGAGACAGCAAAAAAAGTGGAATATATCAGAAAGAAGTGTAAGGAATTACTGTGCACAGGGACGAGTTCCAGGGGCGGTTCTCAATGGAAAGGTATGGAGTATTCCGGAAGATGCAGAAAAACCGGAGCGTTCCAATAAGAAAAAACAGTATATACCTACGTTATTAGATATTTTACAGGAAGAAAAAGCAAAGAAATATTCCGGCGGTATTTATCATAAAACGCAGATTGAGTTAACCTATAATTCGAACCATATGGAAGGAAGCCGCCTTACACATGATCAGACCAGATATATTTTTGAAACAAATACGATTGGGATAGAAAATGAAATTATTAATGTAGATGATGTTGTTGAAACAGCAAATCATTTTCGTTGTGTAGATTTAATTATTGACAAGGCAAAGGCAATGTTAACAGAAAACTTTATTAAAGAACTGCATTTGATCTTGAAAAATGGAACCAGTTGATTCCAGAAAAGAATGGTTTACGGTAGGTGGATTACAAAAAGATTCCTAATGAGGTTGGAGGCATGGAAACCGCATTACCAGAAGAAGTTCCCGATAAAATTCAGCAATTACTCAGGGAATATCATTCTAAAGAGAAAAAGAATTTAGAAGATATATTAGATTTTCATGTGAAATTTGAAAGAATCCATCCCTTTCAGGACGGAAATGGTCGCGTTGGTCGCTTGATTTTATTTAAAGAATGCCTGAAATATAATATTGTTCCGTTTATTATCGAGGATGATATTAAGATGTTTTATTATAGAGGGTTAAAAGAATGGAATAATGAAAGGGTTATCTGATGGATACTTGTTTAACAGTACAGGACAGGTATAAAGCGTATCTGGATTATTTTAGGATTAGATACTAAAGGGAATATAGTAGTATAAAAAATTG
>ENA-OQJH01001066-OQJH01001066.1-human-gut-metagenome-genome-assembly--contig:-NODE-1066-length-12578-cov-1.527829_pt1 | contig 12578 bp, 17 predicted proteins | sample MGYA00242597_ERZ504763 | MGnify/ENA primary metagenome ERZ504763 (study PRJEB26092, sample SAMD00036359) | human gut metagenome | host: Homo sapiens | study: EMG produced TPA metagenomics assembly of... | reverse complement strand
TGCAAAAATCCTTTAATACCTGATCTCCTAGAGTATATCCATACTTATAATTAAAATATTTAAAATTTTCAAAATCCATATATATCATCATGTAATCACTTGTCTTATTTGCAAGAATGATACGTTCCACTTCCTATGAAATCTTGCAAATGAGATCAAACCTGTCAGCGTATCATGCTCCATTCGTGTGATCGCTCCCTGATAGACATGATTCATCACCTGATTCTTGGCAAAATGTGCGGAGATAATCTTCGTTACTTCGGATAACTGCTTCAACATCTCGTTTGACCAGCTTCTCTTCTCCTTACACACAGCATATGTGATCGCTCCCGTATAGCGTCCTTCACAATACATTGCAACACTTACGATTGTCTTTGCCTCTCCCTGTATCAGGATCTTCGTTGCTGATTCGGAATATCGTTGCATATGATCATGCTGTAAAACAAGCACCCCATTCTCATCAAAATCATTAAATACTGTGAGAAAATCCTCTTTATCAAAATGTCTGACCGTCTCTAAAACCTTCGGAATTCCTTCTCTGTTCCATTGATAATCAGAATATATCTCTCGAGCCTTGATATCTGTCTGCACGATCGTGATACGATCAAGTTCCAGACGAACTCCGATCACTTTCAGTAATAAATGTATCGCCACTTCAAAATTGCTGGTTCTCTCGAAGATTTCAAAAGCCGTAGCAACAATATCGTTCTGAAAGTATCTTGCTTCCAGCATCTCTTCCTGTTCTTCTTGTTTAGAGATCATGGATGAAAAATGCTGCAGGCTGTCACAGTAAACGTAACAGTTCTTCCCTCGCTCTTTTGCTTTATATAAGGCAATGTCCGCATTCTCAAACAATTGGTCATAGGTATAACCTGATACATTCTCTGGAAGATAACAACATCCTGCACTACATGTGATCGTATGACCTGTCTTCCCAAATTGAAGATTCCTGATCTTCTGCATCAGCTCAACATTCTTCTTAACCAGTTCAATATTCAAGACATCTTTTACAAAAATAACGAATTCATCCCCACCAGCTCTCATTAAAATACTATCGTTATCTCTAAATACTTCTTTCAACAGCATCGCCAAACAGGCTAGAACTTTATCTCCAAATAAATGGCCATAATTGTCATTCACCAATTTAAAACAATCCACGTCTAATACGATCATTCCACACGAATCAAAAGGCTTCTTCCGATTCAGATATTTGTTGATACATTTTTTCCCATATACCTGATTATAAAGCCCTGTCAAAGAGTCTTTCCTCGCTCTTTCTTTGAGCTTCTTCTCTTGTTTTCTTTGTTCTGTGATATCCCTTGTACTTCCTATCAAAGTCAGCTTTCCATCTTCATTCACGATCTTCATAAACTCGAGTACCGAATATTTAATATCCCCATCTTCCCCAAACTCACGGATCTCTATCGTTGCTTCTTTTGCTTCCTTATAAAGCTGTTTTACCTTTTCTCGGTCTTCTGGATAAATCTTGCTTTTGTCGTCTATGTAGTCCATATATCCAGCTATCGTTTTCTCGATATGGAATTTTTCATCATAGACTACAAGTGTATCTTCATCCACAAGATATTCAAATATCTTAATCCGAGAATTCTTTAAAACTATTGCCAGTTTCTCTATTTGTTTTCTATCGACTTTGGTATTTCCATATCCAATTATTTCTCCCATTGTATTGCTATTTCCCTATTACTCAAATTATACAATGAAACGCTTGGAAACACAATCTTAATCATTCCCTTTTTTTCTTTTATTGACTTTTTGTTTCATTTATTTATAATGAATGTATAAGTGCATATTCATTCTGAAGCCAAGGATTTCCTGATGCCAAGATTGAGCTTACAAAGTACCTGTTCCCTTGGGGATCTTACGTACTTTTTATTCGACTATCTGGCATATTCATTTCCGAATATGCTTTTTTATTGCATAGAAAATATCGATAAAATCTCCTATGCAATAAATATTACGTATTAACTAATTTAATAGAAGGAGAAAACTATGTACAGACCAGAATCCGGTATCGCAGAAGAATTTATCAATGACCAGGAGATCAAAGATACACTTGCTTATGCAGATGCCAACAAAGACAATAAGGAACTGATCCTGTCTATCATTGAAAAAGCAAAGAAATTAAAAGGTATTTCCCACAGAGAAGCTTCCGTACTTCTTGCATGTGAAGATAAAGAACTTATCCAGAAAGTTTTTGATCTTGCGATCAAGATCAAGGAAGAATTCTATGGAAATCGTATCGTTATGTTTGCTCCATTATATCTTGCAAACTATTGTGTCAACGGATGTACTTACTGTCCTTATCATTATAAGAACAAACATATTCGCAGAAAGAAATTAACTCAGGAAGAGATCAAGAAAGAAGTTATCGCTCTTCAGGATATGGGACATAAGAGACTGGCTCTTGAAACAGGAGAAGATCCTGTGAATATTCCAATTGAATATGTATTAGAGAGTATTAAAACTATTTACAGCATCAAACACAAAAACGGGGCGATCCGTCGTGTGAACGTAAACATCGCTGCTACAACAATTGAAAATTATAAGAAATTAAAAGATGTCGGTATCGGAACATATATTTTATTCCAGGAAACATACCACAAAGACAGTTACGAAGTTCTTCATCCAACAGGGCCAAAACATGATTATGCTTACCATACAGAAGCTATGGACCGTGCGATGACAGCTGGTATCGATGATGTTGGTATCGGTGTTTTATTCGGTCTTGATATGTATCGTTATGACTTTGCCGGTCTGTTAATGCATGCAGAACATCTGGAAGCAAAATTCGGTGTTGGACCTCATACGATCAGTGTTCCAAGAATCCGTCCTGCTGAGGATATTGATCCTGACGATTTCGAAAATGCAATCAATGATGATATCTTTGAGAAGATTGTTGCAATCCTCCGTATCGCAGTTCCCTATACAGATCATCGTATCTACTCGTGAGACACAGGAATCAAGAGAACGTGTATTAAAAGTCGGAGTATCCCAGATCAGTGGTGCTTCTTCTACAAGTGTCGGTGGATACGCTGAAAAAGAAAAACCAGAAGATAACTCTGCACAGTTTGAGAAAATGATAACCGTACCTTAGATGAGATCATCGGATGGCTGATGGATCTTGGTCATATTCCAAGTTTCTGTACAGCATGTTACCGTGAAGGACGTACTGGTGATCGTTTCATGACTCTTGTCAAATCCGGTCAGATCGCAAACTGCTGTGCACCTAATGCTTTAATGACCTTAAAAGAATACTTAGAAGATTACGCTTCTGATGAAGTCAAAGCCAAAGGTGAGGTATTGATCAAACAGGAACTTGAGAAGATTCCAAATCCTGTTGTCAAACAGAAAGCTACCGAATATATCGAAAATATTCATGAAGGAAAACGTGATTTCAGATTCTAGGAGATTTTTATGTTCAAGCACTTAAACACCCGAATTCCAAAAAGAATTGAACAAGAAAAGGACAAGGTATCTGCCGTTCTGATCCCTCTGATCAAGAAAAATGATGGATACCATATCCTATTTGAAGTCCGTTCCAATAAACTCTCACAACAGCCTGGGGAAATCTGTTTCCCGGGCGGCCGGAGAGAACGTGATGAAACATCCATGGAGGCTTCGATCCGTGAAACTTGTGAAGAATTACTGATTTCTGAATCTAATATTAAATTATATGGACCTTTAGATTACTTTTTATCTCCTGCTGGTCTGCGGATCGATCCTTATCTTGGGGAATTAGTAAATTATGATGGTCAGTATAGTAATGATGAAGTTTCTGAGATTTTCACTGTTCCATTAGCATTCTTTCAGAATACCCCGCCGAAATGTTATTATAACAAAGTAACTATGTATCCAACAGATAACTTTCCATTTGATAAAGTAGCTGGTGGAAAAGAGTACCCTTGGGCACGTGGGGAATATGAGGTTTTATTCTACGAATATGATGACCGTATCATATGGGGACTTACGGCGAAGATCTTGTATTATAATCTGAAAATGATCCAGTAATGCAGATTTGTTTTGATCTGTCTTACTGGATCATTATTTTTTTATAGGTTTGTTTTACAAAACTTCCGCAACTGTTTATACGCCTCTTCTTCATCCGGTCCATTAATTAAAAATACCACTTCTGCACCCTGATTCGCATGTAACATCAAAACACTTACTATATTCTTTGCATTTGCACTATTTCCATTATAAGACAATTTAATATCACTTTGAAACTTCTTCGTCATATTTACCAGCTGCATCGCTGGTCTTGCGTGAATTCCCACTGAAGCTTGCACTACAAAATCAAATTGCTCATGACCGCCTCCTTCTGTCCCTTCATATGATTGTCAAACGTTTTATCTCTTGTTCAATCTTCTTTGCAAATTGGAGTGATTGTCTGAATGCATAACTTTTGATCCTTACAGGATTTGATATTAACGAAATCTCAGCAATTTTCTTGCTTCCTGTGATCCAAGTTTTACCTTCAGATAATTCACTGTTCCATCTTGTCTTTTTTCTGCTTTATGTTCCAATTCATCAATCGGCTGTTTTGGATCTACTTCAATCTCGCATTGTTCAATGTCTTCAATCGCATAAAATTCTGGGAGCACCGCCTCTTTTTTACCATACGATTATTTGGCAGACAGATTTTTTGATTTTCTCTATCAATCAAAAGGAAATTACCAATCTTCTCTGTGATCTTAAATTCATCTGTCTGTGTTTCTTCATACTTTTCGCATAATGCTTTGATCTCAGATAAGTTCTTCTTTACAATGGTTTCTGCGAATGATTACTTGCTTTCTTATAGCATTCCTTGCAAATATAACCATCTGCGTATCGAAATTTATTAAATACTCCTAAAGTTTTTTGACAAACATCACAAGTTCTCATTTTGCTTCCTCCGATCATTCTTGATATATATGCTTTAATGCATCATAGACTCTTAAATACTTCTGATATTTCTGTTCGTAAAGCTCTCTGTTATATTGTCTTGGGATAAATGTATTCTTAATACTTACTGTCTGCTCGATCAGATCATTCATAGATAGATTTTCATCCCCGGCTGCTGCCGCACAAAGCGCAATTCCATAACCTGCTCCAGCTCCACTTTCCAACTGTTCAACTTCGTATTTAATACATCCGCAAGAATCTGCATCCAGACTTCATTCTTTGACCCGCCACCTGTTACTTTCAATCTTGCCAGCTCTTCCTTAGACACTCCCATCACACTGACTAGCTGCTTCACTGCAAATGCAATTCCTTCCATAACTGCAATAGTCATTTCTTTTCTGGTTGTGTCTGTTCCAATCCCTACAAAGGATCCTCTTAATTCAGGATCTTGATAGATTGTTTTGTCACCTACAAGATGAGGGTAAAACATTAATTCATTCTCTCCTAGATGTTTGAGATCAACACCTGTAGTTTCTTCCATAAAATCATCTGCCTGTAACGTTATTTTCACCCACCAGGCAAGACCTGCTCCTGTTGATTGTACCACACCTTGTACTAAAATCAAAACATCCTTTCCATCCATGGAAAAATAATATATTCTTTCCTTTAACTTCAAGTTTATTTTCTTTTTTGGATACATTAAAACCCCAGATGTACCTAAAGAAAGTACTGGATATCCTTTTGCGAAACAACCTGTTGCGATGGCTGCCGCTGGGTTGTCTCCTGTTCCTGTTAGCACTTTTACATCTTGTTTGAAATGAAATTTTTCCTGCCACTGTTTTGTCACAGTTCCACAAACTTCGCATGTTCCTTAATCTCTGGATAAATATCTCTCGGAAATTTAAATAATCGTCTTATTTCCTCTGACCATATACCTGTTTTCAGATCACAAAGGGATGATGTTGATGCTTCACAATAGTCTGTTTGATCTTTCCTGTTAAGCGATATGCGATATAATCTGGTCCAATCAGAAATTTATGAATCTTTGCAAAATTCTCTTCCTCATATTGAGAGAGCCAGAAAAGATTTGCTGCTGGACTTCCTGTGGAAATTATATTGGAGATATAAGAAACTTCATTGATCATTTGAATTTTTCTCGAAGTTTTGGGATGAAGTTCGCTGTTCTCGTATCATTCCACATCAGTGCTGGACGAATAGATTTTCCTTCTCTATCAACAAAAATCACTGTATGCATCTGTCCGGTTACACCAATTGCTTCGACTTTCTTTGAATCAATTGTTTCAAACAATTCAGCAAACGCTTCTTCCATCCCTTTGATCCATTTTTCCGGATCAATTTCCTTCCATCCAGACTTTGGCTCTTCAATTTTATATTCCCTACTGCTTTCTCCTGCTACCTTCGCATTTTCATCAATGCATGTTAGTTTGACAGAAGAAGTTCCTATATCAATTCCAATATAATACTTCATAAACTTACTCTCCAAATTTTAAGATTACTTATAGGTATCTGGTCTTGATGCTGTTTTGATTGCTTCATCAAATTCCTGATAATCATAGATTTTCTCTGTTAAAACGGTTGGATCAAGAAGTCCTTTCCCTATCATCTGAACCGCCTCATGAAATGAAAGAACGGTTGGACTGACTGCTCCTGTGATCGTTTTTTGATAAGAATGGATAGCTCCCATATCTACTGGTACTTCTCATTTGGATGAATAGAGCTAAACATGATCGTTGTTCCTGTTGGAGCTGTCATCTCAACTGCCTGACCTGCGATCACAGGAATTGCTGTTGTATTGAATACAAAATTCGCCCCCCTGCCGCCAGTCAATGCTTTAACTGCTTCAACAGCATCTCCTGCCATTGGATCGATCACATCACTGCATCCAAGAGATAATGCTTTTTCTCTTCTTTCTGCTAATGGCTCACTCAGGATAACTCTTGCACCTCTCTGTCTTAATAACATGACATGTAACAATCCCATAGTTCCACCGCCGATCACTACAACATCATCTCCAAATTTAATATCTGTGCGGTTAATACTGTTGATCACACATGCTACTGGCTCTGTAAATGCCATTTTTTCAAATGGTGTATCTTTGGCATATACAAACAGATCATCTGCTTTTGCAACGACAAATTCACCAAATCCACCGTATCCTGACAATCCTTCTGGATTATGGAAGATATGACTATGGGCATGATGTTCACAGATATTTTCATCTCCATGTTTGCAATAATAACATTCTTTACAATCATCAATGATATATGGAACAACTTTATCACCTTTTTTGAAATGTGCTTTATTAACTGCTGCTCCAATTTCTTCGATCACTCCACCATATTCATGTCCACCGATTCTTGGATAACTGTAATTACAATCTCCATTAAAATCTCTGACATCATTTGTACAGATTCCAGATGCTTTGACACGAATCAATACTTCATCATCTTTGATCTGTGGTTTATCGATTTCTTTAATTGAAAAATCTTTTGGCTGATTTAAAATAATTGCTTTCATAGCTCTCCCACACTTTCTTTTTTAGTATCGAAGGGAAGCAAATGCTTCCCTTCTCGTAATTTCTAATATGCTAAGATGCCTGTGACACCACCAACGATACCGATCACTACGATCAGTCCAATAATCTTTAAGGAAGACCAACGTTTTTTGTTCATCAGATAATAAACTAATAATGTTACCGCTAATGGTAAAATACTTGGGCAAACCTGATCTAAGAAGTTTGTCTGAATGCTGTAAGTTGTTGTAGAACTTACGATCTTTAATCCACATACAGCTTTTACATAGTTAACGATCAGACCACCCATTACCATACAACCCATGATAGAGGCACCTTTGATCAGTTTATTTAGGATTCCTTTTTCAAGGAAGTCCATGATTGCTTCACTTCCGGCTTTGTAACCAAACATGAAGTTCCAGTAACTTAATGCGTATGCTGCTACTACGATGACAACTGCATAGATCACAGCTCCCCATACATTTCCACTTCCGGAACGTGTTAAATCGATACATACTGCTAATAAGATAGGGATAACTACACCCTGCCAGATCGTATCACCCATACCAGCTAAAGGTCCCATTAAAGAGGTCTTTAAGTTTGTAATAAATTCACCTGGTATATTCTCGCCCATCGCTTTTTGCTCTTCCAATGCGACTGCCATACCTAAGATACAAGACCCAAATTCGATATGTACGTTAAAGAATTCAATCTCACGTTTCATAACCTCTTTACGTTTTGAAGGGTCATCTTTATATAAGAAACCAATGATCGCTGAGAACATATGGGCAACAACCTGTCCCATCATTCTCTCATAGTTGTAACATGTCTGTGGAAATGTCTCCCAGATCAGCCAGGCTTTGATCAGGGCGGTCCTCGGAATTTAAACTTTTCTTTTTATTGTTTTCCATCTTAATCGTCCTCCTCATCTCTTCATCATCATCATAATCTGCGCCTGCTGTCGCTGGCTGTACTGCTGAAGTTACCTGTACGTATACAACTGCTACTAATAATGCAATGATACCTAATGTTAATAATGGTAACTTAGAATATACTGCTAATAAGAATCCGATAAATAAGAATACTTTGGATTCTCCTTTAAAAATATACTGTAATGTGATCGCAATTCCTAATGCAGGCATTAATCCACCGATGATCTGGAATACTGTTAAGACTTTACCACTTAACATCGCTAAGATCCCTGAATATAGCTAGATCCAAAATATGCTGCCAGCACAAGGAATCGCTGTCATACAGAAGCATAAGATCTGTGGAAGCAATACGTTTGCAATCCAGATTTTGTTATATTTTTCTTCTTCAATGTATTTATCTGCCATATGTACGAAGAAGCAGTCAAATGTCATACGTCCTGCCCACACGATCGTTCCTAAGATACCGATTGGTACTGCAAGTGCTAAGGCTGTATCTGTATCAAGTCCACCAACGATCGCATATGCTGTACCTAATACCCCTGCAAGCCCCATATCTGCCGGCATACTTCCTCCAGCTGACATAAATCCTAAATAAACCAAGTTGATCGTTGCTCCGATCACTGCACCCTGTACTGGATGTCCAAGGATCAAACCTGTGATTGCTCCACATACCAATGGTCTTTGTAAAGACCAAAGTCCTACGAAAGGCAAGTTACCAACTGCAAGCCAGTAAACGACTCCGCATAACACTGCCTGTAAAATCGTCATTTCCATATTTTTTCCTCCTTTGAATCACATTACTCATTTAAATATCCATCAACTTCAATTACCTGCTGTTCTGGTACTAACTGATAATACACATGAACACCCTTGGTCCTTAAATTTTTGATTGATGTAATTTCATCTGGAGAACACGCTACATTTTGATAAATGGAGTTCTTTCTCCACGAAGTCCCATACCACCAAGATTTACATCACTAAGTTCTAATCCCATATCTGCCATTCTGTCATAAGTAATTGGTGTTTTTGTGAGGATCATAACTCTTTCATTTGGATCTTTGGAATCTCTCTGTAAGATGTCTGCCCCTTTTTCTGTTCCGTATACATTAACCTTTACTCCGTTTGGAGCTAATGCTTTGATAACACGTTTATTAAATTTATCTGCTGCAACTTCATCATCTACTACAATGATTCTGTTTACATTTAAACTTGGAGTCCATACAGAAACAACTTCTCCATGAATCAACCGGTCATCAACTCTTGCTAATACAATGTTCTTCATTCTTCTTCCTCCTCATCATCAAATAAATCATTTACATATTTTACTGTGTCTGGCGCAGCTCCATAATTCCTCTGCAGATTTCTTCAGCACTCTTGTCTGCATATCTTCCCATCATAACTTCAACTGCCAGCGGAATATTAATTCCTGTAATATGATGGAACTCATGATTTCTCATTAATGAAACAACTGCATTAAACGGACTTCCATGGAAAAGATCTGTTAAGAAAAGGATTTCTTCTCCTTCTGGTGTATCATTTACTTCCCTTTCTAATTGTTCTGTTAATGTTGCAACTGTCTGTTCTGGAAATAATCCATATGCTACAAGATTTTCCTGCTCTCCTACCAGCATCTGCACACTGTCTACAAGTCCTTTGGAATAGCTTCCATGCGATACTGCAATTACTTTCATCACGTTTCCTCCTTTATATGTTGTTTTTCTTTTTGACCTTTTTTGTTCGGCTATCTTTGATGTGACTAAAGTATAGCATGTGATAAGTGTATTTTTTCATAAACATTTGCATGATACTTTGCGCAGACTGCTCGAATGAATTGCATGATATATTACGCAATTTATTGTGCACTTTTAACTTTTGACTGCATCATTTCTGCATAATACTTTGCGTAATTTCATGTAATTTATTTCGTTATTGTTGCACCATGGTTTGCGCAATAAAAAAATTCATAGGAAAACATTTCTGTATATAATGAAGGCAAGCTTGGTAGCTACAGCTTATCTATGAATTGTAAAATGTATTGTCTTTATAGAATAGGAGGAAGCAGTTTCATCTATATCATAGAAACTGCGACAAAAAAATGAAAATAGTAAACGGTTTTGATCTTATGAAATACGCACAGGACCATCATTATATGCTTCCTGCATTTAACACTACAAACCTTGAGATGACTTATGCCATTGCAAAAGGATTAAATAAAGCAAAACTTCCAGGTTACATTCAGATTTCTTCTAATAATTTAAGATTATCTGATCCTGAAGCTATCGTATATTTAACAAAGAAGGCACTTGCTGACAGCGATGTTCCGATTGGTCTTCACTTAGATCATGGAAAATCATATGAAGATGTAAAAGCTTGTGTAAATGCTGGATTTACTTCTATTATGATCGATGCTTCTCATCTTCCATTTGAAGAAAATATCGAAGAGGTAAAAAGAGCTGTAGAATACTGTCACTTCTATAATGTACCTGTAGAAGCTGAACTTGGATGCTTACAGGGAAAAGAAGAAGATATCGTAAATGAAGCAGATGCAAAAACAGATCCGGATATGGTTGCTGACTTCGTTTCACAAACAGGTTGTGACTTATTAGCTGTTGCAGTTGGAAATGTTCACGGACTTGATATTGAACCTAAAGTAGATCTTCCATTATTAGAGCAGATTTCAAAAATCTCTCCAGTTCCACTTGTCATGCATGGTGGATCAGGAATTCCTTTTGATATCATTCAGAAGGCAAGAGAATTTAACTTATTGAAAGTAAATTATGGTTCTGATCTTAGAAAAGCATTTGTTTCTACATTTGGCCAAGCTTATGAAGCAAATCATAATGCATGTAGCGTTATCGAATTAAGTATTGAAGCTGTTGAAAATGTAAGTGAAAAAGCTGCCGAATTAGTTACGATCATTAATTCTTAATTATTATTATCCATAAATTTTTAACTTATTTCACTTATATAATCCTTAACTCAAAAAAGAGGTTCTATCCTTATTGCTGCGGATAGAGCCTCTTTTTACTATATTTTCTTTTTATTGATTTAATCCACTTTCCAATGCTTCTTTCATCAGTGCAATGAATTTATCATACGATGAATCTTCTACTAATTTCTCGACCAATGTCTTATCTGCAAAAATCTTAGAAATATATCCCATAACTGAAATGCCTGTGTATTATTCTTACCAATATGCATCAGCATGATAAGATTCACCTGATTATCCTCTTCATCCCATACGATAGGCTGCTTTGAAACACATACCGATACAAATGTATCCGAAGAGACTGCATACATTGGATGTGGTACTGCGATCTGTTTACTGAAGTAAGTACTTCCAATCTCTTCTCTCTGCTGTACTTGCGAATGAAGATCTTCGATCTCAAATATTTTGTTGCTCTATCACACAAACCTTGAAGTACTTCCTTCTTTGTTGAAGATTTTACCTGATAGAATAATTCTGGGTAAAAATACTTGCAATATCTTCAATATCTTTAAATCCATCTAAGTTTAATTTGATATTTGCATAATCGTGCTGGTTTGGGAATGCATTTACATACATTGCAAGTCCTTTTTCAAAGAATTCATCCTTCTCTGTTGTCAGAAAATATCATATTCATCCAGCATATCTTCTGTTACATCCATTGGATTGCAAAAATCTACTGTAGATACTCTGTCCGAAAACCACCTGATCAATGATTGTTTTAATAATAATGTCATACTATTCTTCAATGATGAGATCACAAGAATCTTAATCTTTCCAACACTTGAATTAAGTTCCATCAGGCTACTGTAAAAATGTACTGCTAATAAAGCTGTTTCATCATCGCTAACTTTCTTTCCATATTTTTGTGATAAAAGAAAAGCGAAATATGTCCCAATATCATATCCCATCGGAAATGTTTCTCTGATATAATCAAGCATGTCATTCTTCATCTGCATATCATATTTGATCCTAATCTGTAATGACATGCAATGAAGTGCCAATGTAATTCTTAAGTTAATATTATCTGTAAAATCTACCCCAAAATTTTCTTTAATCTGTGCAAATGCTTCTGTGATGAATTTATTCATTTCAGGAGTGATCGTGTCGGAATCTCTGTTATTTCCCTGGCCTTTTAAATATAATGCAAAATACTTGATCTCTTCATCTGTAACTTTAATAAAAAATCTTCGTCCGATCTTCTCAAAAATATCTTTGGATATCT
>ENA-OQJH01001065-OQJH01001065.1-human-gut-metagenome-genome-assembly--contig:-NODE-1065-length-12586-cov-1.138374_pt1 | contig 12586 bp, 22 predicted proteins | sample MGYA00242597_ERZ504763 | MGnify/ENA primary metagenome ERZ504763 (study PRJEB26092, sample SAMD00036359) | human gut metagenome | host: Homo sapiens | study: EMG produced TPA metagenomics assembly of... | reverse complement strand
GTAAAACATCCCTTTTATATTGAAGTTCTGGGGATCCATATATATTCTTCCCAGGAACTTTGCTATGTGATCTACCATCATCCCTTCTTGTGATGAATGATTTGTAGATGCCTCTTTGTTTTTCTTTGTGAAAATGAGCTGGGACTTGGCTTTCTTGCAGGACGCATGGAAAGCTGGTGGAAGCCGCGGCCGCCCGGAAGAGGCTTTGTACCTGTTCCTTTCTGAATGTGATTACTATACAGAAAAAGAGATACAGAAATTTAAGCAGGTAACGGCTTCTTACAGAAACCTTTCTCAAAATGCTTATGGAAAGGCAGTGGCAGATTATCTTTTTCCCAGAAACAGTATGGAAAAGCACTGCAGAAGTATGAAAAACTGACCGAGGAAGGGGAACGCAAAAAAGGAGAAGAGGCATTCTGGTCCCAGGTCTATCAGAACTTAGGGCTGCCTGTGCCCAGATGTTCCAGTTTTCCAGGGCATATAAGGCATATGATACAGCCTATGGATTAAAGGAAGAGGATCAGATCCTGGAAAAGATCTATTTTCTTACCTGTTTTGCTCCGGGACTTTCCGTTGATGAAAGCTATGAGGCTCTTTTTAAGCCAGAATGGAAGGAAGAATGGAAAGGGAAACTGTCCCAGGCAGAAACAGATGCCAAACAGGCAGCAAGTGTGAGAAATTTAAGAGCCCTGTGGAAACAGGATCCTGAAGGACAGTTAGAAAAGGCAAAAAAACTGATCAGCAAATGGAAAAGTGAGTACAGGAAACAGGAGGCATAATCATGGCATTTCAGGCAGCAAAGGAATTTCTGGAAAAAGAGGATTTGGAGACAGGATCAAAGAGTTTGATGTTTCCAGTGCAACGGTAGAGCTGGCAGCAGTGGCAGTAGGCTGTGAACCGGCCCACATTGCAAAAACATTATCTTTTTTAACAGGAGAAGGACCGGTCCTCATCGTGGCAGCAGGAGATGCGAAGATCGACAATCACAAATATAAATCCTTTTTCGGTGTAAAAGCAAAAAATGCTGACCGTAGAGCAGGTGTCTGAACTGATCGGCCATGAGGTTGGGGGTGTATGCCCTTACGGTATCAAAGAGGGCGTAAAGGTGTATTTAGATGAGTCTTTAAGACGCTTTGATGTAGTTTATCCTGCATGTGGAAGCAGCAATAGTGCTGTAAAACTGTCCATCCCGGATCTGGAAAAGTCCTGTGACTTTGAACAGTGGGTGGATGTGTGCAAGCTGCCTCAGTAAAGATACATCTATAATAACTTTGCTCTTGACAAATCCGTAAAAAATATTTATGCTTGAAAACAGCAGTATAAAAAATGGTGATGAACAAGAGGAGTACATTTTTAAGACCCTCAGAGAAAGCGGCTCACTGGCTGAAAGGCCGCTTGGGAATACTTGAAAATGGAAGGTAGCTTGTGAGCCGGACAGGTGAGAAAGATACATTAGCCTGTTCCGTTGGCCCGCGTTAAGGGAGCGAGTACGAAAGGCTTTAAAATATATATAAGATATGTTTCAGGTTTTCGTATTCCATGAGATGACCGGATATGGATGATATATGTGTTGTACATATCGGTTGGATCAAAGGTGGTACCGCGATACAGTCGCCCTTTGCTTCCCCTATGGGATGCAGAGGGCTTTTTTGCTGTTTCAAATGGATACAACCTCTGCCAGGAGGTTTACTGCAAAGAGAAAGCTGTACTTATTAATGTTCTCTCGGAATCTTTTTGTACTTGATTTGTGAGAAGATTTTTTGTCAGTTGTGCCCAAATTTCTGAGGCGTACGCGGTGCGTACGTTGATGAAATTCGGGCACAGCTGGCGGAAAATCGGCCACAAAGGCAGGTGCAGGAAAGACTCCGAGAGGACATATTATAAAAAGGAGAATTCAGATGAAGGAACTGGAAAAGACCTACAATCCGGCGGAAATTGAAGACCGCCTCTATGACAAATGGCTGAAGGGAAAATATTTCCACGCAGAAGTAAACAGAAGTAAGAAACCATTTACCATTGTTATGCCGCCGCCAAATATTACAGGCCAGCTGCATATGGGACATGCATTAGATAACACTATGCAGGATATCCTGATCCGCTATAAGAGAATGCAGGGATACGAAGCATTATGCAGCCAGGCACTGACCATGCAGCCATTGCAACGGAAGTTAAGGTTATTAACAAACTGAAAGAAGAAGGGATCAGCAAGGCTGACCTGGGAAGAGAAGGCTTCTTAAAGGAATGCTGGAAGTGGAGAGATGAATACGGCACCGTATTGTAAAGCAGCTTCACAAATTAGGCTCTTCCGCTGACTGGGACAGAGAGCGTTTCACTATGGACGAAGGCTGTTCTGACGCAGTTTTGGAAGTTTTTTATCAAATTATATGAAAAGGATATATTTATAAAGGTTCCCGTATTGTAAACTGGTGCCCTGTATGCAAGACTTCTATTTCTGATGCAGAAGTAGAGCATGTAGAGCAGGACGGTTTCTTCTGGCACATCAACTACCCGGTAGTAGGAGAGCCAGGACGCTTCGTAGAGATCGCAACAACCAGACCTGAGACTCTCTTAGGCGATACTGCAGTTGCTGTAAACCCGGATGATGACCGTTACAAGGATATTGTTGGAAAGATGCTGCAGCTGCCATTAACCGACCGTCAGATCCCGGTTATTGCAGATGAGTATGTAGATAAGGAGTTTGGTACCGGCTGCGTTAAGATCACACCTGCTCATGACCCCAATGACTTTGAGGTTGGAAAGCGCCACAACTTAGAGGAGATCGTTATCTTAAATGATGACGCTACCATCAACGTACCTGGACCATACTTTGGCATGGATCGTTATGAGGCAAGAAAGGCCATGGTAGCAGACTTAGACAAGATGGGCCTGTTAGTAAAGGTTGTTCCTCATTCCCACAATGTAGGTACCCATGACCGCTGCAAGACCACAGTAGAGCCTATGGTAAAACAGCAGTGGTTTGTAAAAATGGATGAAATGGCTAAACCTGCCATTGAAGCATTAAAGAGCGGCCAGTTAAAATTCGTTCCGGAAAGTTTTGGAAAGACTTATCTTCACTGGTTAGAGAACATCCGTGACTGGTGTATTTCCAGACAGTTATGGTGGGGCCACAGAATTCCTGCTTATTACTGCCAGGACTGCGGTGATGTAGTTGTTGCAAAAGAAGCTCCAACTGTATGCCCGAAGTGCGGTAAGAACCATTTCAAGCAGGATGAAGATACTCTGGATACCTGGTTCTCCTCTGCATTATGGCCATTCTCCACTCTTGGCTGGCCAAATAAGACAGAAGATCTGGATTACTTCTACCCAACTGATGTACTGGTAACCGGATACGATATTATCTTCTTCTGGGTAATCCGTATGGTATTCTCCGGTATTGAACAGACCGGCAAATGCCCATTTAACACAGTACTGATCCATGGTCTGGTAAGAGACTCCCAGGGACGTAAGATGAGTAAATCCCTTGGAAATGGTATCGATCCTCTGGAAGTTATTGACAAGTACGGCGCAGACGCTCTGCGTATGACCCTGATCACAGGAAATGCACCTGGAAACGATATGCGTTTCTACTGGGAGCGTGTAGAAACAGCCGTAACTTTGCAAATAAGGTATGGAACGCTTCCCGTTTCATTATGATGAATATTGAAAAGGCAGCAGATGTTTCCGGTGTTACTGAAAAAAGACCTGACACTGGCAGATAAGTGATCCTTCTAAGGTAAATGCCCTGACTAAGGATGTAACTGAAAATCTGGACAAGTATGAATTAGGTATTGCTCTTCAGAAGGTATATGACTTTATCTGGGAAGAGTTCTGCGACTGGTACATTGAGATGGTGAAGCCAAGACTGTACAATGAAGCAGATGAGACCAAGGCTGCAGCTATCTGGACCTTAAAGAACGTACTGATCCAGGCATTAAAGCTGCTGCATCCATTTATGCCATTTATCACTGAGGAGATCTTCTGCAACTTACAGGAAGAGGAAGATACCATTATGCTTTCTAACTGGCCTGTATACAAGGAAGAGTGGGCATTTGAGGCAGAGCATGAGGCAACTGAGACCATCAAAGAGGCAGTAAGAGCAATCCGAAATGTACGTACTTCCATGAACGTTCCGCCAAGCAAGAAGGCAACTGTTTATGTAGTATCTGAGGATGATGCTGTATTAAAGATCTTTGAGAACAGCCGCAGCTTCTTCGCATCCTTAGGATATGCCGGTGAAGTCATCCTTCAGAAGGATAAGGCAGGTATTGGCGAGGACGCAGTTTCTGCTGTGATCCACAAGGCAGTGATCTACATGCCATTTGCAGAGTTAGTAGATATTGAAAAAGAAGTTCAGCGCTTAAAGACAGAAGAAAAACGTCTGGAAGGCGAATTAAAGCGTTCTCATGCTATGCTTGGAAATGAGAAGTTCGTAAGCAAGGCTCCTCAGGCCAAGATCGACGAAGAGAAGGCAAAACTGGAGAAATACACCCAGATGATGGCGCAGGTAAAAGAGCGTCTGGCACAGCTGGAGAAATAATCAAATGTGCGAAAGCACGTAAAATAAAAACGGCCCGGATGGCAGAACCTACATGCCGTCTGGACCGTTTTGCCAAACAGGGCGAACAAAAGGCTGAAAAGCTTGTATGAAAAAGGAAAAACAAACGATGAAACTGAAAAATGCTCTGATATTACTTTTAACTGCTACGATCTGGGGTGTTGCCTTTGTTGCCCAGAGCGTAGGCATGGATTATGTGAGCCCTTTTACTTTTAATGGTGTGAGAAGCATCATCGGCGGTCTTGTGCTGATCCCGGTGATCCTTGTTTAGATCGCAAAAAGAAGGCAGAAGGAAAGGATTATAAGGCACCTGGTGACAGAAAACACTGATCTTAGGCGGGATCTGCTGTGGCGTTGCTCTTTGTGTGGCATCTAATTTCCAGCAGTTTGGTTGTTATGTATACAAGCGTGGGAAAAGTTGGCTTTATCACAGCCTGCTATATTATCATTGTGCCGATCCTCAGCCTGTTTCTTGGCAAAAAGTGCAGTCCGGCCATCGCCGGGGCAGTAGTCCTTGCAGTTGCAGGTCTGTATTTACTTTGTATGTCAGGAAGTGATCATGGACTTCAGAAAGGTGATTTCCTGATCATGATCTGCTCTTTTATCTTCTCCATACATATTATGATCATCGACTATTTCTCACCGGCAGTAGACGGAGTGAAAATGTCCTGCATCCAGTTTCTGGTAAGCGGAATTATTTCCCTGATCTGTATGACGATCTTTGAAGAGCCTCATATCGCCCAGATCCTTGCTGCATGGAAACCGATCCTTTATGCTGGTGTTATGTCCTGTGGTATGGGATATACCTTACAGATCGTAGGACAAAAAGGCGTCAATCCAGCCAGCGCTTCCCTGATCTTAAGTCTGGAGTCCAGTATTTCCGTACTTGCAGGCTGGCTGATCTTAGGACAGAAGCTGACAGGAAGAGAGATCCTTGGCTGCGTTCTTATGTTCTCAGCGATTGTGCTGGCACAGGTTCCGGATGTTATTTTAAGTCGAAAAACCGGGGAAAGATAGAGTTGATAACCGGAAAAAATTTGTATAATATAAAGAGGAAAGGAAACAGATGGAAGCAGAAGCATATTTGAACCGGCTTCCCATGTGGGCCAACAAGAAAAATTCCTTAAAGGATATCCGTATATTTTTAGATCAGATGGGCGGACCGGACCGTAAGATCCCTGCTATCCACGTAGCAGGTACCAACGGAAAGGGCTCTGTCTGCGCGTTTATGACCTCTGTATTAAAAAAAGGCCGGTCTGCGTACAGGTACTTTTATTTCCCCTCATCTGGTGGAGATCCGGGAACGTTTTCTTATAAACGGGGAACCGGCAGAGAAAAATGCCTTTGAAGAGGCCTTTGAAACAGTAAAAAAACAGGCGGAACATATGTAGAAGAAATGGCTTTTGCATCCTACTTTTTTTGAGTTCCTTTTTTATATGGCAATGGTACTGTTTGCCCGTGAAAAAGTAGATGTAATGGTGATCGAAACAGGTCTTGGAGGACGTCTGGACGCGACCAATGTGTTAGAGTCTCCCAAAGTTTGCGTGATCACCTCCATCAGCAGGGATCATATGCAGTATCTTGGAAACACGATCCCACAGATCGCAGGGGAAAAAGCGGGGATCATAAAAATGGGCGTTCCGGTAGTATTTGATGATACAGATAAAGACGCCAGCGCTGTGATCGGTGCAAAAGCAAAGGAAATGAAGGCAGTTTCCCTGCCTGTGTCAAAGCTGCTTTATGATACAGAAGACAGCTCAGAGGGTATTTTACTTAAAGAAAAGGGAGAAAAAGGGCTCAGGCTTTCTATTCCTTTTGAGGCACCTTACCAGGCACAGAATGCAGAGATCGCCGTAACGGCTCTTCGCATTTTACGGGATCAGAAAGGTATTTTTACAGGTATAACAGATGCAGTGATCTGTGAAGGGATCAGTGCAGCCAGATGGCCGGGAAGAATGGAAAAAGCTTCAGAAAATGTTTATCTGGACGGCGCCCACAATCCTGGGGGAATTGCTGCTTTTATCCAGGCAGCAGGAAAGATCCAGAAAAGAACCGGTAAAAAAGCCTGGCTTTATTTGCTGCTGTGGCAGATAAAGAATATGAAACCATGGCAAAAGAACTTTGTGAAGGTCTTAACTGGGCAGGAATCGGTGTGGTGCATATGAACAGTGACAGAGGGCTGTCAGCAGGGCGGCTTTCTGATGTTTTTAAACATACGCCTCCTGCCAGGTCGTTTCTTATGAGGATACAGAAGAAGCAATGGAACAGATGCAAAACAGAGCAGGAGATGATCTGCTTTTCTGTGCAGGTTCCCTGTACCTGATCGGAGAATTAAAGGTACAGCTTAAGAAAGGAGAAAAGATACAGTGATCGATTTTGAAGAAGAAATTGAGCGTTTCAAACCAAGCCTTGATGTAGAGGCAGTAGAAGATGCCATTGTAAAAAGCGACCTTACGGATATGACAGACATTATGATGGAACTGATCAAGGAAAGAGACGGAAATAAACGATGATGGATATTGCAGCAAAGAACAGACAGATAGCCAACAGCTATTACAATCTGGGTCTGGAAAAGGCAAAGGTGCGGGACCTTTCCGGAGCAGCACAGTGCCTGAAAAAAAGCCTGCATTTTTCTAAATATCAGACAGATGCCAGAAATCTTTTGGGTCTGATCTATTATGAAAATGGGGAAGTGGCAGATGCATTAGTCCAGTGGGTCATCAGCTTAAACCTGCAGCCGGAAAATAATCTGGCAGATCATTATTTAGATGAGATCCAGAGAAAACCGGGACAGTTAGAAACAGAAAGCCAGAATGTGAAAACATTTAACCAGGCGCTGTGGCATGCACAAAACGGCAGTGATGACCTGGCGATCCTGCAGCTGGCCCGTGTGGTGGCAGCCAAGCCTCATTTTGTAAAAGCCCATCTTCTTCTGGCTCTTTTGTATATGCGCAGGGAAGATTACAATAAGGCAGGACGTTCCCTTTTTAAGATCCTGCAGATCGACAAAAGCAATCCCAAAGCCCTGTATTACATGTCTTTGGTAAAGCAGAATACAGGCCGGGCAGATGCAGAAAAGCGGAAGATGATCAAGGCATTTTCCCACAGACAGATGCAGGATGATGATGTTATCATCCCAAATACCTACAAGGAAAATACCGGTCTTTCCACTGTGTTTCATATTATCATTGGTCTGATCATGGGACTGGTTGCCTTTTATGTACTGGTCCTTCCTGCAAGGGAGAGCAGTTTAAACCGTGTCAGGGATGATGAACTGATTGGCTATATGCAGCAGCTTAATAATGCAAACCAGCAAAATGACAGCTTGCAGCAGGAAAATGATGATCTGAAAGCCCAGAAAGACGAGGTACAGAAAAAACTGGACGAGCTTACAACAGGAAATACCAGTGTCCTGGCCCAGTACCAGAGCCTGATCTGGGTGCTCCAGTATTACCGCACCGGTGATCTGGTACCGCAGCAAAGACCTTTGCAGACGCAAACTTTGATATGATCGAAGAATGAAATATCCAGGGGATCATAAGCAACATCCGTCAGGATATGGCAGGCAACATCTATCAGAGTCTGGTACAGCAGGGACTGCAGCTGTGGAATGGCGGTGACAAGACACAGGCAATGGATTACTTCCAGGCCAGCTTAAAGATCCAGCGGATAACCCCGGAAGCCATGTTTTATGTAGCCGTCTGTATCAGGAAAATGGAGATACTGAAAATGCCAATGCCATGTTTGATAAGATCGTTGGAGAACATGGAGACTCTGAGTACGCCAGAGGGCAGCAACGGCAAGAGGGTATTAAAATGTGTAAAGTTCTCCGGTTGGGAAAACCGGGGTCAGTAATTGAATATTGAAATTATACAGCAGAGAAAAGAATAACAACCTTTTCTCTGTTTTTTTGGCTTTACATACGGATAACGCGCTGACTGCGCGTATGCCAGACTTATATGTCCGGGAGTTTCGTCTGCCGGTCCGGCGGACATCCCATAATAATATTATAAGGAGGAACTGGGAACCATGAAACAGGCAAAAATTACATACGAAGCATTGGGAGATACGTTACTGATCCATATGCCAAAAGAGCTGGATCACCATAACTGCAGGGACTTAAAAAGGGATACGGACCTGATGTTAGATGAAAACTATATCAACCGCATTATCTTCGATTTTGGAAAAACAGATTTATGGACTCTTCCGGGATTGGGGTCTTATTAAACCGTTATAAGCAGATGGCAGCCAGCAGAGGGACTGTTACTTATTACGGAGCAGGCCCGAGAGTGGTTCGTATCCTTGAAATGGGCGGGCTGGTGCGTCTGATCCGGGGGTTTAAGGACCGTGAAAGTGCTCTGGGAAATTTATAAAAGCAGGAGGATGGAAAAGGTGGAAGGACAGAAGGAACAGACCAGACAGAAAGAACATGTAAGACTGGAATTTGAAAGCAATTCCCGTAATGAAGAGTTTGCCAGGGTGGTGGCAGCTGTATTTATGAGCCGCTTAGATCCCACATTGGAGGAGACCCAGGATGTAAAAACAGCAGTGTCAGAGGCAGTCACCAATGCCATTATCCATGGTTATGGAAAAGAAGGTGGAGAGATATTTTTAGATATGACGGCTGATCCAGCTGAAAAAACACTGACCGTCTGTGTGACAGATACAGGAGCCGGTATCCAGGATGTAAAAAAGGCCATGGAACCCTTATATACAACGGATACCACCGGGGAACGTTCCGGCATGGGATTTTCCTTTATGGAAGCGTTTATGGATGAAGTGACCGTGGAGTCGGAACCGGGAAAAGGGACAGCAGTGACCATGAAAAAACATATTGGAAGGTAAGCTTTATGGATGAGACCCTGAAATTGATCGAATTAGCTCACCAGGGAGATAAAGCAGCCAGGGACAGGCTGGTAACAGACAATATGGGACTGATATGGAGCATTGTAAAACGCTTTGCAGGCCGTGGATATGAACAGGAAGACCTGTTTCAGATCGGAAGTATCGGTCTGATCAAGGCAATCGATAAATTTGACCTGAATTACCAGGTGAGGTTTTCTACCTATGCAGTACCAATGATATCAGGTGAAATCCGGAGATTTTGCGGGATGACGGCATGATTAAGGTAAGCCGTTCTTTAAAAGAACTGGCAGGAAAAGTATTTCTTGTAAAAGAAGAATTATCGGACTGTTATGGACGGGATCCAACCGTAGAAGAGATTGCAGGGATGCTTGGGGTAAGCAGTGAAGAAGTAGCCGCTTCCCTGGAGGCAGGCGCCCAGGTGGAGTCTATTTACAGGCCTTTAAGCGCCACAGAAGGAGAAAAAGGTGTTTTAATGGACAAGTTAGAAGAAAAAAGTGAGGCCCAGGAACAGCTTTTAAACAGGCTTACCCTGGAAAAGTCATGAAAGATCTGGCACCCCAGGAAAAAGAGCTGATCCTGCGCCGGTATTTTTATAATCAGACCCAGATGGAACTGCAAAAGCGTTAGGGGTATCCCAGGTCCAGGTTTCCCGCCTGGAAAAAAGTGTTTAAAAGAACTGCGAAAGCGTTTTGAAGGATAAAATAAACGGATAAAAACGAATAAAATGAAAAAAGGCACATTCTAGCTGTGAAAGGATGTGAGTTTCAGATGAAAATGAAAAGCGTAAAAGCAGTTCTTATTTTTCTTCTTTCTTTTAGCAGGTATGGTCACAGGGTATCTGTTGTGGAGTATGAGGGAACGGAGTATGAAAAGAAGGGATGCTGGGTGGAAAATGAGGTAACGGCGTATTATAACATGACAGAAACCGGAATTCGGCTTTTGCGGCAGCGCCGACCAGTCTGCTGATAGAAGAAAATGGCGAAGGTGGAGTGAAAACCTATGAGCCAGACAGGCAGCAGCCAGAGTCAGACCGTCTATATACAGTTAAACCAGATCACGGAGCTCCGCCGCAGGGATGTATTTTTAAAGGATGTAGGGGAAGTGACCTGCCGGGATAAGGTGATCTTAAGTAAATGCAGGGCATTAAAAGTAAAGAGTATCCCTGAAAAAGAAGCAAGGCGTTATGTAATGAGCGCGCTGGAAGTAGTGCGGATGTTAGAGGCATTGGATCCGTCCATTGAGGTAAACAACCTGGGAGAGTCGGATTTTATCATCGCCTATAAGCCGCCAAAGGCTTCGGAAGTTTGCTGGCAGTGGATAAAAACAGTCTTTGTGTGTCTGGTCAGCTTTTTCGGGGCAGCATTTGCTATTATGACCTTTAATAATGATGTAAATGTAGGGGATGTACTCAGTCAGGTCTACTTTCAGGTCATGGGACGGCAGCCAGATGGTTTTGGCTGATGGAAGCAGGATACAGTGTGGGACTTGCTATTGGGATTTTGGTATTTTTCAACCATATTGCAGTGAAAAAGCTGAATACCGATCCCACACCTTTGGAAGTGGAAATGCGCCTTTATGAAGAAAATATCTGTAAGACCCTGATCGACCAGGCAGGTAGAAAGGAGAAAGAGATCGATAGTGGATTAAAAATATCTTTCTCCTTTTTTCGGCCTTTGTTCCGGCGGGATCATTGCAGCCGGCGTTTATGCATTTCTGGCCATCATCGGTGTTTTTGTGCGGATGATCGGGAAAACGAAGACAAAGAAAAATATCATGCTCTATGAAAATATGATCATTCTCGGGGGAGTATTGGGAAATATCATGGAGCTTTATAAGGTAAGACTGCCCTTAGGCGAAGTGTTTGGGCAGATCTTTCTTCTTACAGGGGGCGTCAGCGTGGGAATATTTACAGGCTGTCTTGCCATGTCTCTGGCAGAAACCTTAAAAGCACTTCCCACATTTTCAAGGCGGATCCGGCTGTCTGTGGGGCTTCCATGGCTGATCATGCTATTGCTGCAGGGAAATGTGGCGGATCGCTGCTGTATTTCTGGAGGCGGATGGCAGCAGGATGAGAATGAAAAAAGTGGTTTCAACATGGTCATAGAAAGGAAAAGAACATGGAGATCGACAAGAAAAACTATGCGGACTACATTAAAGAGATCACCCCGGTCCATAATCTTTGGGCTTCTATGGGAAAAGCATTTATAACGGGGGGACTGATATGCACTCTGGGGCAGTTGATTATGAACGGGTGACAAATACCTGGGGGCTGGAGGCAGAGGCGGCAGGTGCCTGGACTTCCATTATCCTGGTATTTTTGAGCGCCTTATGTACCGGTCTTAACATTTACCAGAAACTGGTAAATTCGGCGGAGCCGGAGCCCTTGTACCCATCACGGCTTTGCTAATTCCGTAGCTGCTCCCGCAGTGGAATTCCGCTCCGAAGGGCCAGGTTTTCGGTATCGGTGTAAAGATATTTACCATCGCCGGGCCTGTGATCCTGTATGGCGTGGGAGTAAGCTGGATATTGGGAATGGGATACTGGGTTTTGCAGAAAATGTTGAGTCGCATAGACGGCTCATTTTTTGTGTGTTATACTATTGATTATTAACTATCATAAAAGTCAGAAGAGAAGGATAAGGAGAGAAATACATGGAGCATCTGCGCTGCGTGGTGGAGCGTATTACATATCAAAATGAGGAAAATGGTTATACAGTTTTAAAATGCGCAGTGAAAAACTACAGTGATCTGGTAACGGTAGTTGGCACTATGCCGGATACCCATGTGGGCTCTGTCCTGTCTTTGGAAGGCTTCTGGAAAATGGATGCCAAATACGGCAGGCAGTTTTGTGTGGAACGGTTTGAAGAAACACTTCCTGCCACTGTATATGGCATTGAAAAATATCTTGGGTCCGGTCTTGTCAAAGGGATCGGGCCTGTTTTTGCAAGAAGATCGTGGAAAAATTCGGTGAAAATACGCTGGATATTATCGATGAGACACCGGAAGAACTGATCAAAGTTCCCGGTATTGGAAAAGTGCGGGCAGAACGGATCAAAACCAGCTGGAAGGACCAGAAAGAGAATCAAAATATTATGCTGATTCCTTCAAAGCAACGTATCAAGCACTTCCCATCTACCAAGATCTATAAACCCTATGGAAGCGAAGG
>ENA-OQJH01001064-OQJH01001064.1-human-gut-metagenome-genome-assembly--contig:-NODE-1064-length-12587-cov-1.736356_pt1 | contig 12587 bp, 19 predicted proteins | sample MGYA00242597_ERZ504763 | MGnify/ENA primary metagenome ERZ504763 (study PRJEB26092, sample SAMD00036359) | human gut metagenome | host: Homo sapiens | study: EMG produced TPA metagenomics assembly of... | reverse complement strand
ATTTTTAGGCAGCCTGGTATTTCTGATCGGGGAACTGTTGGAGGATATAGACCTTAAAAACTGAGCATTCCCCAAGGTTCCGCCAAAGGCACACACGCCTAATACCATGAGAGATCTGGCAGCCTGGATAGAGGCCCGGGGATCCATAGCCCAGGAAGCAGCAAAAAGGATGAGAAAATAAAACATTCCTGACAGCAGTCCCCAGAAAAAACGCCGGTTTCTGACTTTTCTTCCTGTGAAAAATCCACCTGCGAAACAGGCTGCAAAATACACAGCAAAGATCAGCAGGTTTACCAGACTTTCTCCCAGGCGCAGTTTGTAAAGGGCAAAAGCCAGTGCCCCTAAAAAGAGGGCAGAAAGGGCATAGGAGATAAAAAGAGAGCGCAGCAGCGGTTTTATCACTTTAGTTTCCATAGACATCTCCCTAAAATATGTTTACAGTCAAGTATATTCACCATTGCAAGCCAACATAACCTATGTTATAATTTTATGGAGTTTATTCATATGTGCCTTTTGAGGCATATAAAAAAGGAGGTACTGTACAATGAAGCATGTAAAGACTTAAATGCCAATACCTTAAAGGATACCATGAAGAAGGCGGATGTGGCGAGTGCCAGACTTCCTGCCAGTCTGCATGTAAGACTTCCTGTACCGTTGGTAACCAGAGCTGCGAAAACTCTGCCCGCTAATGGTATAGGTCGGTAACGGATTAAGTGTGCAAAGCCCTATGGTCACAGAGATTATAGGGGCTTTCCCATGTGATTTGGATTGGCCTGAAAGGCTATTACGTTTAGAAAGAGAGATTTTAATTTTGATTCATCAGTATATTAATAATGGTTATCATATTGTTCTGGATGTGAACAGCGGTTCCGTCCATGTAGTAGATCCGGTGGTTTATGACGCCATCGCAGCAGTTTCAGAACAGGTTCCGGAAATGGACAAGCCTGAGAAGCTTTCTGAAGAAGTAACTGCAAATGTTCATAAAAAATTAGACGAGACCTATGGAAGTGAAATGGTCTGTGAAGCACTGGAAGATATTCAGGAGCTGATCGATACAGAACAGCTTCTTACCCGTGACATTTATCGTGACTTTGTTTTAGATTTAAGAAGCGCAAGACCGTTGTAAAAGCGCTCTGTCTGCATATTGCACACGACTGCAACCTTGCCTGTCGTTACTGCTTTGCGGAAGAAGGAGAGTATCATGGCCGCCGTGCTTTAATGAGCTATGAAGTTGGTAAGAAAGCACTGGATTTCCTGGTAGCTAATTCCGGAAACAGAGAGCATCTGGAAGTGGATTTCTTCGGCGGAGAGCCTCTTTTAAACTGGAAGGTAGTAAAACAGCTGGTTGAATACGGCCGCTCCTTAGAAGAGGCAAACCACAAGAAGTTTCGTTTTACATTAACCACCAACGGCGTCTCTTAAACGATGAGATCATGGAATTCTGCAACCGTGAGATGAGCAATGTAGTATTAAGCCTGGATGGCCGCCGTGAGATCAATGACAAGATGCGTCCGTTCAGAAACGGCAGCGGCAGCTATGATATGATCGTTCCGAAGTTCCAGAAGTTTGCTGAGAGCAGAGGACAGAAGAATTACTATGTAAGAGGTACTTTCACAAGAAATAACCTGGATTGCAGATGATGTGATCCATTATGCAGATCTTGGCTTCCAGCAGATGTCCATGGAGCCGGTAGTAGCTGATCCTGCAGAGGATTATGCCATCCGTGAAGAGGACATTCCTCAGATCTTAAAAGAATATGACAAACTGGCATTAGAATACATCAAGCGCAAAAAAGAGGCAGAGGTTTTAACTTCTTCCACTTTATGCTGGATTTAACAGCAGGTCCATGTGTTGCAAAACGTCTGGCTGGCTGCGGTTCCGGTACTGAGTATCTGGCAGTTACCCCATGGGGCGATCTGTATCCATGCCACCAGTTTGTAGGCAATGAAAAATTCCTTCTTGGAAATGTAGACACAGGTATTGTAAATACAGAGACCCGTGATGAGTTTAAGCTTTGCAATGTATATGCAAAAGAGACATGCAAGGACTGCTTTGCAAGATTTTACTGCAGCGGTGGATGTAGTGCAAATGCCTATAATTTCAGTGGTTCTATTAACGGCGCATATGAGATCGGCTGCGAGATGCAGAAAAAGAGGATCGAATGTGCATCATGATCAAGGCTGCTTTGGCAGACGAAGAGGCATAATATATGAAATATCAGGTAATAACCAAAGATGGACGGGCGAAACGTGCCAGATGGAAACTGTACATGGAACCATCCAGACACCGGTTTTCATGAATGTAGGAACTGTAGGCGCTATTAAAGGCGCTGTATCTACCGATGACCTGCGCCAGATCGGTACTCAGGTAGAACTTTCCAATACCTACCACCTTCATGTGCGTACCGGCGACAAGCTGATCAAGGAGTATGGCGGACTGCATCAGTTTATGAACTGGGATAAGCCGATCCTTACAGACTCCGGCGGTTTCCAGGTATTTTCCCTTACAGATCTGCGCAAGATCAAGGAAGAAGGCGTATACTTCCGCTCCCACATTGACGGACATAAGATCTTCATGGGACCGGAAGAAAGTATGCAGATCCAGTCAAATCTTGGTTCCACCATTGCCATGGCTTTTGACGAGTGCCCGCCAAGCCATGCAGATTATGATTATATCCGCAATTCCGTAGACCGCACTACACGCTGGTTAAAGCGCTGTAAGACAGAAATGGATCGTTTGAATTCCCTTCCGGACACCATTAACAAAGAACAGCTGTTGTTTGGCATCAACCAGGGCGGTGTTGTAGATGAGATCCGTATCCAGCATGCAGAAACCATTAAAGAGCTGGACCTGGACGGCTATGCTATCGGTGGTCTGGCTGTAGGTGAGACACATGAGGAAATGTATCACATCCTGGATGTAACGGTACCTCATCTGCCGGAAGATAAGCCTGTATATCTTATGGGGGTAGGAACACCTGCCAATATCTTAGAGGCAGTAGAGCGTGGGGTAGATTTCTTTGACTGTGTTTACCCATCCAGAAACGGCCGTCATGGTCATGTATACACCAACCATGGCAAATTAAATCTGTTTAACCAGAAATATGAACTGGACCACAGCCCGATTGAAGAAGGCTGCCAGTGTCCGGCCTGCCGTTCCTACAGCAGAGCCTATATCCGTCATCTGTTAAAGGCAAAAGAAATGCTGGGAATGCGGTTATGTACCTTGCATAATTTGTATTTTTATAATAAATGATGGAGGAGATCCGCGACGCCATCGAAGAACACCGTTTCGCAGATACAAGGCAGCTAAACTTGCCGGTATGGAAGGCAAATAGCAGGTAGAAGCGGGTAAACAAAAACTATAACTGCTGCGGCGAGGCGGCAGCAGATGTGAAGGAGGAAAAACCATGCAGGGAATGGGCTTTATAGTTATCTATATCGTATTTTTGCAGCTTCTGTATCTATTTTACTTCAATCCGTCCACAGAAGAAGGAAAGACAGAAACAGCAGGAGATGTTAAGCAGCGTTGCTGTAGGAGATACCATTCTTACTACCAGCGGTTTTTACGGTGTGATCATTGATATGACCGATGATACCGTGATCGTTGAGTTCGGCAGCAACAAAAACTGCCGTATCCCAATGCAGAAAGCTGCGATCGTTCAGGTAGAGAAGCCAGAGACAAAATAAGACTGGTTTTTTACAAAGAAAATGAACATTAAAAATGTCGGAGGTTTGGAGCTTGGCAGCCGGTCTGCACAGGTGAGAACGTCCGGCATTTTGCATAATAAGAAAGGCGGGGTTATTTTGATCAGGAATATTGTATTTGATATGGGAAAAGTTCTAATGGATTATTCTGGTATGCCGGTATGCCGTCATTTACAGACAATGAGGTACTGGCAAAGAGAGTCTGCACGGCTGTGTTTGATTCACCGGAATGGGTTCTTTTGGATATGGGAGTGATCACGGAGGAAGATGGTATTAAGAAGATGATCAGCCGTCTGGATACAGAAGAAGAAAAAGAACTGGCTGTGAAGTCTTTCGACCATTGGCATGAGTATAATCTGGTCCAGAAGCCGGAGATGGGAGATCTGGTCCGGGATCTGAAAGCAAAAGGCTACGGCATCTATTTATGCTCCAATGCATCTGTACGTATGCTTACCTGCTACAAAGAGGTGCTGCCGGCAGTAGAATGCTTTGACGGGATCCTGTTTTCCGCAGAAGTTCTGTGCATGAAACCACAGAAAGAAATGTATGGTCATTTCTTTGAACGGTTCGGTCTGAAACCGGAAGAGTGCTATTTTATTGATGACCTGCCAAATAATATTGCAGGAGCGAAAGCCTGCGGTATGGACGGTTATTGCTTTGCAGACGGGGATGTGGAAAAGTTAAAACGCACACTTTACGAATCTGTCCTTTCGTAATTCATAGTAAGAGTGGATGCTACGCACGTGCTCATTTCGCCTCAGCCTGTCCAATGACTGTGTATCCATGCAAGTAAGCTTGCCTGTATCCCCAGTCGCTGTACGGGACTCTTACCGCAATCTTAAGACTTCTTAATAATCTATTCAAAGAACATTCAAACATTTCCGGCGATTGCATGATATACTTTAGTTACATAAGAAATGCACGAAAAGTTTAAGAACTTATCCTTCAACCCTTTTTGAAAATCCGAAATCCTTAGAAGAAAGCTCCGTACTGACAGGTACGGAGCTTTTTTCTGCGCATACAGTATAAGAAAAGGGATTTTTTAATTGTGAATCGGGCAAGAATGGAAATTCACTGTGATGAGGCGGCTTTAAAGGGAATTACCGGAAAGGGCGTCGGTGTTGCAGTTTTAGATACAGGCATCTACCTTCATGAAGACCTGAAAGGAAAGATACAGGGATTTAAGGACTTTGTCCATGGAAAAAAGCTTCCTTATGATGATAATGGTCATGGAACCCATATTGCAGCTATGATCGCAGGCAGCGGTCTTGCCTCAGGCGGCCTTTTAAAGGGGATCGCACCGGGAAGCAGTATTACAGCGATCAAGGTTTAGATCACAGAGGAAATGGATATGCGGCAGATGTTTTAATGGGACTTAGGTGGATCCGGGAACACAGGAAAGAATATGGCATACGGATCATAAATATTTCTGTAGGATCCCTTACCAGACGGGAAATGACGGAAATTCCGCTTGGTAAAAGGGGTAAATGCTGCCTGGGATGACGGCTTGGTAGTGGTGGTGGCTGCAGGAAATCATGGTCCTGCTCCGGGAACTGTGACTACGCCGGGGATCAGCCGGAAAGTGATCACAGTAGGCTGTTCTGATGATGACCGGGAGGTAGAGGTGATGGGAAGCAGAATGGTGGATTATTCCGGCAGAGGTCCTACCAATGCCTGTGTGTGCAAGCCAGATCTGGTAGCACCGGGCTGCGGGATCATCAGCTGCTGTAATGAACCGGGCCGGTATTTTATAAAATCAGGTACAAGCATGTCTACGCCTCTTGTATCTGGTGCTATTGCCCTGCTTTTGGAAAAATATCCGTCTATGAGTAATAAAGACGTTAAACTGCGGATCAGGGAGCGGGCAGTCGATCTGGGACTTCCCCATAACCAGCAGGCTGGGGAAAACTGGACGTAAAAAGACTGCTGGCAGATGAAATATGATCTTATCATCTGTCAGCAGACTGCAAAGAATATCGTATTTTATTTCTCCCAACGTCCGGAAGCGCCACACGGAAGCACCAGACCGTTCTGGGAAACAGGAAGACCTACTTCCTCCGCTTTTACAGTTCCGCCGAATTTTGGTACGATCTCAACGCCCATCATATAGGAAAGAACAGATGGCGCAAGACCGGTGGTATAAGAGTTGATCAAGAAGAACAGCGGATCATCAGAAAGCAGCTGTACACACAGCTTTACTAATGGGTGAATGGCATCTTCGATCTTCCAGATCTCGCCCTTTGGTCCGCGGCCATAAGATGGAGGATCCATGATAATGGCATCGTAGTGATTTCCACGGCGGATCTCGCGCTCTACGAATTGACACAGTCATCTAGATCAGCGGATCGGAGCATCAGACAGGCCGGAAGAATGGGCATTTTCCTTTGCCCAGGTAACCATACCCTTAGAAGCATCTACGTGGGTCACGCTGGCTCCTGCTTCGGCAGCTGCCAGTGTAGCACCTCCGGTATAGGCAAACAGGTTTAATACCTTTACAGGGCGTCCTGCTTTGCGAATCTTATCACCAAACCAGTCCCAGTTTGCAGCCTGTTCCGGGAAAAGACCGGTATGCTTAAAACTGAAAGGCTTTAAATTAAAGGTAAGTTCTTTATAATTGATCGTCCACTGCTCCGGCAGATCAAAAATTCCCACTCACCGCCGCCTTTGCTGCTGCGATGATAATGTCCGTTCATCTTCTTCCAGCCTTTGTGTTTCTTTGGGGTATCCCAGATCACCTGAGGATCCGGACGCACCAGAAGATAATCTCCCCAGCGCTCTAATTTTTCACCTTTGGAACAGTCAATTACTTCATAATCTTTCCAACCGTCGGCAAGCCACATAAATTTGATATAACCTCGTTTCTTCTATTATAATATATATGATATCCTGTATTCCGCCCAGGGCGGATGTTATAGTACGGTTTTGTATCATAGGACTCCAATTGAGTATAGTCTATTTTAATAGGGTCCGTCAAGAGATTTGAGTACCAGTGACATATTCTTGTAATAGAATTGAAAGATTAATCTGGTTGAACTATAAGAAAACTCTTGGTACAATAGTTATAAAGCGCAAACTGTATATTTACAGCAGTTTCGGGGTGAAAGCAGAAGAAGAGAGGAACAGGCATATGAGGAAAAAAATGAAAGCAGCCTGGTTTCTGGCAGCGTTACTATCAGCAGGGCTGGCAGCGTTCCCGGCTATGGCAGCACAGGATGGGCACAGGAAAACAGCAGCTGGGTCTACTATGACAGCAATGGAAATAAAGTATATAATGAATGGAAAAAGGGAGCTGACGGCCAGTGGAGATATCTGAACGGAGAAGGATATATGGCTGTAAATGCATGGCAGATTCTGATTATTATGTAGACAGCAATGGCATTATGGTTACGGACAAATGGTTAAAGACTACTTCTGACGGCGGAGAAGAAGAGTGGTACTATTTTGGAAGTAGCGGAAAGACCATAGATGACACCTGGAAGAAGATCAATGATAAGTGGTATCATTTTGACGGAAACGGCCGTATGGAAACAGGCTGGATCTTAGACGATATGTATTATACCGGAGATGACGGTGTGATGCGTACCGGCTGGCAAAAACTGTATCCGCCGGATAATTACGAGGAAGACTCCAACAAAGTGATCCCGGGAGCTGAGGGCGGTACATTAGATTACGGCGAAGATGGCCAGTATTGGTACTATTTTGGAACAAACGGCAAGAAATATGTTCCAAGTGACGGCAACGACAACGGAGATTATGGCACCAGAAAGATCGATGGCATTTACTATTGCTTTGATGATGACGGCATTTTACAGATGGGCTGGAAGAATGTAAGAGGAAGTTCTGACTCGATCAAAGACTATATGTACTTTGGCTCTGACGGAAAGGCAAAGATCGGTTGGTATTCCATAGAACCGCCGGAAGACTTAGAAGGTTATGATGGAGATGTAGAATGGTTCTACTTTGCAAATAATGGAAAGCCAAAAGCTGCAGACTCAGATCACCTTACCACACAGGATCTGACCAAGATCAGTGGAAAGACCTACTTATTTAATAAGCGTGGCAATCCGGTCTATGGACTTAAGAAGGTCTATATCGGATCCGGTGACAGCAACTGGACCGCGTTCTATTTTGGAACCAAGACACAGAGCTGTGTACAGCGTGGAAAGATGAAAGTGGAAGAAGATGACGGAAACAAGACAGATTTCTACTTCAGTGAAAACGGCCGCGGCTATACCGGTGTAAAAGATAATTACCTCTATTATAAAGGAAAGCTTCAGAAAGCTACAGATGGTCAGAAGTATGTATGTTATAAGATCGACAGCAGCAACTATGTAGTAAATTCTTCCGGAAAGGTTATGAAAAACTCTACTGTAAAGACCAGTGACGGAGTGAAGCTTAAAACAAGCTCCAGCGGCTCTTTAAGTACAGCAGATGATGATAACGATGTAAGCTCTTATTTCACAGAGCCGGAAGAACCGATCTGTACAGAGGACTGATAAAATGATATCTGTTTCTTCTATGATTAAATAGGATCAGATCAGGATGTGCTGATGCAGGGATTAACAGTACCGGTATTAATGTATTACTGATGTATTAATTATAGAAAGAACAGGGCAGAATAAAGGGAAACAGGTGGTAAAAAGCCTGTTTCCTTTTTTAATAAAACCCCTTATAAAAATTATTTAGAAAAATACAAAAAATGCTTGCATTTCCCTCGGAATATATGTTATCTTAGAACAGCTGTGACATGATAGCAAAGAAACGTGAGGTTGCTGCCTTACAAAAGGCAGGTTTTCCGTGGAGCGAATGTCAAGTTAGGAAACTGGCGACAAGTCACTGTACCAATTAAAGAATCTGCAAACAAGAGCAGGATCAGTGTGGAGTTCTATGAGGACACACACGGAAACGTGTACAGTCACCGCTTGTCGTACTTGGTTTATAAAGTGCGAAAAGGAGGCGACTTTTTTATGGCAAGTCAAGTAATGAGAATCACATTAAAAGCTTATGATCATCAGTTAGTAGATCAGTCCGCTGGAAAGATCATCGAGACAGTAAAAAAGACAGGATCTCAGGTGAGCGGACCAGTGCCGTTACCAACTAAGAAAGAGGTTGTAACAATTCTGCGTGCGGTTCATAAGTACAAAGATTCCAGAGAGCAGTTCGAGCAGAGAACTCATAAGAGACTGATCGATATCACTGCACCAAGCCAGAAGACAGTAGATGCACTGTCCAGACTGGAAATGCCAGCTGGTGTGTCCATCGACATCAAGATGAAGACCAAATAATCCCAGTAAGCATTAATGATTATGTTTATATCCTGAAGGGTTTAGATATAGAAGCAACACTACATTCCTGTAGGAATCAACATACCGGCAACGGTTCATAGTGTTCCACGTATATTAGGCTGTTCTAGGATGAATGCGAAAGCATTCCGCTGTAGATCATGAAACAGGAGGTAAGACAATGAAGAAAGCGATTTTAGCAACAAAAGTCGGAATGACCCAGATCTTCAATGAGAATGGTGCGTTAGTTCCGGTAACCGTACTTCAGGCAGGACCTTGTGTAGTAACTCAGGTTAAGACCGAAGAGAACGACGGTTACAAAGCAGTACAGGTTGGTTTCGTTGATAAGAGAGAAAAACTTGTTAACAAACCACAGAAAGGCCACTTTGATAAGGCTGGCGTATCTTACAAGAGATATGTGAGAGAATTCAGATTTGAGAATGCGGAAGAGTATTCTGTAAAGGATGAGATCAAGGCTGAGATCTTCGCAGCAGGCGATAAGATCGATGCAACCGCTATTTCCAAAGGTAAAGGCTTCCAGGCGCAATCAAGAGACACGGACAGCACAGAGGACCTATGCTCATGGTTCTAATTCCATCGTCATCAGGGTTCCAACGGTTCCGCTACTACCCCAGGCCGCGTATTCAAGGGCAAGGGAATGCCTGGACAGATGGGTCACAAGCAGATCACTGTTCAGAATCTTGAAGTAGTTAGGGTTGACGCCGAGAACAACCTGATTCTGGTTAAGGGTGCAGTTCCAGGACCTAAGAAATGCCTGGTTACTGTAAGAGAAACCGTTAAGGTTGAAAGGTAAGCTTTTATAGGAAAGGAGGAATACACAGATGGCAAACGTATCTGTTTACAATATGGAAGGTAATGAAGTTGGCACATTAGAACTGAACGATGCCGTGTTCGGTGTAGAAGTAAACGAGCACCTGGTACATCTTGCAGTTGTTGCACAGCTTGCTAATAAGCGTCAGGGAACACAGAAAGCTAAAACACGTTCTGAGGTTTCTGGCGGTGGCAGAAAGCCATGGAGACAGAAGGGAACCGGTCATGCAAGACAGGGTTCAACAAGAGCTCCACAGTGGAAAGGCGGCGGTGTTGTATTTGCACCAACTCCTAGAGACTACACAATCAGACTGAACAAGAAGGAAAAGAGAGCAGCTCTTAAGTCCGCTCTGACAAGCCGTGTTCAGGAGAACAAGTTCATCGTTGTTGAAGAACTTAAGTTTAACGAGATCAAGACAAAGAACTTTAAGAATGTTCTGAACAATCTGAAGGTTAACAAAGCTCTGGTTGTTTTAAGCGAGAGCGATGAGAACGCAGTATTATCCGCAAGAAACATTGCTGATGTTAAGACTGCTCAGGTTGGAACCATCAATGTATACGACATTCTGAAGTACAACACAGTTGTTGCTAGTAAGGCAGCTGTTGCATCCATCGAGGAGGTATACGCATAATGGCAGATATCAAATACTATGACGTCATCTTAAAACCAGTTATCACTGAGAAGAGCATGAACGCTATGGGTGATAAGAAGTATACTTTCATGGTACATGTAGACGCTAACAAGTCTATGATCAAAGAAGCAGTTGAGAAGATGTTCCCAGGAACCAAGGTTGCTTCCGTAAACACCATGAACTGCGATGGCAAGACAAAGAGAAGAGGAATGACTTTCGGAAAGACTGCTGCTACCAAGAAGGCTATCGTTAAGCTGACTGAGGACAGCAAGGAGAATCGAGATCTTCCAGGGACTGTAATAAAAAGTCCATCAATATCACCCGCCGGGCTTGCCCCGGCCGGAGAACTTATACGGCTGTTAAAACCGTGAAAAGAATTTGAAAAGGAGTACAATGTCATGGGAATTAAGAAGTATAATGCTTATACACCTTCCAGAAGACATATGACCGGTTCTGATTTCAAGGAAATCACCAAGAAAACTCCAGAGAAGTCTCTGGTAGTATCTCTGGCTAAGAATGCTGGTCGTAACAATCAGGGTAAGATCACTGTTCGTCACAGAGGCGGCGGCAGCAGAAGAAAATATAGAATTATCGATTTCAAGAGAAACAGCAAGGATGGTATCCCGGCAACCGTTATCGGTATCGAGTACGATCCAAACAGAAGTGCAAACATCGCACTGATCTGCTATGCAGATGGTACCAAGTCTTATATCTTAGCTCCTCAGGGATTAACTGATGGAATGAAGGTTATGAGTGGTGAAACTGCAGAAGCAAAAGTTGGTAACTGCATGCCACTGTTCCATGTTCCAGTAGGTACTCAGGTACACAACATTGAGCTGTATCCTGGTAAGGGTGGTCAGCTGGTTCGTTCCGCTGGTAACTCTGCTCAGCTTATGGCTAAGGAAGGCAAGTATGCAACCTTACGTTTACCTTCAGGTGAAATGAGAATGGTTCCGATCATCTGCCGCGCAACAATCGGTGTTGTTGGCAATGGCGAACACTCCCTGATCAACATTGGTAAAGCTGGTAGAACCCGTCACATGGGCATCAGACCTACAGTTCGCGGTTCCGTTATGAACCCGAATGATCATCCACACGGTGGTGGTGAAGGAAAGACCGGTATCGGCCGTCCAGGTCCATGCACACCTTGGGGCAAGCCTGCTCTGGGTCTGAAGACCAGAAAGAAAAACAAGCAGTCTAATAAGTTGATCGTAAGAAGACGTGATGGCAAAACCATCAAATAATTAAGGAGGTTAAGAACACATGGCTCGTTCACTGAAAAAAGGACCATTGCAGATGCACATCTGTTAAAGAAAGTAGACGCTATGAATGCAGCAGGACAGAAGCAGGTAATCAAGACCTGGTCCCGTCGTTCAACAATCTTCCCTCAGATGGTTGGTCACACAATCGCTGTACATGACGGAAGAAAACACGTTCCGGTATACGTTACTGAGGATATGGTAGGACACAAACTGGGTGAGTTCGTAGCAACCAGAACCTACAGAGGCCACGGTAAAGACGAGAAGAAGTCCGCTGTTAGAAAGTAATCCACAGGTAAATTGAAAGGAGGTTTTACAAATGGCAAGAGGACATAGATCCCAAATTAAGAGAGAAAGAAATGCCCAGAAGGACACCAGACCAAGCGCAACACTGTCTTACGCTAGAGTGTCTGTCCAGAAGGCTTGCTTTGTATTAGATGCCATCAGAGGCAAAGATTTACAGACCGCACTTGGTATTGTAACTTACAATCCTAGATATGCTTCCAGCTTAGTAAAGAAGTTACTGGAATCAGCAGCAGCAAACGCTGAGAACAATAACAACATGGACCTGCAAAACTGTACGTAGAAGAGTGCTACGCAAACCAGGGACCGATCATGAAGAGGGTTAGACCGAGAGCTCAGGGCCGTGCTTACAGAATCGAGAAGAGAATGAGCCACATCACTGTAGTTCTGAATGAGAAATAAATAGGAGGCAAATATGGGACAGAAAGTTAATCCACACGGCCTGAGAGTCGGTGTTATTAAAGACTGGGATTCCAGATGGTATGCAGAAGCTGATTTTGCAGACAACCTGGTTGAAGACTATAATATTAGAAAGTTCCTTAAGAACAAATTTAAAGAGCTCCAGCGTTTCCA
>ENA-OQJH01001063-OQJH01001063.1-human-gut-metagenome-genome-assembly--contig:-NODE-1063-length-12599-cov-1.785520_pt1 | contig 12599 bp, 19 predicted proteins | sample MGYA00242597_ERZ504763 | MGnify/ENA primary metagenome ERZ504763 (study PRJEB26092, sample SAMD00036359) | human gut metagenome | host: Homo sapiens | study: EMG produced TPA metagenomics assembly of... | reverse complement strand
TCCAAAATATAATACGATGCTGATGGATGATAAAACATATCCATTTATCAAAGTGACGGTGAATGAACCCTTTCCGAGAGTTTTGCTGGCAAGGAAAATGCTGAAAGATAAGGCAAAATACTTCGGTCCGTACACGAGTGCGCAGGCGGTTAGAGATACGATTGATCTGATCCATAAATTGTACCATGTAAGGAGCTGCAATCGAAATCTTCCAAAAGATATCGGGAAAGAACGTCCTTGTCTTAATTATCATATCAAGCAGTGCGACGCTCCGTGTCAGGCTATATTTCTCAGGAAGACTACGGGGCGGCGATCGTGGAAGTGTTGAAGTTTTTGAATGGAAATTATGATGTGATCTTGAAAGAGTTGGAAGGAAAAATGAATACCGCCTCTGAGAATCTGGAGTTTGAACGTGCGATAGAATACAGGGAACTGATAAACAGTGTGAAAAAGATTGCTCAGAAACAAAAGATCACAGATTCGAGCGGAGAAGACAGAGATATTCTGGCGGCAGCTTCGGAAGGGGAAGATGCGGTTGTTCAAGTGTTTTTTATAAGGGGAGGACGGCTGATCGGAAGGGATCATTTTTATCTTCGTATCTCAAGCGGAGAAAAAACATCCGGTATTTTAGACAGTTTTATTAAGCAGTATTATGCGGGAACGCCTTATATTCCGGGAGAACTGATGATTCAGGAGGAAATCAAAGACAGAGAATTGATCGAAACGTGGCTTACCTCAAAGCGTGGACAGAAAGTGACGGTAAAAAGTTCCGAAAAAAGGAACAAAAGAAAAACTGGTCGAATTGGCCTCTGACAATGCGAAGCTTGTTTTGAGCAAAGACAAAGAGCGGATGCGAAGAGAAGAAGGCCGTACAATCGGAGCTGTAAAAGAAATAGAAGCACTGCTTGGCATTTCGCAGATCAGGCGTATGGAAGCTTACGATATTTCCAATACGAACGGTTTCGAGTCAGTCGGATCTATGGTCGTGTATGAGAGAGGAAAACCAAAACGAAATGATTACAGAAAGTTTAAGATCAAAGGAATCCAAGGCGCAGATGATTACGGAAGTATGAGAGAAGTGCTGACCAGACGTTTTACTCATGGTTTGAAAGAACGGGAAGAGAACGGAGAGCTTGGAAAGTTTACTGTATTTCCGGATCTGATCTTGATGGATGGAGGAAAAGGTCAGGTAAACGTGGCGCTTCAGGTATTAGAGGACCTGAATCTGAATATTCCGGTGTGCGGCATGGTAAAAGATGATTTTCACCGGACGAGAGGACTCTATTTTCAAAACGAAGAGATTTCGATTGAAAAATCATCCGAAGCTTTCCGCCTTATTACACGAATTCAAGATGAGGCGCATCGGTTTGCAATCGAATACCACCGGCAGCTCAGAGGAAAAGGTCAGGTACATTCCATCCTGGATGATATAGAAGGGATCGGACCTGCGAGAAGAAAAGCGCTTATGCGTCATTATTTAAGTCTGGACGCGATCAAAGCAGCTTCAATAGAAGAACTTGCGAAGCTTCCTTCTATGAATGAAAAGGCGGCGCAGGCGGTATACAATTTTTTTTCATACATGATATGATAAGAGAAATGAATAAAGAATGTCGCCGGATGAGGGGAAAGCCGATCCGGCTATGAAAAATAAAATGAAAGGAACGGAAAATATATGGGACGAGGAATTAAACTAAGTGAAATCGCAGAAGGATGGATCTGAAAAATCTGACGCCGGAGTTGGATCTGACAGAGAAAGAAGTCCATGTGCCGGACGTCAACAGACCGGCGCTTCAGTTAGCGGGCTTTTTTGATCATTTTGACTCAAACCGCGTACAGATCATCGGGAATGTAGAGTACACATATATGCAGACGCTGACAGAAGAGCGGAGAGTGTATATTTATGAAATGCTTCTGAAACACCCGATTCCGTGCATGGTATTTTGCCGGGGGATAGAGCCGGGCGACGTGTTTTTAAAAAAGGCGGTGGAAAGTAATGTGCCGGTATTTAGCGCATCCAAACCGACATCTGATTTTTCTGCGGAGATCATCCGTTGGATGAACGTAAAGCTTGCGCCGTGTATTTCGATTCACGGAGTTCTTGTAGATGTATATGGCGTCGGTGTTTTGATCATGGGAGAAAGCGGGATCGGAAAAAGTGAAGCTGCACTTGAGCTGATCAAGAGAGGACATCGTCTTGTGACGGATGATGTAGTGGAAATACGGAAAGTGAGCGATGAGACGCTTGTAGGCTCTGCGCCGGATGTGACGAAAAACTTTATTGAGTTAAGAGGAATCGGTATCGTCGATGTAAAATCAATGTTTGGTGTCCAAAGCGTCAGAGAAACTCAGAACATCGATCTTGTCATTACACTGGAAGACTGGAGCAGAGAAAAAGAGTATGACAGGCTCGGACTGGAAGAAGAGTATACGGAATTTCTCGGAAATAAAGTCGTATGCCACAGTATCCCGATCAGACCGGGAAGAAATCTTGCTATTATCGTAGAGTCAGCCGCGGTAAACCACAGACAGAAGCAGATGGGTTATAACGCGGCGCAGGAATTATATAAAACGTGTGCAGGAAATCGATTGTCGAAAAAAAGATAAAAGATAAGGAAGGAGATCAGGAATTATGAATTATTGTTTCGGCGTTGACATCGGAGGCACAACAGTTAAGATAGGGTTGTTTGAAGAGACGGGAACTATTGTTGAAAAATGGGAGATTCCGACGAATACATTGGCTGATGGAGAGGCAATTTTGCCGGATATTGCATTTTCGTTAAAAACAAAGATAGAAGAGAGAAAACTATCCGAAGAAGACATCCTCGGGATCGGAGTCGGAGTTCCGGCGCCTGTGACGGCAGAAGGAATTGTAAACGGGAGCGCAAATCTCGGATGGAAATATAAAGAAGTGAAAAAGGAAATGGAAGAGCTGACAGGTTTGAAAGCGTACATCGGAAACGATGCGAATGTTGCCGCTCTCGGTGAAATGTGGAAAGGAGCGGAGCCGGAGAAAAAATATGATCATGGTAACGCTTGGCACAGGAGTAGGAGGCGGAGTGATCATTGACGGAAAGATGCTCGTCGGCAACAACGGAGCAGGAGGAGAAATCGGACATATCTGCGTAAACTATGAAGAGAACGATCGATGTGGCTGTGGGAATAAAGGGTGTTTGGAACAGTATGCGTCTGCTACGGGAATTGTCCGCCTGGCAGAACAAAAATTAAAAACAGAAAAACGGGAAACGATTCTTAATAAAGCTGCGATTACGGCAAAAGATGTGTTTGATGCCGTAAAGGCAGGCGACGAAGTGGCGGATGAGATTGCGGCTGAGTTTGGAAAATATCTCGGATACGGACTTGCCAATCTTGCGGCAGTCGTGAACCCGGCAGTGTTTGTCATCGGCGGAGGCGTTTCCAAAGCCGGCGAAGTACTGATTCCGTACATAGAGAAACCGTATAAAGAAAGAGCGTTTTTGCAGATAAAAATGTAAGATTTGTTCTTGCGCAGTTGGGAAATGATGCGGGAATCTGTGGATCTGCCAAGCTCAGTGTTAGACGAGAAGAAAAATTGATGTTTTCTTCGTTTGATGTTTGAAATATCTGAAATAAAGAATATATTTTTAAAACAAAAATATTTGAATTGAAATCATTGAAAAAAAACCACAATATAGGATAAAACGATATGGAAAAAATAAGTTTATCCTATGTTGTGTTTTTTAATTTTTGTTTTTAACAATCAAAATGTAAAAAATAGACAAAAAAAGAATACTTAATACGATAAAAACGGATTAAAATTAAAAAAAATGTTGTGTAAACAGACTAAAATCTTTGAAACAAAGAAAAAGTGTTGACTTAAAAGAAATATATGATAAAATATAGACAAATAAAGAAATAAAGTTCCGGCCGGAAGCTAAAGAGCATGAAAATGCGGGTGACTGAAAAAGTAAAATTTGAAAAGAAACCCCGGAATACAGAATGGAAAAAGAGGAGAATGAAAAGATGAAAGCATTAGCAAGATATGGAAAAGAATTTGGCGGATATCGTATGATCGACGTTCCGAAACCGACATGCGGTCCGGAAGATATTATTATTGAGATCAAGGCGGCTGCAATCTGCGGAGCAGATATGAAACACTATAAAGTGGATAATGGCTCCGATGAATTCAACTCGATCCGCGGACATGAATTTGCAGGTGAGATCGTAGAAGTTGGCGAGAAAGTAACGGACTGGAAAGTGGGACAAAGAGTTGTGTCTGACAACAGCGCTCATGTATGCGGCGTTTGCCCGGCTTGCGAACAGGGAGATTTTCTCTGCTGTGAAAGCAAAGTAAACTTAGGTCTTGATAATAATACATGGGGCGGCGGATTTTCTAAATACTGTAAGTTCCGGGAGAGATCCTGAGAATCCATAAACATGCGATCTGGGAGATCCCGGAAAATGTAAAATATGAAGAGGCGGCGGTACTTGATCCGATCTGTAATTCATACAAAGCGATCGCGCAGCAAAGTCATCTCCTTCCGGGACAGGATGTCGTAGTATTCGGAACAGGACCGCTTGGATTATTTGCAGTACAGGTAGCAAGAATTATGGGCGCGGTCAACATCGTTATGGTAGGACTTGACGAGGATGTTCCGGTTCGTTTTCCGGTTGCAAAAGAGCTTGGAGCTACACACTGCGTAAACGGTTCCAAAGAAGATGTAGTAAAAAGATGTACAGAAATCTGCGGAAGAGATAACTTGGGTCTTGTCGTTGAGTGTTCGGGAGCAAACATTGCTTTGAAACAGGCAATCGAGATGCTTCGTCCGAACGGAGAAGTTGTTCGTGTAGGAATGGGATTCAAACCGCTTGAATTTTCAATCAACGACATTACTTCATGGAACAAGAGCATTATCGGACATATGGCATATGACTCCACATCATGGAGAAACGCGATCCGCCTTCTTGCTTCCGGTCAGATCAAAGTACAGCCGATGATCACTCACAGACTTGGACTTTCCGAGTGGGAAAAAGGATTTGAACTGATGGCGAAAAAAGAAGCAATCAAAGTAATCTTTACATATGATTTTGATGACGAGGATTGATGACCGGGGGAGAAGCAATGGAAAAGAAATTAATGCTTGCACCGTCTATGGGTTGTTGTGACTTATATGATTTCGGTCATCAAGTAAAATTTATCGATGAACATGCAGATTTCCTTCATATTGATATAAAGGATGGAAATTATGTAAAAACATTTGGCGTTGGTCCTGATTTTATGACAGTATTGAAAAAAGTTGTAAAAAAACCGATGGATGCACACTTAATGGTAAAACATCCGCAAGATTATATTGAGGCATGTGCTGCAGCCGGAGCAGCTTATATCACTCCGCACACAGATTGCATTGAAGGTGATGCTTTTGTGACGATCAACAAGATTATCTCTCTGGGATGCAAAGCCGGGATTGCCATGAACCCGGCAGCTCCTTTAGAGGCGATTCGATATTACCTTCCCCTTCTGTCGAAAGTAACGATTATGATCGTAGATGCAGGATATGCCGGACAGAAGGTGATCACACAGATGTATGATAAAATACGTACCCTTGCAAATGGAGAGAAGAGATGAAGCTTGACTTTCTGATCGAGGCAGACGGATCGATGAATGCAGGCGTTTATGCTCCTCTTTATGAAGCAGGTGCAGATATGGTTGTACTCGGACCTCCGGCTCTTTGGAATAAAGATGAGGATATCGAAAAGGCGTGGGCAATCATGGAACAGGAAGTAAAAAGTGAACTCGCCGGAATGTAAAATACAATACAGACAGTTTCATGTACATAGAAAAAGAGGCTGTCACAAAGAATGAGAAAAGAAAGGGAATTAATTATGGAAACAAGAAAAAGCGCAAATATCGGCGCAAGACTCGATCGCCTTCCGAATTCGGGATGGCATATTAAAATGTGGCTTGTTACAGCATTTGCCTTGTTGGTGTGCTGGTCAAACGGAATAGGAGGATCGGTTCAGAATATTTTGCTTAACGAGCTTCATTGGTTAGAACCGGGTACAAAACTCCTTGCAATGTGGGGAACAACTTATACGGCAGGACAGCTTTTCGGAGCGCTTGTCGGAGGTCCTATCGGAGATAAAATAGGACGTAAAAAAAAGTATTCTTTTATATGAAATTATCCATATTATCGCCATGATCGGCGGCGCGATCGCACCGAACATTTATGTATTGTATGTATTCAGACTTGTACAGGGATTCGGACTCGGAGCGCTTCTCGTAGTTCTGTTTGCAGGATTTACAGAGTATGTGCCGGGAAGAAACCGTGGTGTATGGTCAAGCCGTAACTCCTTTATCGGAAACTGGGCTCACCCGATCTGTAACGGAATTGCATTTTTGATCGTGACAACAGGAATCAGCTATAATATGAACTGGAGAATCCAGTATATGATCCCGTCTGTTCTTTCTATTATTGCATCCATCATTATTGCAAAGAAGCTTCCGGAGTCTCCGCGTTGGTTAGAGGCACAGGGAAGAGTTGACGAAGCAGACGCAATCCTTACAAAGATTGAAAAAGAAATTGAAGCGTCAACAGGAAAACCGCTTCCGCCTGTAACAGAAGAGCCGAAAGAAGTAAAACAGCTTCCGTACTCGGCTCTGTTTAAAGGCAAACTTTTGAGAAGAACGATCGTAGGTTCTCTCGTATTGATCGGTATGAACACGATCCAGTATACATTGATGACATGGATGCCGTCCTTGTTGAAATCAATGGGATATGATACATCACAGTCACAGTTTATGACAATGTTCGGACTGTTCGGCGCTCCGTTTGGAATCTTTATCGCATCACTGATCATGGATAAGATTCCGAGAAGAGTTATGGGCGTGATTCTTCTGGCAGCAATGGCTGTACTTGGAGTTATTACAGGACAGCAGACAACAATGACAGCATTGATCGTAACAACATTCTTGCTGAACACGGCAATTTATATGTACGTATGCTATGCTTCCGCGGTGTATGTTCCGGAATGTGGCCTACGTCGGCAAAACTGTCCGGTTCCGGCTTCTGTAATGCGATCGGACGTGTCAGCAATATCTTCTTCCCGTTCCTCGTAACAAGCGTTGCAGCAGGTTCTATGGGAAGCACGGGAGTATTCGTCCTGATCTCTGTTGTTGCCGTAATAATCGGAGTATGTATTTTGATCTTCGGCGTAGAGACTAGAGGAGAATCTGTAGAAGATATCGGAAATGTTGATTAAACAGAAGTAATAGGTAAATGAGTTTCCTGTTCTCCTAGTATTGGGGAACAGGAAAATTGTAAAAGATGAAAGGTGAAAGGAAGGATATAAAATGAAAAATTCAGAAGCAATCTTAGTGACTCCAAAACATTTTGAAATACAGGAATGTCCGGTTCCGGAGCCGAAAGATCATGAAATTCTTATGAAAGTAGAGTATGTCGGAATGTGCGGATCTGATATTCATGGATTTGAATTTGGACCGTTTATTCCTCCGAAAGATCCGAATCAAAAGATCGGTCTCGGACATGAGGTGGCGGGAGAAGTTGTTAAAATAGGAGCGAAAGTAACAAAATTTAAAGTCGGAGACAAAGTGCTTATTGAGCCGGGTGTTCCGGATGATACATGTGAGTATTGCCGTACAGGCCGTTATAATATTTGTCCGGGAGTTGACTTATGGCAACACAGCCGAACTATAAAGGGGCGCTGACACAGTATATGACTCATCGGAAGAATGGACATATCATATTCCGGAAGGGATGACAACGATGGAAGGGGCTCTTGTAGAGCCGGCGGCAGTTGGAATGCATGCTGCTGTTCTCGGAGGAGCACAGCCGGGTAAAAGTATCGTCATCCTCGGAGGAGGAACAATCGGTCTGATGGTTCTTCAGGCTTGTATCAGCCTCGGGGCAACAGATATTACAGTTGTAGATGTTATTGAAAAACGTCTGGAACTTGCAAAAAAATTAGGTGCTGCAAGAGTAATCAACGGAAAAGAAGAAGATACGGTTGCGGTTCTTAGATCGGAAGAAATGTACGGAGATCATGGCGTGGATCTCGTATTTGAGGCGGCGGGAGCTGTATTTACGGCACAGCAGGCAGTACAGATCGTAAGCGGGGCGGTAAAATCATGATGGTAGGAACACAGTCGAAGCCGGTTCCGATCGATTTCTTAAAGATTAACCGAGAAGTGACGATTCAGACATCATTCCGTTATTGCAATAACTTCCCGCAGACGATCGAAGCGATCTCATCAGGAAGATTTAATGTAAAAGATATGGTAACGAACATTTATGATTATGAAGACGTGCAGAAGGCATTTGAAGAAGCGATCGATCCTGTGAAAAAGACGGAGATGGTTAAAGGCGTGATCAAAGTAGCAGAATAGTAAAATTGTGAATCTATCCGACTCGGGCGATATGAAAGTGCATAAATCCAAGCTTGGGTCGTTGAAAAGAAAAGGAGAAAAGTTATGATTTCAGATATCAGATATTGGGAAAAGAAAGCAAGTGAAGGACATTATGCAATCCTCATTTTAATGTATGGAATGCAGAGATGCTGATGGGAGTTATTGATGCGGCGGAAGAACTGCGCGCGCCGATCATTATTTCATTCGGAACAGGATTTACGGGAAATACTTCTTTTGAAGATTACTGTTATATGATGGAATCTATGGCGAAAAAAGCAAGTGTTCCGGTAATTCTTCACTGGGATCACGGCCGCAATATGACGATCCTTCAAAATGCCGTAGACCATTGCATGAATTCTGTAATGCGTGACGCTTCTGCTCTTCCGTACGAACAGAACGTTGCAGAGATCAAAAGATGCGTAGATTATTTCCACGCTTATAACATTCCGGTTGAGGCAGAACTTGGACATGTAGGAAACGAGACGATCTACGAAGAAGCGTTGTCCGAGTATCACTATACAGATCCGAAACAGGCAAAAGATTTCGTGGACAGAACAGGATGCGATTCTCTGGCTGTTGCGATCGGAAACGTACACGGCGTTTATTCTTCTGAGCCGAAGCTGGCATTTGATATTTTGGAAGAGGTTGCAAATGCAGTTGACGTTCCGCTTGTACTTCACGGAGCATCAGGTATCGGAGATGAAGATATTAAGAAAGCGATCTCTCTTGGAATCGCTAAGATCAATATACATACAGAATTATGCCAGGCTGCTATGGAAGCGATCAACGAACATAAAGACGAGCCGTTCTTGGCTGTGGAACGTGCGGTAAGACAGGCTGTAAAAGAACGTGCAATGTACAAGATCAAATTATTTGGTGATGACGGAAGGGCTGATGAATAAGGTGAGTAAAGATTTGGACGTAATGATTATCGGGGCGGCGATCGTAGATCTGCCGCTGCGCCCGGTAAGTAAAGAAGTGTTTGACGTTGTATCTTATCCGGTAGACGGAATTGCAATGACGATCGGAGGAGATGCGCTTAATGAATCGACCATTATTACAAGACTGGGACATAAAGTTGCTTTGATGAGCTGTATCGGTGTCGATGTAGCCGGAGCGTTTGTGTTAAGTCATTGTGAAAGAACAGGAATCGATACAAAATATATCAAACAAGATCCGGCAATCGATACTTCGATCAATGTCGGTCTGGTAGCGGCTGACGGAGAGAGAACTTTTATCACGAACCGTCAGGGAAGTCTTTGGAAATTTAAGTACGAAGATTTGGATATGTCAGCTTTAAAAGGAGCAAAGATTCTTTCGTTTGCAAGTATTTTCAACAATCCGCTTTTTGATAATAAAGCGCTTGTATCTGTATTTTCCAAAGCAAAAGAAGAAGGTATGATCATTTGTGCCGATATGGTGTCGCCAAGATTGAATGAGAAACTGGAAGATATTACGGAAGCGTTGAGTTATGTAGACTATTTCTTCCCGAATTTTGAAGAGGCAAGTGAAATGACGGGAGAGACAGACGAAGCGAAAGTGCTGATAAGTTATATGCCTGCGGTGTGAAAAACGTAATCATGAAGATCGGTAAAAGAGGATGCTACATCCGTAATGCAGACGGTGCGATGATCGTTCCGGCATGCAAAGGAGTGACGGCAATCGATACGATCGGAGCAGGAGATAATTTCGCATCCGGATTTATTACAGGCCTTTTGGAAGGAAAAGATATCCGTGAATGTGCGATCTATGCAAACTGTACTGCAGCTGTTTCTGTTCAGTATGTCGGCGCGACAGGCGGTGTGACAGATAAAGCGATCGTAGATAAGATGCTTGCGAAATACCGTGAAGATTATAAATAATATCTGCATACTTAAAGTGTTTGGTTGGATGAAATAGGTTAAGAAAGGGATAGACAGCTATTATGAAAACGATGAAATTAGGAAAGACAGGAATAGATATTTCAAGAATCGGACTTGGAACATGGTCGATCGGAGGCGGTTCTGCGTGGGGCGGAGATCATGAGCTTCAGACAGTTGTAGATACGATAAGGGAAGCTCCTAAGGCAGGAGTCAATCTGATCGATACAGCGCCGGGATACAATTTCGGAAACAGTGAAAAAAATTCTCGGAAAAGCTCTTGAGAAAATGAATCGCGAAGAAGTTGTGATCATTACGAAATGCGGAGTTACATGGGATCAGGAGATGAAAGGAGACCTGTTTAATAAAGTAAACGGGATTCAGCTTTATAAAAACCTGAACAGCGAGTCTGTGAAAAAGGAAATTGTCGGCTCTCTTGAGCGTCTCGGAACAGATTATGTGGATGTGTATATGACACATTGGCAGTCTGTGGAAGGATCAGAATATTATGTGCCGATCCAAAAGACAATGGATGTTTTAAATGAGTTAAAAGCTCAGGGAAAGATACGTGCGATCGGAGCGGCAAACGTAGATATCGACCAGATCAAAGAATATTTGAAATGGGGAGATCTTGATATTGTTCAGGCGAAATATTCGATACTTGATCGTGGTATTGAAGATGAGATTATTCCGTGCTGTCGTGAAAACGGTGTGACGATCCAGCATACTCTCCGCTTGAGATGGGACTTCTTTCGGGAACGATGCCGAGAGATTATCAGCCGGTCGGAGCACAGATTCCGAAAAAATGGTTCCAGCCGGATAATATGCAGGCGGCAATGGATATGATGGATAAATGGAAACCGCTTTGCGAAAAATATAATTGTACAATCGCAAATCTGGCTCTTGGATGGATACTGGCACAAGGAGATTTCCTGAATCTTCTCAGTGGCTCGACAACAGTAGATCAGATTAAAGAAAATGTGAAATCAGCTGAATTGGAACTTGATCCGGAAGATGTCGCTTATATGCGCGAGCTTGCGGAAGAAATCGATAAATAAGAGGCAACTGTATTTTAAAGATTGTTTGCCTGTATATATTTCCGAGTCTGAATATTTCAAAAGGAGAAATCATGTTTTCAAAGAATAAAGGTCTTGCAAAAACCAAACTCAAAGGAGTTATTATTAAATAAAAGTGGTGTGAATAGCGGTGGAAAAGGTACAGAAAGGGAAGAAAGCATGGCGGGCAAGGAAAGATTGATGGCAATCCGTCAAACGATACAGATGCAGAAGAAAGCGTCTGTAGGAGAATTGAGTAAAATATGCAGAGTGACGGAAGAGACAATACGCAGAGATTTGGATAAGTTGGAGGCGGATGGCGTCGTGACCCGGGTTCACGGCGGTGCGATCTGGAATGAAGGCATTCAAAAAGAAGGAGTTCATTTTATCGGAGGATGAGCAAACATCTGAAAGAAAAGCAGGAGATTGCCCGCAAAACGGCGAAACTTTTCGAGGGAAAGACAACGATGATCGCGGATTCTAGCACAACGGTGATGGAGGCGTTGAAGCTGCTGCCTCAGTCTCTGATATAACAGTTGTGACAAATTCAACTGAGGTATTCCGTGAATTTCAGCAGTCTCCTCTTAATATTATCTCGACTGGGGGAGAGTATAATAAAAAATCACTTTCTTTACAAGGGCAGCTTGCCAAGACAAACATTCTGAAATATAACGTAAGCCTTGCATTGATCAGCTGTAAAGGACTGAGCATTGAAAAAGGTGTGCTTGATTCAAACGAAAGCGAAGCTGAGGTAAAGAAGGCAATGCTCTCGCAGGCTGAGGAAGTTGCGCTCTTAGTTGATTTTTCAAAATTTGATCAGTCGGCATTTGTGAACCTGATCGATCTTCAGAAGGTGAATTACATTATTACAGACAGGAGTCCTTCAGAAAAGTGGATAGAGTATTGCTCCGAACAAGGGATTGAATTGATTTATTAAATTGTTTAGGAAATTTTCGGATTTCGATTAAGAATTATCATTTGAATAAAAGAATGACCGATTGCGTTTTTTTGTAGCGGTCATTCCTTTTTTATATAGGTATTAAATTATGTGTAGAAAACAATCATAAACAAAATGTATGAATCAAAGAAAATAGAAGAAAACAAAAAAATATATAACAAAAATAACGGATGAAATCTGTTTAAAACATAGAAAATCTTTGAATCAAAGAAATAATATTGACAATAATTTGCCGAAAATGTACAATAAATATCAAGAAATCCCATTGTATTCGACGATATAGACATAAAGGGATAAAAACGAAAAACACAGAAAGTTAAGGAGAT
>ENA-OQJH01001062-OQJH01001062.1-human-gut-metagenome-genome-assembly--contig:-NODE-1062-length-12610-cov-2.279981_pt1 | contig 12610 bp, 19 predicted proteins | sample MGYA00242597_ERZ504763 | MGnify/ENA primary metagenome ERZ504763 (study PRJEB26092, sample SAMD00036359) | human gut metagenome | host: Homo sapiens | study: EMG produced TPA metagenomics assembly of... | reverse complement strand
GCTTGGTTTTGCACTTCTTCTGTCGTACCAGCTGATCGCATTGGCGCTATCACTGTAAATAGCATGTCGAAACCTTTGTTCTTCAACAACGCCAACCCGTGTACGATGCTAGAAACTCGCCGATATTATTCGTGCCTTTCATCGGGCCGAAATGAAAAATTTCCTGCCGGCTGGCAATGTGTACTCCACGATACTCCATCGGTCCCGGATTGCCGCTACAGCTGCATCGACTGCCAGGCTATTGTCGATCACGCAAGAGGGTAAAGTATCTGACGAAGGTTTGGAACCTCCTGATTTAGACTTTGCGTTTTTGCCGATATAAGCGTATGGAGACATTGTCAGCGCGCGTTCCGCTTCTTCGCGCGTATCGAATGATTTGTATTTGGCAGCTTCGTATCCTTTGATTTGAAGCTGGCAGTCTGTCCAGGAAGTGTAAATCCCGGGTGTGACGCCTTCCCATACGACATAAAATTTTTGTTTTGCCATTTTTCTGACGATAAATTTAGATATCAATGAATTGACGCTGCGAAGGTACAAATATATTCTCTAACTGAACAAGTTAGGGGGGATACTTGTTATAAAAAAAAGAGAGTTTTAAGAATATAAAATAAGAAAGGAACTATGATGGAAAGATCTTTTAGTGAAGCTTTGAAACAACGTCGGACTTACTATTCAATTACTAATCAGTCACCTATATCCGATCAGGAGATCGAATGTATCGTTAATATGACCGTGCGTCACGTACCGTCAGCATTCAATTCACAGACTACACGTGTGGTGCTCCTGTTGGGAGAATCTCATAAGAAACTGTGGCAGATCGTGAAAGATGCATTGAAGAAGATTGTACCGGCTGAAGCTTTTGTAAAGACAGAAGAGAAGATAGATCATTCCTTTGCCTGTGGCTACGGAACTGTACTGTTCTTTGAGGATCAAAAGTAGTGAAAGGACTTCAGGAGGCTTTCCCGTCTTATCAGGAGAATTTCCCAGGATGGTCATTGCAGACTTCTGCCATGCACCAGCTGGCTATCTGGGTGATGCTTGAGGATGTAGGTTTCGGAGCATCGCTGCAACACTATAACCCGTTGATTGATGAAGAAGTGCGCCGTGCATGGAACTTGCCGGAACATTGGCATCTGATTGCGGAAATGCCGTTCGGACTTCCTATTGGCAAACTGGGTGAAAAAGAATTTCAGCCGCTTGAAGAACGGGTGAGAATCTTTAAATAAATCGGGAATGAAGAATGAATAATGAAGAATTGGATGGCATAATGGCTAAAATTCTTCATTCTTCATTCTTCATTCTTCATTAAATGATTAATTTTGTGAGCAATTAGTCATTTATGGTTCGTATCTTCCTTACCGGCTATATGGGTGCCGGAAAAACGACGCTGGGTAAAGCATTTGCCCGGCAGATGGATATACCGTTCGTTGATCTGGACTGGTATATCGAAGAGCGTTTTCACAAAACCGTTGGAGAATTATTCACTGAACGAGGCGAAACAGGATTCAGGGAACTGGAGCGGAATATGCTTCATGAAGTAGCCGAGTTTGAGAATGTGGTCATCTCGACGGGAGGTGGAGCGCCTTGTTTTTTTGATAATATGGACTTTATGAACCGGACCGGAAAGACGGTTTTTCTCGATGTGCATCCGGATGTGCTGTTCAGACGCTTGCGTGTGGCTAAACAGCAACGCCCTATTCTTCAGGGGAAAGAGGATGACGAACTGAAAGCGTTCATCGTTCAGGCGCTTGAGAAACGCGCACCTTTTTATCACCAGGCACAATATATCTTTAATGCAGACGAATTGGAAGACCGTTGGCAGATTGAAACATCGGTGCAACGTTTGCAACAACTTCTTGGATTATAATCTGTGCCTAAATTGTATATCAGACTTTATTTTTTGATACTCTTTATTGTTCATTCAGTCAATATTAGTACCTTGCACTCGTTATGAGATTTTTTTTATTGACTAATAACACAAAATTAAGGTAAAGTCTATATCATGAAAATTTTAAAAGAGAAATTTGGAGAGTTATCCGCTAGAATTAAAGCATCCGGACAGCCTGCAAGAGTATGGTTTCCACAGTATACACCGGCCTCATTATTAAATGCGGAAAATTGGTGGGAAGCATTGGCTGTATGTGAATATGCTTTGGACACAAAAGAAGACGAGAAACTGACAGAAGATTTTTTTGAACTGATATTCAGTGCTTTTGACTGTAACGTAGAGGTCGATCTCAATGCAGAAGAATATGAATTCTGGTGGGAGAAGGTGATACAGGTATGTGACCGTGTAGCTGTGTTTAGCGGTGCGGGATGGGCACAGAAGGGTGCGCAATATTCTGAAGCCCGTTATGGAAAGCGGGATATGAGTTATCTGTTCCCGTATTACGAAAAGGCTGCCGATATGGGTTGGGCTGAAGCGGAAGCAACTGTTGCCTATTGGCGATACATGGGATTCTATTGTGAACAAAATAAAGAGGAGGGCGAACGACGTTTTGCCGCTCTCACTTCTCCCGAAGCTATTTTATGGGGAAAACATTATCGTGCTTTTGTCGAAGAATTTACAGGAGATAAAGCGAAGGCGTTGCAGATACGGAATGACCTGCTTGCCGAACTGCCTGAAGGAGAACGTTTGCGTGCTCATGTATATGCAGCGCTGGGAGACGCGCTTGACAGGGCGGAAGGCAGCGTGGCAGAGGAAGCTGCTTACTACGAAAGTCTTTGGAGGTAGTTCCCAATCTTTATAGTCTTAAAAATCTGGCTACCCTTTATTTCCGTTATCCGGAACTGAATAAACCGAAAGAATTGGGCTTTGAACTTTGGGAAAAGGCCTGGCATGCAGGTGTGTGGTCTGCCGCCAACTTCCTGGGATATAATTATCAGGAAGAAGAATGGCTGGATATGCCGAAAGCTATTGAATGGCTGGAAAAGGGGATGCTTTATTGTGAATCTTACAGTGCGTATGAATTGGCGTTGATCTACCTGTATAATGATGAATATAAGAACGTGGAACGTGGACTGATGTGTCTGAACCGTTGCGTGGAAGATAACTATATACAAGGTATTGAAGGATTGGCTAATGTCTATTTCAACGGTGAATTGGTGGAAGAGGACATGAATCGTGCGAAAGAATTGTTGGAGAAGGCTATTGAGCTGGGTTCGGGAAATGCTGCTTATCGTCTAGGCTGGATGTATGAGCGTGGCTTCTTGTCTGAACAACCGGATTATGTGAAGGCGTTTGAGTATTATGAAAAGGCAGCTTCGCTGAACAATGCCGACGGATATTGTCGGATGGCGCTTTATCTGGCTAATGGATATAGCGGTGTAAAAGATGCCGATAAGTCAAGAGAATGTTATGAAAAAGCAGCCGAACTGGATTCTTGTTTTGCTCTTGTAGAACTGGCGTTCTTGTATGAGAATGGCGATGGAGTGGAGAAGAACTATGAAAAAGCATTTGAACTGATTAGTAGGGCTGCCGGACAGGGTTATCCTTATGCGATGTTCCGTTCTGGTCTTTATATGGAAAAGGTGTTCTTGGCGAAGCAAAACCGGAAGAGGCTTTCGCTTGGTATACAAAGGCGGCTGAAGCGGATGATAATGATGCGATTTTTGCTCTGGGACGTTGCTACAAAGAAGGAATCGGAACGGAAGAAGACTGGGATAAGGCACTCGAATGGTTCGGCAAAGGAGCGGAGAAGGAAGAGTCCCGTTGTCTGACAGAGCTGGGCCTGGCTTATGAAAATGGCAATGGCGTGGAAGAAAATCCGCAAAAGGCTGTGGAATATATGATGAAAGCTGCTGAACAGGACTATGGTTATGCCCAGTTTAAGATGGGAGATTATTATTTCTTTGGTTGCGGCCCCTGTTTGGAAGACAATAAAACGGCTGTGGAATGGTATGAGAAGGCTGCGGCCAACGAAATTCCAATGGCAATGTTGCGTATGGGTGAGTATTACCTGTATGATTATGACAGTTTGAACGAATCGGAAAAGGCTTTTGCCTATTTCAAGAAAGCTGCCGAATACGAGTGGTATAGCGAAGGATTGGGTATCTGTTATGAAATGGGTATCGGAGTGGAAGATAATGAAACGGAAGCTTTTAAATATTATACGCTGGCTGCGGATAATGGAAATACGACGAGTATGTATCGTACCGGACTTTGCTATTACAACGGAGTAGGCGTGAAACAGAACTATGCCGAAGCTTACCGATGGTTTACGGATGCGGCAGGGAATGGAAATATTGCTGCGACTTATTATCTTGGTAAGATGATGATGTATGGTGAAGGTTGTACTCCTGATCCGGAAACTGCGGTGCAATGGTTGCTGAAAGCTGCCGAAAAGAATAGCGACAAAGCGCAATTTGAACTTGGAAATGCCTATCTGACGGGCAAAGGCGTGGAAGAAACGATGAAATTGCAATGGAGTGGTTCGAAAAGGCCGCAGAGAATGGCAATGAGAAAGCTCTTAAAATTACCGGAAGGAGGAGAAAGTAAAAGAGGAACATGGAAAAAGAAGGGAATAATCTGTTTCAGGTCAATCTTAAAGGTATGATTGCTCTGTTATCAGAGCATATTTATAGTAACCCGAATACTTTTGTTCGCGAACTGTTGCAGAATTGCGTAGATGCCATCACGGCACTACGCAATATCGACGAGAATTACAACGGACGCATTGATGTCTTTCTGAATGAGGACAAAACGGTGGTGTTCAGGGATAATGGAATCGGACTGAAAGAGGAGGAAGTTTATCGTTTTCTGACGGTTATCGGAGAGAGTTCAAAACGGGATACTCCCGATGCGGACGATTTTATCGGAAGGTTCGGTATCGGATTGTTATCTTGTTTTGTGGTGACTAATGAAATCACCGTGGAGAGTCGTTCGGCAATGGGCGGACAGCCTGTTTGCTGGTGTGGCAAAGTGGATGGGACGTATCAGCTGACTTTATCAGATGAAGAACGGCCTATCGGGTCGCAGGTAGTATTGCACCCGAAAGGAGACTGGATGCATCTTTTTGAATATGAAACATTTAAGAAAATACTGGTGAGTTACGGGGAAGTGTTGCCGTATCCTATCTATCTGCATTATCAGGGAGAAGAGGAATTGGTAAATACGCCTTCGCCTGTATGGCTTGACCCGAAGGCGACTCGCAAAGAACTGCTGGATTATGGGGCAAAAGTATTTCAGTCGTCTGCTCTTGATGCTTTCCGGATTTATACTGAAAGTGGTAAGGTAGAAGGGGTGCTTTATGTTTTGCCTTTCCGCACACAATTTTCAGTACGCAATTCCCATAAGGTCTACCTTAAACGTATGCTGTTGAGTGAGGACGATTGTAATCTGTTGCCGCCGTGGGCTTTCTTTATCCGTTGTCTGGTGAATGCGGACGGATTGCTGTCTACTGCTTCCCGCGAGTCTTTGGTGAGCAATGACCAGTTGAAGGATGCGCGGAAAGAGATCGGGGTAGCTATCAAGGATTATCTGCGGGGATTGGTGCAGAATGACCGCGCCATGTTCAACCGGATCTTGGATGTTCATCACTTCCATATCAAGGCGATTGCTTCGGAAGACAATGAACTGCTCCGTTTGTTTATGGATTACCTTCCTTTTGAAACAAATAAGGGGCTGCGTGGTTTTGGAAGTATTCGTTCGGCAAGCAATGTGATATGCTATACCAAGAATTTGGAAGATTTCCGTCAGGTGCGCCGTATAGCCGGAGCGCAAGGATGGTTGGTGGTGAATGCTGCTTACACTTTTGATGAAACTTTGTTGAAAAAGTATGTCCGTCTGAATCCGGAACTTACGTTGGATGAAATATCTCCTTCACGGTTGCTGGAACAGTTTGGCGAAGTGGAGGCGAATAAAGAGTTTCAGGCTTTTGAAATGAAAGCGAACGAGCTATTGAAGCGGTTTGGCTGTGTCTGCCGTCTGAAACATTTTACTCCGGTGGATATTCCGGTAATCTTTGTGGCGGAGGAAAAGGAGAATGTAGCTAAAAGTGCCAATAATCCGTTGGCGGCTGTATTGGGGGCTGTCAATACTGCCAAGCAAATCCCACCAACACTCACTTTCAATGCGGATAACGAAATGGTGCAGACTTTATTGCAAATACAGGGAGACAATAAATTGTTTCAGCATGTGGTGCATATATTGTATGTACAATCGCTTCTGCAAGGTAAATATCCGGTGAACAGTGAAGAAATGGAGCTTTTCAACCGTTCGCTTAGCGAACTGATGACTTCGAAAATGAATGATTTTATAAATTTCCTGAATTAAAAAAAAGAGTATGAGATACACACTTGAAATACAAAAACTGCTGTTGCAGACACAGAATGACAGCCTGCATCCCCGTGAAAAAGCCAATCTATTGAAAGAAGCTATCCGCATCGCTGATGAGAACGAAGATGTGGAATGGGCTACGGAGTTGAGACTGGATCTTATCTATGAACTGAATCTTCTTTCGGCAGATGCGGAAGAGATTACAGTGTTCTCTAAAATCCTGGATGATTACGAGAATCACAAGGATGTAATCAAAGAAGAGGATTTGTTGTGGAAATATAAATGGATCTGGCTTGTACGTTCGATCTGCCGGAAATTCCGATGGAACAGGTGAAAGCGATCGGTGAGGATTATAAAACCCGTATTCTCCGGAATGGATATTCTTTGCGGAGTTATTATCACCGCTGGTCTGTGGAATGTGTTTGGATGCGCCAGTATGACAAGGCAAAAGAATACATTGACAAGATGCTGAATGAAAAGATAGACGGTCAGTCGTGTGAGGCTTGCGAACTGAATTTTATGCTGGATTATTATTTGGAAACAGGGCAGTTTGATGAGCTTACAGCCGGGCGCAGCCATTGATTAATAAGCAGGTCACCTGTTATGAAGCCAATTTGCGGGCTTACTTGAAGCTCTCCTATTATGCACAGAAAGCTGGCAAACCGGAGGTTGCCGCTGATATGTGTGCACGTGCCGAAGAAGCATTGCAGGGAAGAGAAAAGGATGAATATCTTTTGCTTTACTTGGGATTGTTTATTGCTTATAATATAATGACGAAGCCGGAAAGAGGCTGGGAGTATGCCGAGCGGTGCATCGGTTGGAGCTTGCGTACGAATACGTTGAAGAAATATCGCTTCTCTTGCGATATGGTAGAGGCCTTGAAGTATGAGACCCGTCCGGAAGTCTCCTTATCGTTGCCGGAGGAATTCCCTCTTTACCGTCCGGACGGAATTTATCAGGTCAGCGAGCTTCGCAATTATTTCTATCAGCAGGCGGAAGAGCTGGCACTTCGCTATGACGCCCGCAACGGAAATAGTGGTTATATGGACCGTTTGAAACAATTAATGTCCAATTAATTGCCAACATGTAGATTAATCCGTATTTTTGCCGTCCAATTATTTACTAAAAACACTGAATAACAGAAAATGAGAAAGTGGCGTATTGAAGATTCTGAGGAACTCTACAACATCACAGGTTGGGGTACCTCGTACTTTGGTATTAATGACAAAGGTCATGTCGTTGTTACACCTCGTAAAGATGGAGTATCCGTTGATTTGAAAGAACTGGTCGATGAGTTACAATTGCGTGATGTGGCATCTCCCATGCTGGTGCGTTTCCCGGATATTTTGGACAACCGTATTGAAAAGATGTCATCCTGCTTTAAACAGGCAGCCGAGGAGTATGGTTATAAAGCCCAGAACTTTATTATTTATCCGATTAAGGTCAACCAAATGCGCCCTGTGGTGGAAGAAATTATCAGCCACGGAAAGAAGTTCAATCTCGGACTGGAAGCCGGTTCTAAACCGGAACTCCATGCGGTGATTGCGGTCAATACGGACTCTGACTCATTGATTGTTTGCAACGGATATAAAGACGAAAGTTATATTGAACTGGCTCTGCTTGCTCAAAAGATGGGTAAACGTATCTATCTCGTTGTGGAGAAGATGAACGAACTGAAGCTGATAGCAAAAATGGCAAAGCAGCTGAATGTGCAGCCTAACATTGGTATACGTATCAAACTCGCTTCTTCCGGAAGCGGAAAGTGGGAAGAGTCGGGAGGAGATGCCAGCAAGTTTGGCTTGACTTCCAGTGAACTTCTCGAAGCGCTCGATTTTCTGGAGAGCAAAGGCTTGAAAGATTGTCTGAAGCTGATTCATTTCCATATCGGTAGTCAGGTGACGAAGATCCGTCGTATCAAAACGGCTTTGCGTGAGGCTTCACAATTCTACGTGCAGCTCCATTCAATGGGGTTCAATGTGGAGTTTGTTGATATTGGCGGTGGACTGGGAGTGGATTATGACGGAACCCGTTCGTCCAATAGTGAAGGTAGTGTAAACTATTCCATTCAGGAATATGTAAACGACTCTATCTCTACGCTGGTAGACGTGAGCGATAAAAATGGCATCCCGCATCCGAATATCATAACGGAAAGTGGGCGTGCATTGACGGCACACCATTCTGTTCTCATTTTTGAAGTTCTTGAAACCGCTACTTTACCCGAATGGGATGACGAGGAGGAAATTGCTCCGGATGCACACGAATTGGTGCAGGAGTTATATGGAATCTGGGATTCGCTGAATCAGAACAAGATGTTGGAAGCATGGCACGATGCGCAGCAGATCAGGAGGAAGCATTGGACTTGTTCAGTCATGGAATCGTGGATCTGAAAACCCGCGCACAAATCGAGCGTCTGTATTGGTCTATTACACGTGAGATTAATCAGATTGCCGCCGGTTTGAAGCATGCGCCCGATGAATTCCGTGGATTGTCCAAACTGCTTGCCGATAAATATTTCTGTAACTTCTCGCTGTTTCAGTCACTTCCTGACTCTTGGGCAATTGACCAGATATTCCCGATCATGCCTATTCAGCGATTGGATGAAAAACCGGAGCGTTCGGCTACCTTGCAAGATATAACCTGTGATTCGGACGCAAAATTGCCAACTTTATCTCTACCGTAACGTGGCTCATTATCTGCCTGTACATGCACTGAAGAAAACAGAACCTTATTATGTGGCTGTATTCCTGGTGGGTGCTTATCAGGAGATTTTAGGAGATATGCATAATTTGTTCGGTGATACGAACGCCGTGCATGTTTCGGTGAACGAGAAAGGATATAATATCGAACAGATTATCGACGGAGAAACGGTAGCGGAGGTGTTGGACTATGTGCAGTACAATCCGAAGAAGCTGGTACGTACGCTCGAAACTTGGGTGACGAAATCAGTGAAAGAAGGAAAAATCTCCTTGGAAGAAGGAAAAGAATTCCTTTCCAACTATCGTTCGGGGCTTTACGGATATACTTATCTGGAATAACCGGCAGGGTGCCGGAGCCGGATTCTCCATTCGGTGAACTTATTAGAAATCAAGAAATGAGAGAAAAACTAACAGTTATTAAGGTGGGTGGCAAAATCGTAGAAGAGGAAGCCACCCTTCGTCAGTTGTTAAATGACTTTGCCGCTATTGACGGACATAAAGTGTTGGTTCATGGTGGCGGTCGTTCGGCAACAAAGATTGCCGCGCAACTGGGTATTGAAAGCAAAATGGTAAATGGTCGTCGGATTACCGATGCCGAAACGTTGAAAGTCGTAACGATGGTGTACGGCGGATTGGTGAATAAAAATATTGTGGCAGGTCTGCAAGCACGCGGAGTCAATGCACTCGGATTGACCGGAGCGGATATGAATGTAATCCGTTCGGTGAAACGTCCGGTGAAAGAAGTAGACTACGGGTTTGTGGGAGATGTGGAACAGGTGGATGCTACTTTATTGTCGGATTTGATACATAAAGGCGTTGTTCCCGTGATGGCTCCATTGACGCACGACGGTCACGGCAATATGTTGAATACGAATGCAGATACCATTGCCGGGGAAACAGCGAAAGCGTTGTCGGCTCTGTTTGATGTGACATTGGTGTATTGTTTCGAGAAGAAAGGTGTGTTGCGTGACGAGAATGATGACGACAGTGTGATTCCTCAAATCACCCGTGCCGAATTTGAACAATATGTAGCCGATGGCGTTATTCAAGGAGGTATGATTCCTAAGTTGGAAAATTCTTTTGAAGCAATAAATGCAGGAGTTTCTGAAGTGGTAATCACCTTAGCGTCAGCGATTAACGACTCTGGAGGAACGAGAATAAAAAAATAATTCAAAAAAAGTAGTGGGCGACTGTAACTTTTCATATCCTAGCCCGTCATTATTATAGAGATGCAAGAAATCAGCTTCCGAAACGATATTTTGCCGTTGAAGGATAAACTCTTTCGATTGGCTCTCAGAATCACCCTGGATAGGCCGAAGCCGAGGATGTCGTTCAGGACACCATGATAAGAGTGTGGAACAAGCGTGATGAGTGGTCTCAATTTGAATCGGTCGAAGCCTATTGCCTGACAGTGGCAAAGAACCTGGCGATAGACGGAGTCAAAAGAAAGAAGCTCAAAACGTGGAACTCACCCCCGAAATGGAGGAAGAACCTGATGCAAACAGTCCGTATGACCAGATAATTCATGATGAAAGAATGAACATCATTAATAGACTGGTAAACGAACTTCCCGAAAAACAGCGGCTTATCATGCAACTGAGGGACATTGAAGGTGAAAGCTATAAAAAAATTGCAACCTTGCTGAATCTGACAGAGGAACAAGTCAAAGTGAATCTCTTCAGAGCCAGGCAAAAAGTAAAACAAAGGTATTTAGAAATTGACGAATATGGATTATAAGGATATAGAACAGCTCCTCGAGCGATATTGGCAATGCGAAACTTCCGTTGAGGAGGAAGCAACATTGCGCGACTTCTTCGCAAAGGAAGAAGTTCCGGCTCATTTGCTTCGCTATAAGAATCTGTTTGTTTATCAGCAGGTTCAGCAGGAAGTAGGACTGGGCGAAGACTTTGATGCACGTATTCTGGCAGAGGTGGAGCTACGGTAGTAAAAGCGAAACGTTTGACACTGACCGGTCGTTTTATTCCTCTGTTCAAGGCCGCTGCCGTAATTGCAATCATCCTTTCTTTGGGGAATGTGGCACAACATTCTTTCTCCGGAGATGATGGAAGTGTATTGGCTACGGATACCATTGGTAAACAAGTAACTGCACCGTCGGTCGCTATCTCAAATGATGTGAAAGCGGAACAGGTTCTGGCTGATAGCCTGGCGAAGATCAACCATAAGGTGCAAGTTATAAACGAATAGACATTTTCATTTGCTTTAAACATATAATATAGTTAGTGTGCTTAATTAAAACAACAACGAAGGCGAAACTGTGAAGTTTTCAATTCTCTCAAATTTTTATAATGAAACTAACTAAATAAATGGGCTACCGCGTGATGCAGTAGCCTTTTATGCTTTTAAACTGTCTTTATTTAAGCTGTCTTTATTTGATCTGCCGTATGTTTTTTCGTGGCGCATCCACTTCTTGAGGATCTCCTTTATAGGCAATATCACCGCTTCCTTTGACGCGGGCAACCAGCTTCTGACTGGCATAGCAGCTGATGTTGCCGGAGCCGCTAATGCTTGCGTCTGTGTTTTCTGCTTGCAAATCGGCAGCTTGAATATTTCCTGATCCGGCAATAGAATAGCTCGCTTGAATGGCTTTGCCGTTCAGATTGATATTGCCCGAACCGGAAATACTTGCCTGACATTCTTGGCTCTCTATTTGTTGTAGTCTTACATCTCCCGAACCATTAATTGAAACGGCCATTTTTGGCAATTGAATCCTTCTCCCTGAATGTTGCCCGAACCGTTGATGTGGAACTCAATATCTTTAGAGGTTTGTATCCCATTGATTAATCTTATATTTCCTGAACCGTTGACCGACAGCTTATTCAGTTCCGGAGCAAAAACTTTTATTTCCAGTTTTCCTTTCCAGATAGTGACATTCTTCTTGAATTTTATAATGAATGTACTACCCTCCACATACGTTTCTATAAGTGGTATGATGTTGTCGGAACCATGAATTTCGACATGGCTGCATGTGTCTTGCCAATAACTGATGTTGCACTTCCCACTAGTTTGATTTCATTGAAGTGGTCGGCTTTCACTTCTTTGGAGATGTAATTCTTACTACCTACGATGTGTTTTCCCCGCAAGCAAGAGCCGGCAGTAAGTACTAGAAACATTCCCGTGACTAATACGAGCAATAAACTTGTTTTCATAATTACGCTTTTCTATGATTGATATAATGGTTAGACGTAAGAACTTGATCTAAAGTTGCATCTTCCATAAAGTTTTTCGTTAGCATCTTCTTTTTTATTACTTTTGTGGCTGTTGATAGGAGGATTATAATGGATAAGATTATAGAAGATGATGAGTTAGGGCGTCTGGTGATACGCGTCAATTCACGTGCGAGAAGTCTTGTGTTTCGTACCAAGAGTGATGCTGTTTATGTTTCAGTTCCTCCCGGTACTACCCTGAAAGAAGTGAAACAGGCCATCGAGAATTTGCGTGGAAAACTTCTGGCCTCCCGGCAAAAATCGCTCGTCCGTTGATTGATTTGAATTATAAGATTGATGCGGAGCATTTTAAACTATCTTTGGTGTCGGGCGAGAAAGATCAGTTTCTGGCTAATTCCCGGTTGGGTGTAATGGAGATCGTTTGTCCGCCTCATGCCGATTTTACAGATGAG
>ENA-OQJH01001061-OQJH01001061.1-human-gut-metagenome-genome-assembly--contig:-NODE-1061-length-12613-cov-1.798014_pt1 | contig 12613 bp, 10 predicted proteins | sample MGYA00242597_ERZ504763 | MGnify/ENA primary metagenome ERZ504763 (study PRJEB26092, sample SAMD00036359) | human gut metagenome | host: Homo sapiens | study: EMG produced TPA metagenomics assembly of... | reverse complement strand
TTATAATATTCCACCAATAATTTCCATCTTCAAACTAAAACTTCCCTTCTTTAAACGCCCGCATCATCTCATTCGTCAAACTAAAATCATTTGGTTGTAATTCAATTTCATCACGAGATTTCCACTCAGCAAGTTTCAATTCTGAAGCATCCATATGAATCTGGGTATCTCCATCCACTTCACAATAAAAGCCAGCCAACAGGTCATCGACAACACCCCAAGGCTGAGATTTATAATACTGAATATTCTTCACACGAATACCAGCTTCTTCCATGACCTCTCGTGCAACAGTCTCTTCCAAAGTTTCACCAATTTCCGTAAACCCAGCAATTAATGCAAATGGAGTGAATCCTTTGCGGTATTTTGTAAGCAGGATCTTATCACCATTTTAACACCAACAATCACAGCAGGCACGATTCTTGGATAGATCAAATGACCGCAAGATGGGCATTTTAAAGCACGTTCTGTAGAAGAATGAACAGTCTTGTGTCCACAGCATCCACAAAAACGATTTGTGCGGTACCAGTTATAAAGATGTAAACCAGTGATCGCAGCAAATGTACGGTATTTTGGACCAATTTGTAAATTGCGAAGCTCACGTACGGTATTGAATTCATAATCTTCAGGAATTTCTTCCGGAGCTTCATTTAATAAGAAGTAGTTGTCATCATCCACAGAGAAAAGATATGTAAGAGTTTCTTCTGTAACATGAGTATCATTCACAAAATCACTCAATCTAGGGAATGATAAAAATAGATGTTCTTCATTTAAAAGAGTTGGTCTTGCAAGTTTCTTACCATCACCAGTATAGATCATTTCGTCCAGAGAAAATAGATCTTCCTGCCCCATTTCTTCTAAGTCTTCTTTCTTTAATAAACGATGAAGAAGACCTCCCTGTGTAAAATATAAAATAATGCTGTCAGCATCTGGTTTTTGATCTGGATGATATTGATTGTTTAGTTTATGTGGATAAATATCTTGTATCATATGTAATAAAATTCCTCGTTTCCATATAAAATTCAAATAAAAAAGCAACTTTTATCATAACAGAATCAAAAGAAAATGAACAGAAGAAAAAAGATATATCATAAATGAAAAAGAAGTTATGTATGAAATAAAAAAATGACCAATGTTCAATAAATTATTGACTTTTATCAAGGAAGTGCATATAATAACCAATGATTCAAAGAGGTATGACCTCTATTTAAGTAATAAAAATGCAAGGAAGGAGCAGCTGTGATCATGTTAAAAAGAGAATGGCAGAAAATTTCAAAGAACCCCTGGATGATTATCATTTGATCGCGATCATTACGATTCCTGCAATTTATACATCTGTATTCCTTGGTTCTATGTGGGATCCATACGGAGATGCAGATCAATTACCAGTAGCGGTAGTCAATCACGATAAGAAGGTAAATTACGAGGGAAAAACATTACAAGTAGGAGATGATCTGGTAAAGAATCTAAAAGATTCAGGATCACTGGATTTTCATTTTGTAAGTGACAAGAAAGCAGAGGAAGGATTGAAGAGTGGAGAATACTATATGATCATTTCCATTCCAGAAAATTTCTCAAAGAATGCAACAACATTAATGGATAAGAATCCAAAACAGATGAAACTGACATACAAGACAAACCCAGGTACGAACTATGTAGCATCCAAGATGGATGATAGTGCCATGGCGAAGATTGAGAAGTCAGTCAGAGAAAAAGTAACAGAAACTTATGTAAAGACCGTATTTGATCAGATCAAGACAGCCGGAAGCGGTTTCCAGAAAGCAGCAGATGGATCCAAAAAGATCGAAAGCGGAGCGAAGAAGCTGAAAGCTGGAAATGATACGATCGAACAGAATTTAAAGAAGTTAGCATCCAGCACATTAACATTTCAGAATGGAGCAAAATCACTTTCTGTAGGACTAAAAACATACACAGCAGGTGTAGCCAAAGTTGACAGTGGAGCAAAATCTTTAAAATCAGGAACAAAGACATTGAAAAATGGAGTTGCAGCCCTGCAGACAGGAGCAACTCAGTTATCCAATGGTTCTAAATCCTTAAAATTAGGAATCTCACAGTATACAAACGGAGTCAGCACAGCACAGGCTGGAAGCAAACAGCTTGCAGCGAATAATAAAGCATTAAATGCAGGTGTTGAAAAATTATCCAGTGGAAGTAAGGATTTAAAAGATGGAACTGGAACATTATCAGCAGGCCTTAAAAATCTGTTGGGTCAGACAAAAGAAACATCCAATGGACTTGGAACTCAGTTAAAAGAAAATGAAGCGAAGAAAGATGGAATTATAAGCAAACGAAGCAATTTCGATACACAATTAGAAGCATTTAATACAAAATTAAATGAATTAAATCAAATGCTTTCTGCTGGATCAACCGCATCAGAGACATCAACACAGACAGCAAACAATGAAACAGCTAAGAAGGCAGCAAGCAGTGCAGCAAATGCAAAGTCAAGTGTATCTGATTTAAACAGCAAAGTAAGCGAGTTAAAGAATTCATCTGTACTTGATAAATTAAGCGAAGAAGATAAAAAAGCATTATTAGCTGAAATCGACGAGGTAGATAGCGCAGCATCTGATGTTGAAAATAATGTTGATGAAACATATACAAATGCACAGAAAGCGGCAGATACAAAAACAACAGCAAAAACACAGTCCGCAAGTAGTGAACAGCAACTTGCAACAGTGAAAGCATATGTTAGTTCTTTAGCAAAATCATCTAGCAACTTGCAGAATCATCCCAGACACTTTCTGGATACGAAAAAGCGATGATGAATGGTCTGTATGAAGGCTTAAATAAAGTAAAAACAACATTAGACCGTCAGGGAACAACTCAGGATACAATGGGTATGATCCAGGCGTTGACTCAGTTATCAGAAGGTGCTACAAAAGTACAGACAGGAATGACAACCTTAGAATCTGGAATCAACGACAGCACAAGCGGATTAAAGATTGGAATTGCCAACTACACAGCAGGAGTTGAAAGTCTGAACACAGGACTTACAACATTAACAAACAATTCCAAAGCATTAAATAGCGGAGCAACTCAGCTGAATAGTGGAATTGGTCAGGTAAGCTCAAAACTTCCAACATTTAAGTCAGGAACAGCAAAGCTTTACAAAGGAACAAAAACACTGAAATCAGGAACAGCAGCCTTAGTTGCTAATAACAATACATTAAACAGTGGAGCCGGACAGTTAGCATCTGGAGCTGGACAGATCGCAAGCGGATCAAGTCAGTTAGCGGCAGGATCTACAACTCTTGGAAATGGAATCGGAACACTTCAGAGTGGAAGTAAGACATTAAAAGATTCCTTACAAAAAGGAGCAGATCAGGTTAACAGCATTAAGGCAACCAAGAAGACAAACAAAATGTTTGCAGCACCAGTAAAAGCTAAGAATGTAGAATATTCACACGTTGATAACAACGGTCACGCAATGGCACCATATATGATGTCCGTTGGATTATTCGTAGCATGTATGGCATTTACATTAATGTATCCTTTAATGGAGAAAAACGAAGAAGTCAAGAGTGGACTTCAGTGGTGGTTAAGCAAAGTCACAGTCATGGCAGCAGTATCCATTGCACAGGCAGTGATCATGGTTGCAGTTTTAATGGGAATCAATGGACTCGAACCACATTACGTAGGAAAAACATTTGGAATGGCCGTCTTAGCATCCATGGCATTTATGTCATTGATCTGCTTTGGTGAGATGTTATTAAACCGTGTCGGAAGTTACGTCATGTTAGTATTCATGGTCGTACAGTTAGGTGCAGCCGGAGGAACATATCCACTGGATATGGCACCACACTTCTACACAGTATTACACAAATATATGCCATTCAGCTATACAGTACACGCATTCCGTCACACACTATCTATGGATGGACAGATCGGACAGGATATTGCAGTATTTGTTGGAATCTTAGTTGTGTCAACATTAGCAACGATCATCTTCTACCGCTTCAGAATGAAGAAACAGGTGGAGGAACATTGGAACCTAATGGAGCGCCACAGCATTAGATATAAGAATAATTAAATAAAAACTCTAATGAACAAAAGACTAGGACAGTCAGTTTTGGATTGTATAGATATACATCTTCCAACTGATTGTCCTAGTCTTTTATTGTTGTTGTATGCATGAAAAATGTGCATAAAATGTGAACAAATACATTGAATAAAGATTAATGCAGGAGTATAATTAAAAAAGTATAGTAATTGTAAATAGGGATAATAAGTTAATAAGGAGGTTTTACTTATGAAGAAGACTAAGATTCCACGGAAAAAAGTACGTGGAAAGAAAGCAACTGTAACGATTAAAATTAAATAATCTCAAAATGCGCTAAAAGAGTGATAAAATTGATCACTCTTTTATGCATTCTACACAAAAAAAGTGTTATAATAAACAAAGCAATATGCAGATTCAAACATGAAGAAAAGGAGGACGAATTTCATGCAAAAAGGATGGAAAGTATTCAGCCACTTAAATGGAAAGAGCAGAAAGAAACTGTTAGCATGTCTGCTCAGTATATCCATGATACCGGTCAACGGATTTACGGTAATGGCGGCAACAGCAGATCAGGGGAATCAGGCAGCGGTGACACAGGAAGGTACAACCACACCAACAGTTACAAGTGGGATTTCATTTGCGGCAGAATCTCAGAATGTAACAGTAGGAAATTTCAAGTATTATGAATTTCAGGGAACGCAGGCAAAAGATTTCGATAAAGTCAACTTCAATATTTCTGATCAAACAGCATTAAAGATTGAACAAAAGACTTTTAAACAAGCAGATGGAACAGAAGTTGTGAAGTATATGCCGATCGCATTAAAAGACAGCGGAAAAGTTACTGTAACAGCAACATTTGAAAAGAATAAAAAGCCATTAGATGGAGTAAGTGCTCAGTTTGAATTTAATTTAAGCAAAGATGATAATATCATTCCATTTACTTCACAAACAATGTATCAGGTATTTAGTGGAAAGGAAGAAGGTGCGCTTACTAAAGCAGACTTAGCAGCGAAGACAGAGATCAATCTTTCTGACAAAGGTCTGACAGATACAGAAGTAGCATATCTTCAGTATGCAACTGGTTGTGAAAAATTAGATTTAAGCAAGAATACAAATATAAGTAAGATTGATGCATTAAAATCTATGACGAATCTAAAAGAAATCAATCTGGAAGGTACAAAGGTTTCTACAGTAGATAGAATTGCTTTGATTAAGAAAGATCCGATCACAGTAGAAAAGGGAGCCAAAACAAATGATCCTATTCTTCCAAAAGGAATCTTAAAAGGATGCAAAGATGTTAAGTATTCTGAAGAAGTAGCAGCAGGAACAACAGCAAAATTAAAATCAATCCAGGTTCAGACAGATGGAACCATAAGTCTGGAAGCAGTGGATACAGCAGAAGCAGGAACGACGAATTTAAAAGTTGAGAGCACAACAACACCAACAGTATTTGCAACGATTCCAGTAAATGTGACAGCCAAAAGTGCAACAACACCAGAGTTTGATAAAAATGATCCAAATGTAAGTGTAGGAGCATTTAAGAAACAGATCAAGTTAAATAATCTGGAAAAAGATGATGTAGTAACGATCACATCAAAAGATACAAAGATCTTAAATATCCGCACAGAAACAGCGCAGGATGGAACAAAGACATACTATCTGGAACCAAAAGCAGCAGGAAAAGCAACAGTAGAAGCGGTAGTAGCAAGAGCAGGAAAGACATATACAGCAACGATTGAGATTCAGGTTGCAGCAGTAGGAAAAGATATCATTCCATTGACAAATTACAAAGTTTACGATGCATTAGATGCAGATGCAAATAATGATGGAATGATCTCAACAGAAGAGATCAAAAATGTAAAATCTATTAATTTAGAAAATAAAGATCTGACGAATGCAGATTTAGCAGGTATATCCGAAGCAGTCAATTGCGAAAAGATCGATCTCGAAAACAACAAGAACATCACAGACATCAGTTTCATAAAGAATTTAAAACAGTTAAAAACACTCTATTTAAGAGGAACAGCTGTTACAGATTTCACAGCATTAAATAATCTGAAAGCACAGTTAAAATCATTATATTTGCCAACAACAGCAAGCACAGCGACAAGAATGTCATTCTTAAGCGACAGCCTGTATCTAAAAGAAGGACAGGAATTAACAATACAGCAGTTTACAAAAGGTGTATTCGTAGATAGCAAAGAAGCATGCACGATCACATCATCTAATCTGGCAGCAGTATCCATTACAGGAGATAAGATCAAAGCTGGAACAAAAGGACAGATGGCAATTCTGACATTAAAAGCCGGAACAACAACAAAAACGATCAAAGTCTACACAACAGACGAAACAGGTAAGATTCCTACACAGGCAGTTGTATTAAACAAAACATTTGTAACATTAAATCCAGGCAAGACAGAACAGCTAAAGATCACATATTTACCAGATTATGCAACAGCTTCAATTGGAACAGTAAAATGGACATCTTCTAACGAAGCAGTTGTAACAGTTGATGCAGCAGGTAAATTAACAGCTAAGGCTGCAGGAAAAGCAATTATTACGGCAATAACATCTGACGGAAATGTAATGTACTGCATCGTAACAGTAGAAAATATCAAAGTCAGCAAGATTACGATCACAACAACAACATCTAACAAGATCGCAACTGGTAAGAAAGTAACATTAAAGGCGACAGTAACACCATCCAACGCATACAATAAAGGTGTTACATGGAAATCAAGCAATACCAAAGTTGCAACAGTCAGCAGCAGCGGTGTCGTTACAACGAAGAAGAAAATGGGTGGAAAAACAGTAACGATCACAGCGACAGCCAAAGACGGAAGTGGTAAGAAAGCATCATATAAGATCTATGTCAAGAAAGGTATTGTAAAGAAAGTCTACATTTCTGGAGTTAAATCAGTAAAAGCTGGTAAGAAGTTATATCTGAAAGGAAAAACAAGCGCATCTTCAGGGGCAAATAGAACTTTAAAATGGTCAAGCAGCAATACAAAATATGCGAAAGTTTCTTCCAAAGGAACTGTAACAACATACAAAGCTGGAAAGAAAAAATCCGTGAAGATCACAGCAAGAGCAGTGGATGGAAGCGGAAAGAGCAAGACGGTTACAATTAAAATTAAATAGTAAAGTAATTTCTGATATTTATTGAAAGAAAAAGCAGTTAGAAATCAAAATTTAAGATTTCTAGCTGCTTTTCTTCTAAATTGCAAAAGTAGTAACAAAAACTTGCAATACCCCCCTTATATTAAATCAAATGATAATGTTTAAATGCATGATAAATCCCATCATCATTTACGGAATCTGTAACATATTCCGCAATTGCTTTTAATTCATCACAGGCATTTCCCATAGCAATTCCATGGCCAGCAGCTTTAAACATGGAGATATCGTTATTACTATCTCCAAATGCGTAGCAGTCATCTGTAGAGATATTGAGATGATCAGCAACATATGTAAGACCAGTTCCTTTATCATGATCTTTTAATAAAATCTCATACTGGGTATCATCAATTCGAATATAGTCCATTGTATCAGAAATACTGTCAAGAGCATCTACAAAACCAGAGGCATTGCTCCCAGGACCTGTAAATACAATGGCTTTATCAGGATTTTCAACATGATCCCATGTAAACTCATGCACCATATAAGGAGCAAGGTCAAAAGCAGTGATCATAAATCCATAATGTGGATGAAGTCAACGTTATGATCGCGGAAATAAGAACATTTTTCTCCTTCAAAGGTTCCATAGATATTGTTTTCTTCGCAAATCCGTTTGATCTGTTCGACCACTGTTTCAGGAACTGTTTTGTGATAGATCGTTTCGCCATCAAGAAGGATGTGAACTCCGTTAGAACAAAGATAACCGTCGCAGCCAATATCGAGAATCTCTTTTTCAAAATAAACAAGAGGTCGTCCAGTGTTGATCAGGACTTTATGACCATTTTCCTGTGCTTCATGGATTGCTTTGATCGTAGATTCTGGAACCAGACGCTGTTCTTTACTGTACAAAGTCGCATCGACATCCAGAAAGATTAGTTTTGTTGTTTTCACTCATATTATCATTCCCCATCTAAATATTTATAAAAATTAAGAGCCGGATACAAATGAAGATTGATGGTCCGGCTCTGTGCTGTAAGGATATAGTTGACTATTCTTCCACAGTTACAGTCTTCATAACTTGTGGTTCTAATGGTTTATCGGAATAATCTGTTGCAACTTCAGCGATCTTATTTACAACATCCATTCCTTCGATGATCTTACCAATGCTGCGTACTGTCCATCTAAATGTGGAGCAGCTTTATGCATGATAAAGAACTGTGATCCGGCAGAATCAGGCATCATAGAACGAGCCATGGATAAAACACCAGGAGTGTGTTTTAAGTTGTTGATCACACCGTTCTGGCTGAACTCTCCTTTGATCGTATGTCCAGGACCACCTGTTCCTGTACCTAATGGGCAACCACCCTGGATCATAAATCCGTTGATGACACGATGGAATGTTAAACCATCATAGAACCCGTCTTTTACAAGATTTACAAAGTTTTCAACAGTAATTGGAGCAATCTCCGGATATAATTCTGCTTTCATTACATCACCATTTTCCATAGTGATCGTTACAATTGGATTTGCCATAATATCAAATTCCTTTCTACTATATATTGAATTTAAATTCTAATTTTGCCGTTTGCGGCTATGTTTTGATTATAATGGAAATGCTAAGAAAAGTACAGAGATTTGACGAGAAGTGTATGAGCAACATATCGGAAAATATGCATAAATATTCACAAAAATTACAAAAAAGTTAAGAATATGAACAAAATTTAATGAAAAAGCTTTTATTTCTACAAAATGCGAGTATAATAGCATAGGAACACAGTATGATTTTAAAATCATACGATAATAAAAATTTGGGAGGACATCATGGATTTATATTTAGATTTTGATCATAATTCCAGAAGGCGCAGAAGGGGGCGCAGACGTGGAAGAAGAAATCGTTCCAGAGCTCCATTTGTCATTGGAGTCATCATTTTACTAGTGGTCATTGTGGCAGGAGGTATATTTGCTGGAAGAAAATATATGGCTTACAGACAGCAGAAGCAGAAGAAGCAGAAAACTTGCAGAGGCAAGAAGAGTCGTCACAGTCATGATTCCGGAAGGATATTCCATTAATATGATAGCAAAACGACTAGAGAAACAGGGAGTCTTTAAAGCAGATGAATTTATAAAGGCTGCGAAGAATACAAATCAGTATAAGAATGATTTTATCAAAGACATCCCATCAAAGAAGGGAACAAAGTACAAATTAGAAGGTTATCTGTATCCGGATACTTATAAGATTTACAAAAGTTCCAAACCAGAAGATCTGATCCAGAAGATGCTTGATAATTTCGATAAGAAATATTCAGCACTTGCGAAATCTTATAAAGGAAAGCGTTCTATGGCAGAGATCATGACGATCGCATCAATGATCGAACGTGAAGCAAGCAATATGTCAGAACGTCCGATGATCGCAGGAGTCATTGAGAATCGCCTTGCAGCGAAAATGAGACTTCAGATCGATCCGACCGTTTTGTATACCACAACAAATGGATTATATAATGCGAAGAAAGTTTATTACAAAGATCTGAAAGTGAAAACGGTTTATAATACTTACGTTATAAAAGGGTTACCGGCAGGTCCGATTTGTAATCCGTCAGACACGGCGATTAAGGCTGCGATGCATCCGAAGAAACATGCTTACCTATATTATAGAACTGACGGAAGCAAAAAAGGAACCCATGTTTTCACAAAAACATTTGATGAACATAAGAATGCGAAAAGCACAAGCACAAAAGATAAAAATAGTACAAATAGCACAAATACAACGAATTCAAAATCTTGAGTATTTTACTAAGAATTCAAAAAGTTTGTTATTTTTTGGCGTACTAAAAAAAATACCTAAAAATAGACAAAAATCTCTTTAAAAAGTTGTGCAAATAATGTAGAATAAAGCTGTATACAAAAGTTATATGTATACAGCTTTGTTTATGTTTTAAGCAACTTGTGAAAGTTGTAGTGATATTTTCTACGCCCATATGCTAGGTGGACGTAGAGATTAACAATGTGTGAATGTATTCACACGAGATTTTTTAGGAGGAAGAGAACATGGCAAGAAAAATGAAAACCATGGATGGTAACACAGCCGCTGCACACGTATCATATGCTTTTACAGAAGCTGCAGCAATTTATCCTATTACACCATCCTCACCAATGGCAGAGTCAACTGACCAGTGGGCAACACAGGGAAAGAAAAATATTTTCGGACATCCTGTAAAATTAGTTGAAATGCAGTCTGAAGGAGGAGCAGCAGGAACTGTACATGGTTCTTTAGCAGCTGGTGCATTAACAACTACTTATACAGCGTCTCAGGGTCTGTTATTAATGATCCCTAACATGTATAAGATCGCTGGTGAACAGATGCCTTGCGTATTTGATGTATCTGCTCGTGCACTTGCATCTCACGCACTGAACATCTTTGGTGACCACTCTGACGTTTATGCATGTCGTCAGACAGGTTTCGCAATGCTTTGCAGCTCTAGTGTTCAGGAAGTTATGGACTTAGGAGCAGTAGCTCATTTAGCAACAATTAAAGGACGTGTTCCTGTATTACATTTCTTCGATGGATTTAGAACATCTCATGAAATTCAGAAAATCGAAATGTGGGATTATGATGATCTTGCAGATATGGTTGATTATGAAGCAATCGACAAATTCAGAGCTGAGTGCTTAAACCCAGAACATCCAGTTCTTCGTGGATCAGCTCAGAACCCAGACATCTTCTTCCAGGCAAGAGAAGCAGCTAACTCAACATATAATGCTTTCCCTGCAATCGTTGAAGATTACATGAATCAGGTTAACGCTAAGATCGGAACAGATTATAAATTATTCAACTACTATGGAGCTGAAGACGCTGAGAGCGTAATCATCGCTATGGGATCTGTTTGTGAAACAATCGACGAAACAATCGATTACTTAATGAAACAGGGTAAAAAGTCGGTGTTGTTAAAGTTCGTCTTTACAGACCATTCGTTGCTGAAAAATTAGTAGAAGCAATCCCTGATACAGCAAAAGTTATCAATGTATTAGACAGATCTAAAGAGCCTGGAGCAAGAGAACCATTATACCTTGATGTTGTTAACGCATTAAGAGGAACAAAATTCGAAAGCTGCACAATCAATGGTGGACGTTATGGATTAGGTTCTAAAGATACTACACCAGCTGATATCATCGCTACATTCGAAAACGTTGATAAAAACGAATTCACATTATCTATCGTGGATGATGTTACAAACTTATCTCTTGAAAGAGGAGAAACTCCAGTTACAGCTCCAGACAGCATCGTAGCTTGTAAATTCTGGGGACTTGGAGCCGACGGTACTGTTGGTGCTAACAAGAACTCTATCAAGATCATTGGTGACCATACAGACAAATATGCTCAGGCATACTTTGATTATGATTCTAAGAAATCCGGTGGTGTTACAATGTCCCACTTACGTTTCGGAGATGACCCAATCAAATCAACATACCTGATCAACAAAGCTGACTTTGTTGCTTGCCATTGTGCACCATATTTAACAAAATATAACATGGTTCAGGACTTAAAAGACGGTGGAACATTCCTGTTAAACTGCAGCTGGACTCCAGAAGAAGTTGGAGAACATCTTCCAGGACAGGTAAAAGCTTACTTAGCTAAACACAACATTAAGTTCTATATCATTGATGGTATCAAGATCGGTAAAGAAATCGGACTTGGTGGACGTATCAATACTGTATTACAGTCTGCATTCTTCAAATTATCAGGAATCATCCCTGAAGAAGATGCTATCAAATATATGAAAGACGCTGCAACAGCTTCTTACAGCAAGAAGGGTGAAGCTATCGTTAAGATGAACCACGATGCTATCGATGCTGGTGCAAAAGCTATCGTTGAAGTACCAGTTCCAGCTGAATGGGCTGACGCTGAAACAGAAAGCTTATTCATTGAAGCTAAGGGAGATAACAAACCTCTTGTTGATTACATCAATAACGTACAGAACTACGTTAACGGACAGGAAGGTAACGCTCTTAAAGTTAGCGATTTAGTACCTTACGTAGATGGACATATGCCTTTAGGTGCATCTGCATATGAAAAACGTGGAGTAGCAGTAGACGTTCCTTCTTGGAATCCAGATAACTGTATCCAGTGTAACTTCTGTGCTTATGTATGTCCTCATGCAACAATCCGTCCAGTAGCTATGACAGAAGAAGAAGCAGCAGCAGCTCCAGCAGCTACTAAGACAGCTGATATGACTGGAATGCCAGGATACAAATTCGCTATGACAGTTACAGTTCTTGACTGTTTAGGATGCGGATCTTGTGTAAACATCTGTCCAGGTAAGAAGGGTGAAAAAGCTCTTACAATGCAGGGATTAGATTCTCAGAGAGATCAGCAGGAAGTTTATGACTATGGTCAGAAATTACCAGCAAAAGAAGAAGTACTTGCTAAATTCAAAGCTGATTCCGTTAAAGGAAGCCAGTTCAGACAGCCAATGCTTG
>ENA-OQJH01001060-OQJH01001060.1-human-gut-metagenome-genome-assembly--contig:-NODE-1060-length-12643-cov-1.683605_pt1 | contig 12643 bp, 17 predicted proteins | sample MGYA00242597_ERZ504763 | MGnify/ENA primary metagenome ERZ504763 (study PRJEB26092, sample SAMD00036359) | human gut metagenome | host: Homo sapiens | study: EMG produced TPA metagenomics assembly of... | reverse complement strand
CCTTTGCATGCAAACATTGAGAAACAGTGAATACAAATCCGCTTGTTCTTATCGGTAAAATTCGGTTACCTGCCGTCGTTCCGAAACAGGCGGCTAACAGTCTGGTAACTGAACGTCGCAATATTTGTTTTCTTTTGCAGGTCTGTCTGTTCTGCAATTCTCGCAAAATGCTTAATTATAAACGTTTTACGTTTAATTATCGTCATTCTGTTTTTATTGCATTTCTAAATATTACTTACACTGCCCGTCATACCTGGGCTACGATGGCATACTATTGTGAGGTACATCCCGGTGTTATTTCGGAAGCGATGGGGCATTCTTCCATCACCGTGACGGAAACGTATCTGAAACCTTTCAAGAATAAGAAAATTGATGAAGCGAATGTAGCGGTTATTTCTTCCTTAAAGAAGGTCTATAGTGTAGGTAAGTTGTTGAATTAGAGAACTGTTACTTTGTAGGTAACGGGAAGAAAAGACGCTGCAAATATGGGTATATTTTGGAAAACATGCAAACAAAAAATGATATTTTTTCTGATAAACTACTAAAAAAAGGAAACACACAGAATAAAACTGCGGATTTTTTGAGAAGAACACGGCCTGGTCTTTAATTTTTGCAAAAGATTTCCCTCCCTCTGCCATCGTCTGAGAGCAGGGGTTAAAAATATTCTTTACTTATTCAATGAATGTAGTCCGCAGACGCCTCTGTCGGGGTGGAAAAGTATGCTTTCCCGTTACCTACAAAGTAACGGAATACTAAATAATAAGAACAGTATTAGAAAGGGATTCAAAATGCGAGATTATTTACTTTTTTATTTTTTTAAATTTATAAATTTAAAGTTTTTCAATTATGAACAAAAAGTTTTTAAGTGTGATCCTGTTTGGAGCCTTGATGACGGTTTCTACGGGCACTTTGTCTCTTGTAAGGATTATGATGATGACATTAATAATCTACAGGAGCAAATTGATGGTCAGAAGAATGATCTGAACAGCAAAATTACTGCTGTAGAAAGCTCAATCAGCAGTTTGCAGACTGCTCAGAGTAGCTTGCAGAGCGAGATTGCTGCTGCTAAGGATGAGGCTTCAAAAGCTGCACTTGCCGCACAAGAAGCTGCAATTGCAACAGCAAAAGCTGAATTGGAAAAGGTAAAAGCAGAATTGCAAGCGGCCGATAAGGCTGATATGGCAACAGTAGACGGGAAGCTGGCTGAAATATCCGGTCGTATCCAAACACTGGAACAATTCAAAACTACCACTGAAACAACTTTGGCAGCTTTAAGCGCAGCAGATACTAACTTGCAAAAAAGCATCACTACTCTGCAAGCTGATGTTCTTGCAAATGCAGAACAAATTGGTAGGAATAAAGCTGCCATCGAAGCTCAAATCGCAGCTTTGGAAGCATACAAGGGAACAAATGATGATGCCATTGCAGGTTTGAAGGCTGACTTGGAAAAGTTGCAGGCTGGTGAACTGACAGAAGCAATGGTTGCAAAATTGCAGCACAAGTAACTGAAGTCGTAGGTGCTAAATTGGAATTGATTTCTGCTGCATTCAGTAAAGCAGTCACTCATGTAGAGTTGTGCGACTACACCTTTGGTGGTGGAAACGAGGACCATATTATAGCAGGTGCATCTTCAAGAATGGATTTGCGTACTACTCTGGCTGTAGAAGACCGCGTGTTCGGTAAGGGTAGCACTGATGAAGTAGAAGCTAAAGCTTACACCATTGCTAACCAAAAGGAGTTTAAGAAAGGCGAAAGAGCATTCTTGACTGATTCTGTATTGATCCGTGTATCTCCGACCAATGCAACCTTAACCGAAGGCAGATTTCATTCGTAAATTCGGCTCTTGGCAATTTGGACAAACTTGTTACTGTAGAGAAAGTAGAACAATTCAAAGGGACAGTTACACGTGGTATCTCTGCTAATGGATTGTGGAAAGTTGTCTTCAAACTGAACAAGGAAAACTATACCGAAGAAAACTACCTGAAAGCAGCTAAGTTTGACTATAAGAACGGTACTGCTGAAGACAGACTTGTAAAGGAATTGAAGAACATCAGATATGCAGTAGCCGTTACTGACAAACCGGGTGATGTAGAACGTAATGTAACCAGTGGATATGATTTGTTCTTAGGCTCTGATTACGAACCTCAATATCAATTGACCTTCAAGGTTAATGATAAGAATGTCAGTGCTCTCCGTAACCGTTTCCAACAAGCAGAAGATCAAACATATGTTGCTGACGCCAACAAAAAATTGCTTTACGACTACAAATGGAACGTTGACAATGGTGAGCGTGTAGAAAAGGATGGTTCTTATGAGTCTATTATTGATGCTACCTACAGTTCTGGTACGTGGAGAGATCAAGATCTTTGGTGGAACGGTGACAATCGTAACACTAAGTCTTTCTTCTCTACAAAAGTAGGTGAAAAATTTACAGTAGAATTGGATGGGTATGATGACGACCAGATCAGTGGTATCTACGGTTTCTATGTAGTACTTGATGAGCAGCGTGCTGTAGAAAGTGCTCCATCTGAAATCAGAGCATGGAACTCTTATGAATCAGATATCAAGGGCTTGAATACTATTACTACTAACAGTAAGATTGAGATGTCTATCGATACAGAAAAAGCAGATGGTGACATCATCGGTTTCCGTGTGTATGCTGTAAATCATGACGGTTCATTGGTTGACCCGGATGGTAAAGCATTCTATGTAGCAGTAGGTGACATTGATGCAATGACTACTACGTTGAAGGCTGATTATATTCCTGTATGGGATGCTACGGCTGGCGACTACAAACGCGTCGTTGAGTTCGCTTTGGATGAGGAAATTCAGCAAATGCTTGTAGATAAATATAATGAGGGTTATAGTTACTCTAGCTTGGTGGTTGATAAAGATAATAACCCGACTGCAACTACCGCATTCATTCGTCGTTTCAATTTTGACAATGACAAGGTGATGAATATAACATTAAGTAATTCTTTATCTCAATACAAGGATAATGGTACTTACAAGATGTACTTTAACATCCTCAACAAGAAGAAGGTAGTTGTCAAGAAAGTTGCCATCGAAATCACCAAGAAGCTGCCTGAATTCCCAGCTGCATTCTCTGCTAAAGCTAACCAATTTGATGCTGAAGGTGCAAAAGTTGTTGAAGTAACAGATGCTACTTGGAACTCTAACCCAGTTCACAATTTAGGTACAGCATTCAATGGCATCTCTGATCCTGACAATAGTATCATTGACCACAACTACACATTTACTTGTTCGGAAAAGAAGATTGTATTCAACTCAACTCTGAATGATAACAGATATGGATTCAAACTTGATGTAAATGATAAGGATGCAGCAGCAGATCTCTTTGCTGATAAGTCTGCAGGAAAGATCTACGACATCAACGTATCTTATATTTATAATAATGTATCTTCCGAGTCAGTTGACAATTCTTATACTGTAAAAGCTCCGGCAGCTAAGAATTTCAAATTGAGATTAGTATGTGGTGAAGGATTTACTTCTGAATGGAAAACTTCGATGATAAGAAGAATCCAATTAAACAGGTATTGAAATATACGGATCGAGAAACGAAAGTTAAGCTTGCTGACATCTTGAAGTTTAAGAAAGGTGGTGTAGATTATACATCCACATTCTCTGCTGACAACATCAAAGAATGCCACTTAGCTTCTAACAGTGTAGACGATGAATACTTCACAGTAACATTTGATGCTGTAAATCAGGAATTTGTATTCACATCAAAACAGAGCGCTAACCCGCCGACTAGTGATGTAACTGCAACTCTGAAGTTTACTATGGTAGATAGCTTTGGACATGAAAATGCAGAAGAATATCCGTATTTCACTATTAAAGAAAAATAAGAGAAAACAGTTGAATGGTGGTATTTGTGAAAGTAGGCCATTCCTTTATAATCTTAACAGATCCCTTATATTTCCCTTAGTTACTACTTTTATGTAACATTCCCCACTAATTAAGGAGATGGTTAAGAATACAGAAGTCTGGACTTGTGAAGTATAGCTTCTTATAATAATGAAGGACGTTCCATTGTATTCCCATGGAACGTCCTTTTTAATTTTTGAAATAATAGCGAATATGATGAATAAAAATATAATTCTATTGGTATTCCTCTTTATAAGTTCTTCCACTCTCTTTGCTCAACAAACTGGTAGTACGAATGAACGATCTCGTGTGAAAGAGGAAGGAAAAACTGTATTCAACCGCATTGGTTTTGTCAGTGTCAGGGTGGGGCTGCTTGATACCTTGGGTCGTAGGCTGATTTGGGAGACTTGCTCTCACCATCAGTTGCAGTAGCTCTTGGTTATAAGTTTACTCCTTTGTTTGGTCTCCGTGCTGCAGCGAGTGCTGGCAGGCTAAAGGAAGCTGGTAAATCCGACCACCACTTACTCATATAAGTATTTGCAAGGTAGTATAGATGCCATGCTCGATCTGAGTAATTTGTGTTGTGGCTTTCATCCCAAACGATTTTTCAATGCTTATCTTTTTCTTGGAGTAGGCTTGAATGGTGCTTTTGATAATGACGAAGCTGTAGACTTGGATGCAAATGGCTATAAACTGCATCACCTGTGGACAGGTAAGAAACTTTTGTTGCGGGCCGTGGAGGTCTAGGCGCAGACTTCCGGCTGAATAATCATATAGCCATTAACCTGGAAGTAAATGCCAATATGCTATCTGATAAGTTCAACTCCAAACAAGGTCGTAATGCTGACTGGCAGTTCAATGCTTTGGCTGGTCTTGCCTTTACATTTGGAAAGAGCTCTAAAAAGACAGCTCCGGTTTATTATGAGCAGGAACAACCGACTGTAACAACCGTAGTGGAGCAACCTGCTTCAGCGCCCATAGTGGAACAGCCGCAGCCTAAAGAAGAAAAGATCGCTAAAGAACCTTTGAAACAAAACGTCTTCTTTGCGTTGAACTCGGCACGTATTCAGACAGATCAACAATCTAAGATTGCTGCTCTAGTCGAATATATGGAGAAGAATCCCGCTGCCAAAGTGAATGTGACAGGTTATGCAGACAAGGAAACCGGTAATCCGGTAATTAATCTGAAACTGTCCGAAGCTCGTGCAAAGAATGTTGCCGAAGCATTGAAGGCAAAAGGTATTTCATCTGATCGGATTGCAATTGATTTAAAGGCGATACAGTACAACCTTATTCCACTCCAAAGGAAAATCGTGTCAGTATCTGTATTGCAGAATAATATTTCCCCGTTCTTATGTGAGATGCAGTTTTTCCCTGTTAGCCTCTTCATAAGAGGAAATCTCACAGTAAGAATATATGGAAGCTGATGCTTGTGAAAGTGTGGACTTCTATATTCCCTTTTTCACTTGAATGTGAATAAATAGTTGAAAGTGTGGCAAATGAAAGTCCTGTGCTTGTGAAAGTATACCTTTTAATATTTGCCACCAAGAGGATGCCTCCTTTATTCCCCACAGGCATCCTCTTTTTATTCATTCCTTTGGATCTTCAAAAGCTATCTTTATGATTGCTAAAGCATAGCTTTAAGTGGCCATGCGGGAGATGTTACGAACATTCTTTATGATATACAGAACAATAATATCGTTATATTTGTATGTCATTATTTCGGGCAATGGAAAGCGAAAGGCTCTGTTTCAAGAGGAATTTTGGGAAAAGGGAATAACTTCTTGGGAACCACCTTTTAAAGTATTATTTAAATCAATAGACGATGGGGAATTTAATTTCGTTTATGAAGGAAGTAGCCGATGGGCTGCGGGAAAGTGGGAATTATGGGACCGCCCATATTTACAGGAGTAGCTTGAATGCCTGGCTTGCATTCCATGGGAGTGATAATCTTCCTTTTCGGAGGATGCAGGATTTTCTTCTGGCTATAGATGCATATTCTGCTGCTTGTACGGATAAGCCAGTGGAACAGATAAAATCCGGATTCTCGGAATTACTAAAGAGATATATCGAGATGAATAATGACAATGTAATTGGTACTTATATTCAGACAGTTTACCGGTCATCACTATAATACGAAAAATATTCTTTTTCATTCTATAACAAATAAGATATACGAATACAGAGATAATTAAATAAACAAGAGCTCAATCATAATAATCCTTCTCCTGATATCTTCCGGATTAATGCACTACTTCTTTATGAAGGGGATATCCATAAGACGAGAAACAAAGATGCGCCCTTGCGAAAGTCCGGATTTTTGTATTATTATGTTTCTAAGGACGTTCCTGTTCCCACATTTCCCCTTTTTCCCCAGGAACGTCCTTTTTTATCTGTTTTCCTTTTGTTATTTTCCAATTACACGGATGTGAATACAGGTGTAAGTGTTCAGCCATAAAAGAAGCCTCAGAAGTAATTATTGACTTCTGAGGCTTTTTTATATAAAGGAGGAATTTCTTTTATTTAATTCCCAACTTTTTAGCTATATCTTTAGGAAGTGCATCTTTGTGTACCAGAATATTCATTGTTTTGTAAGCAACGAATGCTTTGGATGCATACCAGATACCTTTGTACTTACCACTTGTACCCCAAGAGTTCTTTACCATGAAGTATTCTTTTCCGTTCTGGTCTTTGGCGATACCGTAGATTACCATTCCGTGGTCATCTGTAGTTTCCCAGTTGTCGAAAGCAGTCTGGCGCATTTCCTGAGTGATTTCCATTTCCGGAAGCGGTTTGGAAGTCAGTTCTTTGCGTTTATCGGCAGCAGTCAGACCTGTCCAGCGAGCATATCCGAGCCGGTAAGTTCTGCACCTTTAGCAGCATCCGGCATTACGGCAACACCGTCACGGGTGAAACCTTGTTCGCTGACGTCACTACCCCATGCAAATGTATATCCTTGCTTTACAGCGTTGTCCATTACAGCCATGAACTCGTCAAGCGGAAGATTGTAGGACAGACCATTACGCCAGTTGTCCTGAATCTCGATAGCGAATTGAGAATAGAAAGGATGGTGTGTATATGAAGTCAGTGATACATAATCTTCAGCTTTCAGTCCGAGTGATTCAGCGAAAGTCTTCGGAGTATATTCCTTGCCTTTGTAAGTGAAGTTCTCCGGGCACGCTCCCAAATAAGTATCGTAGATGGCGCTAAGGCCTTTCTTCCATACCGGAGTCAGTTTAGTGAGTTTACCTTTGGCGATCGCATTGATGTATCCTTCTGCAACAGCGTCCAGTTCATTGTGTACCGGCAGTGTATCACCATACATGATACCCGGCATTGCTTCTTGCGGAACCAGTCCATAATTCTTCATACAATAGATGATGTCATAGAAACTTCCGCCGGGAGAGAAAGAACTGTCGCCATGATAGCGTACATAGTTTGTTCCGCGGTCTTCCATTGTTTTGTGTACAACGAACATTTCCGAAAGGTCGTATTCGCCTTTACCCAAACGTAGTAGTTCTGATTCCAGGAATCCCAAAGCGGAGAAACTCCAGCAAGTGCTCGAACGATTCTGGTTCTTGATAGAAGTAATCGGATTTTCTTTCACTGTTGTGAAAACGAAGCCCTCTTCGGGTTTTGCGTCTTGTGCCATTGCGCTCAGGCTGAACAAGCCTAAGGCAGCGATAAGGATACTCTTTTTCATTCTGATGAAATTAATATTAAATTGTTTTGGTTACAAAGATATGGATTCCTTGGAGGAATTCCATATTCTTGCATAGATTTTGCATAAAAAAAGAGTAGAAAATGCTGTATCCCACCTTCTTTACTATACAAAAAGAGGAAAAGGCAATCGTATGTGATCACCTTTTCCTCTTTCTACATTTATTTTATTTTGATCCCGAGACTTTCTAAATCATCTAGAGTAACAGTATAATTCTCTCCGCTTTTCATCCGTTTCATTACTAACTGTCCGACTTGTTCGGCATCCCTTTTCTCCATGAAAGGTTTTTTACCGGAAATACTGGGTATGAAAAGGCTGAAAATCGTTATATGATTATTGTGAGATATTTGATAGCCGTATCCTCCGTTTACCTCAATCACTTCCATTGAAAAAGAAGAGGCAGAAGAATCTGTTTTAGAAAAAGATGTTTTGGAAAAAGACAGACAAGCGATTACTATCAATATTCCTGCAACAGAGCATCCGAGTATCTTTCTCTTAGTCATTCTCTTCCCATTCATATGGATGTAACTCCCATGTATCGTCATAATAATAGCTGCTGCTGCCTCCGGTAGTGATAATACCTCGTCTGCCGGTAGCGAAACAAACCGCTTTGATGCGTGAACTTCCTTCGAAAGGAGTGTAGTCAAAATCATCTTCCGTTTCACTGCTGCGCCATAAGTCTTTAGCAGGATCGTATATCCAGTAATTACTTCGGAAACTACCGGAGCTGTTTGCCCTAAAGTGATGTATGCCTGATCGTCTATGACAAAAGCACAGCCGTAGGTACGGGTGATTGATTTGTAATCGTCATCGTAATCGTCACTGCTCTGGTCTGTAATGTCCCGGAGACGTACCCATTTGTTCTCTTCACTTTTGCTGGGATCGAACTTCCAGAAGTCATCGACATCCTTACCATTATTTGTTCCTCCGACAATGTAGGCGACATTATCGATAATAAAGGAGAGTCCGCCGGTTCTTTTCTGACCGCCGAATCCGTTGACGATAGTCATTGGTTGCCGGAAGCGGCTGTCGGATCAAAGCGGTAAAGTCCTTGGTCTGTTTATCATCTTTAGACTGACCGGTGCCTACATAACCGTAATTACCGATAGCGAAGGCTATGGCGTTGATCCGGGCATCTCCGGGGTAGTCATCCATCTGTTTCCAGGTGTCCGTTGCCGGTTCATATTCCCACGTATCTTTTAAATATGCATATCCTCCGGTATGTAATGGATCGTCGTCTCTGTATACGGTATATCCCGTAGTCACATATCCTTGGAGTTGATCGCAAATCCGACAGCCCCGTTCCGGGCCGCCGCCTCTTCGGGAAGGTCGGCACATTGCGTCCACCAGTCGTTATCAATATTATATTCCCAACAGTCTCTTTCCCGTTGGTCTTTTCCCCGATATCCACCGCACAAATATCCCCGGTTATCTATCACAAATCCGGCTGCGTCCTCTCTTGCCCTTCCATCGAAATCAGAACGGCGATACCACACACCTAATGTGTCGTCATCATCATCTGAACATGAGAACATGGATAGCATAGCTATTGACACTAATAACAGTTGTAGTTTTTTCATTATTTCCATTCGTTTTATTACGTTCTAAACTTGGGGCAAATGTAGTTATCAATGCGGTTGAAGAAAAAAGATATCGACAAATAGCCCTATTTCTCTATCGAACAAAACCGAGTCTATAAATAGCGGGAAATAGTCGATTAATTTTGGGGATGCTTTCCTAAAGGGGTTCCTTTGCAACTCAAAAATAATATTCATTATGAGACTATTCATTACACTTTTTTATTCATTACTCTTATTTTGTACAATATTCTCCTGTAGATGAATCTTCTTCCATTGGAAGTAATGGGTAGAGAGTTCTTTTATAAATGTAGTGACAGATACATGTATGGTGACTCTGAGCACATTATTAGCCGATTCTCTGGCAACTTCGGGAGATACGATCTGTCAGATCGGGCGATTTAAGGATGATCTTTACGGAGAAATAAAAACTTCGTTTTATGCAGAATATCAAGTACCTTCTCATTCACTTAATGAGACTACTGACTATCAGTTTGACTCTATCACGTTCAAATGGTATACTTCCGGGGATTATCTGGGGGATACACTGGTCTATCATCGTATTGACTTATATAGTTTATCGCAAGGACTCTCTCTGGAAGATAACGGTTACCTGTTTAATAAGACCAACGTTAGCTATAATCAGAATAATCATCTTGGTTCTGTTTCTATACGTCCTACACCCGGCTATCGGAACGAGTTACATGAAACGCGCCTGCCTGACGAATGGGGAAAGAAGTGGTTTAATTTAATGCTGGAAGATGATGAATGTATGGAGTCTCAGGATCGTTTCCGGGCTTTCTTCAAAGGAATAGCTTTTATTCCCGATGAAAACGGGACGTGCATTAACGGCTTTCAGGTGAACGATTCGAGTTTTTGTATTACCCTTTATTATCATGAACTGAAAGAGAAGCCTACGGAACAGACCTTAGTGTTCAATGCCAGCACTTCACTGAACTACACCAAGGTGGAACATGACCGTACTAATACTCCTTTGGAGAATCTCAAGGCAGGAACAGATTATGAACTGCCTTCTTCCGAGAGCGAACATCAGGTGTATCTGCAAGGGCTGACCGGTATGTATATCAATGTCGAATTTCCCTATCTGAATAATCTGAATCAGACCGGAAGGCTTGTTTCCATTGAAAGTGCAGTACTCAAGCTATATCCTATCAAAGGTACGTATAACGGAAAGTATCCATTACCGAAATCGTTGTCTCTTTATACGGCAGACCAGAATAACGCCACTCAGAGTGTCATTACTGACATCTCGGGAAATACCGTACAAACGGGAAGCCTGGTGGAAGATAATGTCTATTATGAAGATACTCACTATTCGTTTGATATCACCTCGTTTATTCAGAATAATCTGGGGACAGCGGGGGAGAGCCGTGAGAAACTGCAAATATTCCTCTCTGACAATGCTTTTTATAATACCGTTCAGGGAGTGGTGCTGGGAGATAGCAAACACCCTGTGAATGACCATGATAATAATGTATCACTCACTATTTATTATAAGACATATACGAAATGAAAAGAAGAGTTTTATCTATCCTTATACTAGGTGCGAACTTATTGAATGTAGCTGCCCAAAATATGACGAGTTCTCCGGTTTCCATGTTCGGACTCGGTGAATTGTCCACCGGAGAAGGCGGAATTTATTCCGGTTTGGGTGGAGTCGGCATTGCATTGCGTGGAGAAAATGTGATTAATAGTGCCAATCCGGCTTCTTTAACGGGATTATTGCCGCAGTATTTCTTTTTCGATTTGGGTGTCAGCGGGTCTTATCTGAAATATTCACAGTCAGGAGCGAGCAATCATTCTCTGAATGGTAATCTTAATAATTTGGCTGTTGGATTCCGTATAGCCCCCCGTTGGTATGGAGCTATTTTTATGGCTCCTGTCAGTAGTGTAGGGTATGCCATCTCGCTCGATCAGGATGTGGCGGGTACGGACGGAAGTACGGTGACTTCACTTTTCCAAGGTGAGGGAGGGTTATCCAAAATGGGTATCAGCGTTGCGCACGAACTGTGGAAAGGGCTTTCACTGGGTGCAAACTTTTCTTATGTGGGAGGAAGTATTTCACAAACAGAAACTCAAGGGAGTGCAACAGAAAGTAATAGTTCGCATAAACATACGATTTATGCCGATTTCGGATTACAGTATACCTATAAGTTGGATCATTACCGTTCGGCGGTAGCAGGAGTCGTATATGGATATTCTCAAGACTTGATGCAGGATAATGATCATGTGGTGAGCAGTAGCAGTTCCAGCGGAAGCATTGAAGAAAAAGGAAAAAGTATCGTACTTGTTTGCCGCAGTTTATCGGATTCGGAGCGTCTTATACTACGTTGCGCTGGATGGCTTCCATCGACTATAAATTTGTTGACTGGAGCCGGCTGGAGTCTTCGCATTCCAGTATAAGTTTTCGTAATCAACATCGTTTGATGTTGGGAGGCAGCTATACATTGGGGAACCCTTATAGTAAACCGGTACGCTTATTGCTTGGAGCAGGTATGGGCAACTCATATATTTCAGTGCATGATAAGACGACAACGAATTATTATCTGAGTACCGGACTTAATTTTGAGTTTCGTAGCCGCAGTACGCTTTCTTTAGGAGTGAAATATACAGATCAACTGAAGGTGAATTCGGGGAGATTTAAAGAGCAGAAACTTCTTTTTTTTCTGAATCTGACTTTCTCGGAAAAGACTTATAAGGCAAAATTGAAGTAACTGGCGGGGTGTTTTCTTTATCTGGCGGATAGGGAGAGCATTTATAATATAGAAAAGGGTACCCTCAGCGGTACCCTTTTCTATTATTTATTGCCTTTCGGTGTCACTACATAGTCTTCTTTTATAAACTCATCATAAACCCGTTTAGGATGATCGAATGCTGCGGTTCCATTCCTCTGTTCGTTGAAGTTTTCCCGGCGGAATTGTTTCAGCTTCAGGTTGTCTTCGGCATATTCTCTTAACTTCTTATGTTCACGTCCATAAAGTGAACTTCAGTAACATCAGAATCAAGCAGGCTTTCTTTAGGAGTGATGGTGGGCAGGAGCACTTGTTCCAATAGTCCACGATAGGCACCGTTATATTCACACCAGACAAGATCGTTGGCAACGAATATACGATAGAAGTACTTTGACCATGCGGTTTTGATTTCGATGGATTGAGCGTAAATCTCAATCGTTGCTTCTGAACCATACGCTTGGTCACGGATCACGACGGTCGTCCGACCGCTGATTTCTTCCTTCACGGAAGTTTGCCATTTGTCAGAATGCAGGATTTCCTCAATGAGTTCCGGCAACTTTTCTTTAATTTCAAACTGTATTCTCATGGTGCTTGCCTGCGGGCAGGACTTTTTTTTGAATTTCCTACTTAACAATTAAGCTAGCCTAAAGTTACATAGATTGAAGCAAAAAACAAGATTTTGTTTGAATATTTACTATTTTTGC
>ENA-OQJH01001059-OQJH01001059.1-human-gut-metagenome-genome-assembly--contig:-NODE-1059-length-12647-cov-1.263259_pt1 | contig 12647 bp, 17 predicted proteins | sample MGYA00242597_ERZ504763 | MGnify/ENA primary metagenome ERZ504763 (study PRJEB26092, sample SAMD00036359) | human gut metagenome | host: Homo sapiens | study: EMG produced TPA metagenomics assembly of... | reverse complement strand
TCCATAAATTCACAGCCTTGTTTTTCTGGGACGTCTGATCTATGGAAAAGATGCCAAAAAAGTCCGTTATGTCCAAAATATGGAACAGACGATCCAGGAGCCTTCATGTGATGTGAAAGAACTGCAGTTTTACTTTTTCCAAAAACTCCATGCCGCAGCTCAAAATGCATCTTGCAAACTCCCCGTCTCTTCGTGCTGCCTACACCGGTCAGTATGCAGAGATCTTTCATCAGAACCCTCCAAAGGGCGCTCTGACGCATCTGGCCCAATCACTTGGTATTGCAAAATCTGAGATTGCCTGCATCGGGGACTGAGAAAATGGTCTGAGTATATTTGAGGCTTCCGAAATGAAGTTTGCCATGGGCAATGCCGTTGAGATTCTGAAAAAGAAGCCGATCATATGCTTCCGGACTGCGATCATAACGGTGTGACTGAAGGGCTGCGTTATTGGAAATGATGACTACTTAAACCATCCTTTCTTTTTAAAAATCCAGATTTCCACTGCAATAAGAAGCAGACATACAACACAGATGATCCCGTACCCTCCCGGTGCAGTCAGTTCGGGCATATGTGCAAAATTCATTCCGTACCATCCTGCAATCAGCGTCAACGGCATAAAAGCGTTGTAACAATCGTCAGCACTTTCATAATTTCATTCTGCCGGATATCGATCTGCGTCTGATGCATTTCTCTAAGCTGCATGGAATACTCTTTGAGTGTCTGCACCATGTCATACAATCGTCCTGCCTTCTCACAGAAAAGCCCAAAAAGCAATGCTTCCTGTTCTGTTTGATGTCTCGCTGCATTTTGCTGAAGAGTTTCCCCCATATCCGATAACTGTTCATAATACGCACTCAGCACAGAAGTTCCTTTCTGGATAACAGGATTTTTCTGTCAAAATCTTCCATATTTCCCTCCAGCAGTTCCTCTTCCAGATGGGAAAGCTTTTCTTCATAATCCTGCAGAAACAGCATGTCATCTTTGATAAGATACTCCATCCAGTCAAACAAAAGCAACAATGGCGAAGTACGCTCTTCATCCTGATATTCCCGGACTTTTTTCATCTCTATTTTGATATGATCCTGATTTTCAATAAAGATCAGCTGTTCCTCTGCAATACAGTACCCAAACGTGATCTTATCTCCTGTCAGCTTTGTTTTTCTTGGAATCGCAAATGTTCCTGTGACTGCCTGACGCAGACATTCTGCCTTACAGAAATGCACTCTGTTCAACGCAATTTCACCAAAATTTCTTTTAAAAATATGCGGATACTCCGCCTGAAATTTTTCCGGTGTCAGAATTCGCAATTTGTTTATACTCTTTTGCACAATCTCATCCTTTCTATTACAGCCTGTCCGGATATCTGCAGTTACTCTGCCTCATCCAATATCTTTTGTATGGTGTTTTTTACCAGTGTAAATGCCACCGGATTCTTTCCGCTGTTGATCACAATATCTGCCATACATCTCGTCGGCTCTACATATAAATAATGCATCGGTTTTACTGTTGTCAGATACTGCTCCACAACACCTTCCATATCACGTCCCCTCTCCTTGACATCGCGGATGATCCGACGCAGGATTCGTTCATCCGCATCTGCCTCCACATAAACCTTGATGTCCAACAAATCTCTCAGACGCTCATCTGCCAGAACAAGAATCCCTTCCAGAAGAATTACTTTTTTCGGTTCCACCCTCACAACCTGATCCGATCTTGTATGCTGTGTATAATCGTATACCGGACAATCTACTGCCTTTCCTGCTTTCAGGTCCATCAACTGCCGGATCAAAGCTCTGTCTCCATTGCATCCGGATGATCATAATTTGTCTTTCTTCGCTCTTCTAACGGGATGTCACTCTGATCCCTGTAATAATTGTCATGATATAAAACTGCTACATCCTCTTTAAATTCTTTCTTTAATTTTCTCGTAAATGTAGATTTTCCTGAACCGGTTCCACCTGCAATTCCTATGATAATCGTTTTCATATTTTCTCTCCATGTATCCGTTTTTCTTTTTACTATACCATATTTTCTTTCAGGAGAGTTACTCTATTTTGCAAACTCTTTTATCTCTGCTTCTGTTCTTGCAAACTGACCGACTGCTTTTTCTATTTTTCCTCCATGCCTATAATACTTTGCTTCCGTTTGCGGTTAATTTAAACCTGGCTCCCAGTACTTCTGCCGCTTTCCTACACATCATCATCCTGCCGAGAAAAATTTCAAAATATTCATACATTGTACAAATCTCCTCGTCAATCTGTAAATTCAATGCGATCAGATGCTTCTGCGCATTCACTTTTACAGCCGCACTTGTCACTGCATAATTCACACGATCGTGCTTATCAAAACTTGCTTTTTCTTTATTTCTTACACGATTTCTCCTGACATCTGTCTTATCCGCAAGAATCAACGCAGCTGATATTGCATCGATGGCCTCCCCTGTAGATTCATCATGATTTCCAATCGCTGACATAACAAGGATTCTGTCTCTCAGCGGCATTTTCAACTTTTCCAAGATTGAACATGCCAGAATTGCCCCATATTCTCCATGATTCTTTCGATTGATCACATTCCCAATGTCATGCATAGCCCCTGCAATCTCTGCAAGTTCAATCTCATGTTCTGTATATCCAAATTTTGACAAATCATCCCTGCACGTTTTGCAACTATTGCACAATGTTTTTCGGAATGATCGGTATACCCAAGAATTCCGAGATTTTCGTTGCCCTTCTCCAAATACGCTTTTACTTCCTCATTTTGTAATATCTCTTTGTAATTCAATTCTTTCGCCTTCTCCAATTCCATTTTTCCGTCTGAAAATTTTTCTGCTATTTCTGTCTTTTTTCCGCATTTGCATAAGCAGCCTCATAAAAGCACTCCTGGGAATTCAATTTCTGTACATGAAGATTTCGATCCACATAGATTCCTTTTTCCGCAGACATTTTCCTTTTTTCATCATCCTTCATCATCGTTTCAAACATCCAGTCCAGCTGATTTTTTAATCGTTCATCCAGAACCGGGGCAGCCACCTCCACACGACGAAGCGTATTTCGTGTCATAAAATCTGCTGAGGCAATATACACATTCTCTCTTTCTTTCGTTCCAAATCGATAAATTCGAGAATGTTCCAGGAAACGCCCTACAATACTTACCACAGTTATGTTTCTGTATACCCTTTGACACCTGGAATCAGACAGCAGATTCCTCTGACAATCATTTCAATCTTTACGCCTGCCTGAGACGCTTCGACTAATTTGCTAATGATCACCTTGTCTGTCAAAGAATTGATTTTAATTCCGATGTATCCTTCTTCTCCATTTTCACATGTTGAATTTCTTCTTCTATCATATCCAACACTTTATTCTGCAAACATTTTGGTGCTACTAATAAAAGATGGGTTTCTTCCACTGTTTCTCCTCTTAACAGTGCTGCAAACACTTCAGCAGCCTCTTTTCCGATTTCTTGATTTCCTGTAATCAATGACAGATCCGTATACAGCGCAGATGTTTTTTCATTATAATTTCCAGTTCCGATCTGTGTCACATAGGACACTCCTTGCTCTGTTTTTCTGGAAATCAGGCATAATTTTGAATGTACTTTATATCCGTTTAATCCATAAATCACACGACAGCCGGCCTCCTCCAATTTTCTGGAATATTCAATATTATTTTCTTCATCAAAGCGGGCGCGAAGTTCTACCAGTACAACAACTTCTTTTCCATTTTCTGCGGCTTCCACCAGTGCATCTACAATCTGGCTTTTATTTGCCAAACGGTACAACGTCATTTTAATCGATACAACCGACTCATCCTCCGCTGCTTCATATAGCAGATTGATAAAGGATTTCATACTTTCAAACGGATAAGATAAAAGCACATCTTTTTCCAGAATCTGCGGAATCAAAGATTCCTTATCATTCAACTGAGGGGTTGGCCTTGGGGTTCGTCTTGGATAAAACAACTCCCCTGCATTTGTATTTTTCAGATAGCTCTGAATAGCAAAGACAAATGACAGATCCAATGGGACGTCCGACCTAAATACATGTTCCTTTTCCACGTGGATCGTTTTGCATAACGCATGCATCATTTTTTTATTCAGAGTTCCGGTAAATTCCATCCTGACCGGGTTCATCCGCTTTCTCTCTTTTATTAAATTTTCCATCGCATCTCTGTAATCCAGATCCTCGTCATAAATCATCTCTGTGTCAATATCTGCATTTCTTGTGACATGAATCAAAGATTTTTCTTTCACACTATAATTTAAAGAATTTCGGAAGAAATTGCAGAATTAATTCTTCTGAAAGCAGAAAGGTTCCCTTTCGAGTTGGAATATCGATCAATCTGCGGAACACATTGTTGCTGCATGGAATGATTGCAGTTCTCGTCTTCCCACCCTTCGACTCCAAAGAGCAACAGCATAGATATCCTTATTCTTTAAAAAAGGAAAGGGCTGCTGTTTGCTTACGATATTCGCTGATAAGTAGGGTGCAATTTCCCTGTCAAATATTCCTCCAGAATTTTTTCCTTCTTCTGCAGACAGCTTATTAAAATTGATCAAACGAATTCCTTTCGGCTCCAGTTCCCCCATCAATTGTTCATAAATAACCGTCTTTTTCTCCTCTAGCTCTCGTGTTGCCCTTATAATTGCTTTCACTTGCTCTTCACTTGTCATATTGGTTTTATTCTCACGAACAACTTCTGATACATCCATTTGATCCATCAGCGTTCCTACTCGAACTCGATAGAATTCGTCTAAATTTGACTGGTATATCGATACAAAAGTCAACCTCTCTGCAAGTGGGACTTTCGGATTTCCCGCCTCATTCAATACTCTCTCATTAAACTTCAACCAGGATAATTCCCGATTCATCATATATGGACTTTTCTTTATTTTTTTCTCTGCTTCTTTCATCTAACAGTTCCTTTCTATGTTTTTACTCGCTTTTCTTCTACAAACGGCGGATAGCATCCGTTGCCAACACGGATCTTTCACATTCTTCCGGCAACAAAGTAACCTGCCAGCATAACGGACTTCCCTTCATATGCTCTGCAGCATAACTCAATCCATTGGTTCTTTCATCCAAATAAGGTTTGTCTATCTGATTTGGATCTCCCAATAAAATTATTTTTGTTTCTTTTCCGGCACGCGTAATAATTCCCTTAATCTGTGCCGGTGTCATATTTTGCGCTTCGTCTATGATCAAATATGTTTTCATGATGGATCTTCCTCTGATAAAGGTCAGAGCCTCTGTCTGGATGATTCCTCTGTCAAAAATTTCCTGTATTTTATCATTCAATTCCTGCTCATTTGAATATCGCTCACGATCACTGGAATCTACCAATTGTTCCAGATTATCCATAATCGGACGCATCAAAGGAGAAATCTTTTCCTGCTCATCACCTGGAAGAAATCCAATGTCAGAATCAAATAAAGCATTCGGACGACAGATCAGGATCCTCCGATATTCTCCAGATGGATTGTTTAACAATTTTTCCAGTCCCACTGCCAGTGAATAAAAAGTTTTGCTCGTCCCTGCCATTCCTTTTACAATGACAAGCGGAGCTTTCTCTGCAGACTGCATCAATGCTTCCTGTAAAAAATACTGTCCTACATTCCTTGGACTAACTCCATATGGAGCAGCTTTTCTATAATCAAGCTTTCGGATCATCTTTCTCAACCCGCCCCAACTGAGTCTTTTTCGAAGACTGATCCGCTTTTAACAGAATAAATTCGTTTTCAAACAATTCCGGGCAAGTGTGATTCCCGCTCATATCACAGCAATATACACATTCTACCGGAACTCCCTTTTCTTTAAAATCTTTAAACAATTCTTCTGGTACAAACACCTCTCTCCTCCCCAAATACTGCTCCTCATGTACCGCAACCTGCTCTGTCCCAAAGTCCTCTGCCTGAATTCCAAGCAACTGTGCTTTGATACGCAAAAGAATATCTTTTGTCACCAGAATCACCTGTTCTTTCAGATCATTTGACAGCCCTACACAAACTTTCAGAATGCGATTATCAGATTTATGTTCCGGAAGATCCGGAGGCAATTCAACGTTCCGGTAATTTTTTTTTCTACACGCAGAATCCCTCCCCATTCCATACGCACCCCTTCCAGCAAATTTCCTTTTTTCTCTGTGTGCGTCCAAAATCCGAATCACTTTGCGTACATTGGCACCTTTTTTCTCCCTCTTCTTTTTCATGTTATCCAACTCTTCTAACACCGTCATCGGAAGTACCACTGTATTTTCCTCAAAACATTCGACCGCATAGGGTGCCTGAATCAGCACATTTGTATCAAGTACATACGTTTTTTCATAAAAGACCTCTTCACATCTTTGTTTTTATTCCATCGCACAAACAATCTGCGCAATGTTCTTTTATAGATTACCTCTGCCTCGTATAATCCAATATCACATTTATATAAAATTTGCGTTAAAAATAAAAAAAGATTTCAACTTTTTATGTCTTCAAAAGTGAAATCTGAATACTTCGGCTATCCTTTTTTATTTATTTCTTCTGTTTTCCTTTTCTCTCTATACCCTTTTATCCCCCAAAATAAAATCACAAAACCGCTCATTATCAACATACATACTAATTGGTCTTTTGTCTTCTCCGACATAGGGGCATTGTCTATCAGTACCCGCATTCAAATCATAAATGTCTCCGACTTCACTGGCCTGTCCCCTTCCAGAACAATTTCAACCGGAAGTTGAAAGCTTGCTCTCATTGCAAAACTCTGCATGGATGCCATATAAGCATCCTCTTTCCTCATTCTTCTATTTCTAATTCTTTCACAAAATTTTAACTCAACTGTTTTCGATTTGTACAACAGTAATCACTTTACATCAATAAATCGGGAGATATTTCCGTATGCAGAGACAGCTTTTAATTTCAAAGAAGTCGTGGTAATCTGAATATGATATTGCTCCTCCAATTATAATGGTATCGTAATTTAAGACACTTTCCGAGACATTTTATAATGAATCTGATATACTGTAACCAATACAGAAAGAAGGATTATTATTATGTCACGAACAAGAAGAAATTTCTCTGCAAAATTCAAATCTGAGCTTGTTATTGAACTGCTCAGGGGAGAAAAAGACTTAAATACAATTGCTGCTGAAAATAACATTCAACCAAATCTTCTCCGTAATTGGAAGAAGGAATTCCTTGATAAAGCTTCCGTTGTCTTTGACGATACACGAGAAGAGAACCTGAAAGAGAAGCTGGCTTCAGAACGCAGGGAAAAAGCTGAATACGCAAAAAAAGTTGGGCAACTCACCATGCAGGTGGATTGGTTGAAAAAAAAATCTGAAGAAACACTTGGACCTGACTACGAGAGTAAATTTAGTCCGAAACCTTTTGAAGACTAAAGAGCTCCCGGTCAAAACAGGTGCCAGATTGCTTGATATTAATCGCACCAGCATATATTATAATGGAACTCCTGTTTCTCAGGAAGAACTGGACTGTAAGACCATTATAGACCGTTTACACACGGATAATCCGGCATGGGGTGCCCGTCAGATGTCTTCACAACTGAAAATGCGTGGCCATAAAGTCGGCCGCCGCAAAGCACGCCGCTACATGACAGAAATGGGGATTAATCCTATCTATCCCAAAATGAACCTTTCTAAGCGTATGCAACAGGCAAAAGTCTGCCCGTATCTGCTTCGCAATGCCGTTATCGACCGTCCAAATCAGGCATGGTCAATCGACATCACTTATATCCCCATCAAGCGTGGATTCCTGTATCTGACAGCTGTAATCGACTGGTACAGCCGCTGTATTGTAGGCTGGGAAGTTGATGATACCCTGGATACCAGAATGGTTATCAATGCATTGAAAAAGCGTTTAAAACAGCAAAACCAGTTATCCTAAATTCTGATCAGGGATGTCAGTTTACAAGCAACGAATATATGAATTTCCTCAAGGAGAACCAGATTCGTCAGAGCATGGATGGAAAAAGCCGTTGGCAGATAATATTATGATTGAAAGATGGTTTCGTAGTCTTAAGTACGAGGAAGCATATCTGACTCAGTATGCCAATATCCGTGAAGCACGGAAAGCGATTGGGAAATATATTCATACCTACAATTTTGAACGTTGTCATTCTGCCATTAACAATCAAACTCCGGCATCCTATTATTATCCGGTACTTTTGATTGAGTATGCAGCTTAAGGGGGACATTCTTCCCCTTTTCAACTACATATATCTGTTCATTATAAAAAGATTAAATTTGTGTCTTGACAACTGAACCACTATACTCGCTCCTGTATACACTTCATTCTGAATATCCTGTGAAATCTCAGAATATGCAGCTCGGACATTATCACACTGCCAGCCTAAATACTCACTCAGTCTCTGCCATACCACACACTGTTCCAACAGATATCCCTGATTCGCATTCAGGTTACTGTAACTGCTCCTATACTGCTTTACATATTCCAATGACAATGCCACATCTTCGATCTGTGCAGCACTCATACTGGCACTTGCATCGTGTCTGGTTTTATATCCATTTTTAAATCCGGTGTTAATATCTACGCAATAAGCTGTTTCGCCCTCTACTCGCATGTGGCCTTCATTAAACGTAGAATGAATGGTTCCATCATTCATCACATGTTCAATATATCCGACTCTCTCTGAGGATTCCGTCCAATACTGTGCTTCCGCTGCCTGAACCGATGTAGTCGGTAATGTGGTTAAAATCGTGGTCAGGGTAAGCAGTCCCGTACACACTCGTTTCCATATCTTCTTCATTTTCTACAATTCCTTTCTTTTCAATCAAAAAAAAGACGTCCGTCTGGAACGCCTGCTGTTGCTTTATGTTGTTTGCTCCCTGCTGTCATGCAGGGTGTGGGAATCTCTGTCCTGCCGAAAGAGAAGAGGTTCCCTGCTCCTTATTGTCTTTTCGGCTGGTAATCTGCTGGTAAATCAAAGGGGTAGGGTGTGGGGAGGGGAAAACAGGAAAAAGCTGATTTCTCATTGACCACCAACGGATAGACTTATCCCTTGGTGTCAAAATGCTATCGTTCCCTGATTTTTTCCCGTTTCCGGTATAATTCCAGTGCTTTGATAATGATTTCTTCCATTTTCTGCTGTGTAGTTCCCGATGGAAAGTATTTTTTCAGTCGGTTCTTCGGGATTTTCCACTGCTCTACCTGATTTGGCTTCTCTTCTGACATAATCGACAGCAAAACATCTTCATTCAACCTGCCCTCTGCTGAAAATTTGCGGATTTTAATTGCCTGTGCATGACTTGGGGTACAAGCCTCCGACTCCATGGTGTCGTACAATATCTCTTGTTCCTCTTTCGGCAAATAAGACAATTCTACTGCCGGACGCATAGAAATCTTTTTGTCATCGACCATTTCAAGGATTTCTGGAATAAGTTCTGTAAGGCGGATATAACGGCGGATTTGGTCTTGGCTTTCTCCAACTTGCTCACCTAATATTTCTCTTGAAGTCTTTCCTCGAAATTCCTGTGCCACTGGCACAGAATTTTTTCTTGGACGTCCAGCTTGTCTCTTCATAGCCTCTAACTTCATCTTATATGCAAATGCCTTTTCGGATGGTAAGATTTCTTCTCGCTGAAGATTGCTGTCAACCATGACAATGACTGCTTGGTCATCACTAAGATTTCTTACAATACAAGGTATTGTCTCTTTTCCTGCCAGTTCACTTGCCATTTTTCTACGGTGTCCAGAAATCATTTCATACCCGCCTGTTGGCTTTTCCCTGACAAGTGCTGGGACTAATACGCCATGGTCACGCACGCTTTCGATAGTTTCCAACATCTTATCATCCATTTTTACCTTAAACGGATGATTCGGGAAATCTGTAATTTCATAAATCGAAATATCTTTTACATATTCCTGATTCTTCTGGTCTCTTTCTTCCTGCGTCGTAAAAAGGTCATCTACTGAGGGAAGATTCATGTTTATTTCTCTGCTTTTCGCCACACTGAAGCACCTCCCTCGTAAATTCTGCATACGCCTTTGCAACAGTTCCATTCTTGTCATACTCATAAATGCTCTGTCCTGCCGCACTGCTTTCTGCCGCTGTGATAGCCACTGGAATAACAGTTTTGAAAATCCGGATATGTTTCCCATAATTCTCTCTAAGGCTATCCTCTGTTGTCCTTGCAAGTTTTGTCCTCATATCTACAAGTGTCAACAATACTCCATCAATCTTCAGATTAGAATTTAGCTGTCTCTGTACCTTACCGATTGTTTTCATTAACTGTGTCATGCCTTTAGTGGAAGATAATGAGCCTGCACCGGAACAATTACACTGTCTGCGGCAGCTAATGCATTGATAGTCAGCATACCCAGACTAGGCATACAATCAATCAGGATATAATCATAATCCTTTTTCAAATCTGACAGATACAACTTTAACGTCTGCTCTCTGCTCATGGCATTTACCAGTGAAATTTCCATGCCCGATAACTCGATATTGGTCGGAATAATATCTACACCCTCTTTGTGATGTAAAATTCCCTCGTTATACACAAATGGTTCGTCTTGTAATATTTTCTTCATTTGTGTATCCAACGTAATTGGAAGATTATCTGCATCAGTCCAACCTAAAGCGGTTGTTAAGTCTCCCTGTGGATCAGCATCGACCAATAATACTTTTCGCCCCTGATGTGCAAGACCAATTCCCAGATTTAATGTCGTTGTGGTCTTTGCTGTTCCTCCTTTCTGATTTGCAAGGGCAATTACTTTGCACTTGGTCATATGATTTCCTCCTTCCTCGAAAAATTTAATAGCCAATCCTTTTTACGGGACTGGCTATGTATAAAAATGAGCATGAAAAAAGCCGATTGATTCCTGATTGAACCAATCGGTTATGTATTTACTCTATGCATATGGAACGAACCATTTAAGCGCTTACTAAAAAATAGGGAGTATACACACAATCAATTGGTAGTGATAAACTCCCTATGTATGGATTGATTTCTTCCTACATATTGAAAATAATTATTGCAAGTATAAACTTTGTCAAACAAAACTTAAGCTGTCTGCGTAAAGCAAACAGTTTGCTTAGGTTTCCTATTTCTCGCAATTCTCCTGTAATAAATAATTTTCGCCTTCCAACTTGAAAAAAACATTATTTTTGAACTCTTCCGGATATGTGTCTATTCCAGTTGTTAATATTATTTGATATTGGGTTTTCATTTCTTCCGTATATTTATCAGCCTCTGCCAATAAACCAATATTTTTTAATTAAATTTTCTTTGTCAATTCCCTCCTTATTGGGTGTATCAATCATTAAAAATTGGGGGAAATTAGCTTCATTTTTTAAACTTTCAATCAACATTGTCAAAAAGTACATTAACCTTTTAGGAACAGCTGCACTTCTTTCACGATATGCTCCCAAATTTATATGAGGCATATAATCCTCTCCTATATACGCAGAATAACAGTGTTCATCAGCACGTTTCATTAGACTAAAATAAACTTCGTCAAAATCCTTCTTCTTATTCAACATATCTTCTCTTGCAGCATTAAGGAAAGAATCTACCTATTTTTAAGCCTTCTACCTTATTTCTTAGCTGAATCACTTGAGAAGCAAGTGTTTCTCTTTTTTTGGCCAAATCTTTTGCCTGTTTTAACTCCAATATTATTCCATTTAATTCTCGTTCTCGCTCGTCAAGTTGACGAATATATGCTGAATTATAATTTGTTGCAATATCCTTCGTCAATTCATCAATATTAAAGCCTTATTTTTTCAATTAGATTGTTCTGCTTTTTCAATATGACCAATTATTATTTTCAATCGTTGACTTTTTCTTTCTAACAACTGTTCAAGTGACTGAATAGACTTTTTCTTTACTTTCAAAATGTCTAAGTATTCTTCATCCGTATAGAAAAATTTTTCATACTGTTCTTCTTCAATGTCGTTTCCACATATACATTTCCCTTTTTCACGTTCTACTTCTCTTAAACAGTAAGGGCACGTATTCGGAGTAAACAATTTCAACTTTTTATTAACAAGCCTAATTTTTTCAATTTCACTCAGTTCTTTTTCTGATTCATCAATCAAATACAAAATTTTATCAATAGATTGTGTTGTTAAATTTTTTGCAGATTCCCACTCTTCCAACTTATGTTGGTTTAATATTAACTCTTTTTTTGTTGACCTATTAGTTGCCAAATTTCATCTGAATTACCTTGTTCTCTTGAAGCAATTTCTCGTTCGATTTGAACTTTCTCTATCATTTCCTGATTTTCTGATATCATTGAATTAATATGAATAACATTCGCCAAATCATAGTCTAAAACTTCTCCAAGGAATTCATCATAACTATCCATAACTGCTTGTGCTTTCTCAAGCTCTTTCATTGTTAATTTATACTGTCCCAATGTTGAATAATAATCATTGTACGTCTTCCCAAGCAAAATCTCAAATATTGCTTTCCTAATCTCAAGTGAATCTGACAAAAAATTAGAATTATCCGCTTCTTTATAAACTTTATCAACCTCCGTTTCTTGATCATGATAAACCAATCTCAATAAATCAGTAAAATTAAGTTTAAAGCTTCTTGTCCCTTGTACAATATCAAAACGTTTATATTTAATTTTCCTAATATCCAATCAGAAAAACCATAGTATGTTCATCACTTTGATTTCTT
>ENA-OQJH01001058-OQJH01001058.1-human-gut-metagenome-genome-assembly--contig:-NODE-1058-length-12649-cov-1.670500_pt1 | contig 12649 bp, 13 predicted proteins | sample MGYA00242597_ERZ504763 | MGnify/ENA primary metagenome ERZ504763 (study PRJEB26092, sample SAMD00036359) | human gut metagenome | host: Homo sapiens | study: EMG produced TPA metagenomics assembly of... | reverse complement strand
CGATATTGGAACTGGCATATTCAGTCGGAGACTCCATGCCATTGTCTGTTGCGTAGTTCAGCAATCCTTCATAGAGCAGCTCTTCCCGTTGGTCACCGTTGAGGTAGGGCGGAAGTCGACGGCCGCATGAGAGAAGCCGCCTGATACGTTCAAATCCACGCGTACCTTTCCGGTATTTCCTTTTTTAGTCGTAATCAATATGACGCCATTGGCGGCGCGGGAACCATACAGGGAAGCCGCTGCCGCATCTTTGATTACAGTTACGTTTTCAATATCCGACGGATTCAGCGTACTCATTATATTGGTCTTGGAATTGTTCATATATGCTGCATCAGGACCACCGGAACTCATACTCCCGGAAGTAACCGGTACTCCATCTATGACAAACAAAGGTTCTTGTGAAGCGTTGAACGATCCCATTCCTCTGATGCGAATACTTTGGTTGGCGCCCGGTTGACCGGAACTGCTGGTTATTTGTACACCGGTAGTCATACCTTGCAACTTTTGCTCAACGCTCATCACGGGCACTTCTTTCAGCATATCTGTACGCAGCGTATTGGCCGATCCTGTGAACGAGGATTTGGAGAAATTACCATACCCTGTTACTACTACCTCGTCAATATCCATCGTTTCGGGGATCAGTACTATTTTGAGTTCTTTCTCTTTGCGGGGGACGCGTATTTCCTGTGTCTTCATTCCCACATAGGATACGACCAGCAGCTTGGTTCCGGTTTCCACGGACAATTGAAACTGACCGTTGATATCGGTAATCACTCCTTTGGTGGGATTCCCCTTTACACTGACGGTGGCACCGATAAGTGGTTCATTATCCTCTGATGATATAACAACACCGGATATGTTCAGTTGCTGAGCGGACGCATACGAAATACTCAACAAACAAAACAATAAGCTAAAACATAATGTTAACCTTTGATTAATCTTCATACTTTTATATTTAAAAATACATTTGCTATAAAGTCGATACAAAGGATATACCAATAGGATATAAAGAAATGCTGAAAGGATAAGATAACAGATTAACAGCAGAGTTGAAAAAACGATATTATTGGGGAGGTGTGGAAAAATGTGGAAAGGTGTGGAAAATATCCCCAATCATTGGTACGATAAATAGCGTGGCTATATGGATTATCGTACCGATAATGATTGGGTATATAGGTCTTACAATTTAATATCCCGGATTCTGATACTCACTGCCGTTGATAATGGTAGCGGTAAAGGTCGTAGAAATGGGACGTAAAGCATAATTCGGATTAAAGAACCGTGCGAGATCCGGGTGAGTATCTTTCAGATAATCGGAACTCTTGAACATCCCTGTCCGTTTCAAATCGTAGAAACGGCAATATTCACCGCATAGTTCGCGTCCTCTTTCGTCTAATACGTTACGAACCGTCATGCCGCCCGTTAACGGATTTGCTCCGGCACGCCCGCGAACCTTATTCAGGTATTTGGCGGCATTCGTTCCTCCGTTCAGATAAATGTCAGCCTCTGCGGCAATCAGATAGACTTCCGCCATACGCATGATAAACGTAGCGTTTAAGTTTCCGTTTCTTTGTTTGGAGGCGTTTGCAACGTAATAGTTACTGCTTGTTGTGCTTGTTTAGTGACGGATAATAGTAACGGAACAGATTCTCGCTGGTACCGTCGTTCTTGTAATTCCCTGTTACATTTGTATACGAGTAGTTCATGTTCACATTGTTGTTTTCATCACTGTAGACATGATTGTAATCAATCAACAAATAGTCGGTCTTGTGCTCATTCTGTTTTTCCGTAGAATAATCCGCATCCTGCGGCATGATAAATTTAATGGCCGGATCACCTTTCTTCAGAGCTTTGCCGATGACTGTTTCGTCTTTATCGTACATGTGTACGGCACTTTCGTCCCAAGTATAACTTTTATTGGCCTTCCATTGGGTAGTGAATGACTGGTGGAATCTGGGGTCTAACGTGCCGTCATTCTGTACATACAGATTCAGCAAGTGTTGCGTAGGCATGAAGATGCCGCTGATGGAGCTTCCCATGTCAGTCGTGTTTCCTGATTGTCTTCACGGGCACCGAACTTATTGATGTCACACAGGAAATACTCGTCATTGCGGTTTAGCTTGTAGTTACCGTTGCTCGAACCGTGTCCGTCCGTGCCTGCATACCAGCGATGTTTCCAGAGCGCTTCCTTGTTTTCCCAGTTATTGCTTTCTTCGAATACTTCACTGTATGTAGGATACATATAAGTGTTGTATTTCCCGCCACCCGATTCGCAGTCGGAGATCAGCTGTAAAGCTGCGTCGAGAGCTTCCTGCAGGTATTCCGTGCTTCCATACTCGTAGGTTTGCAGACAGGCTTTTGCCAAAAAGCCGAGAGCGGCTTTCTTGGTCGGAGTGGTAGTCGTGGCATGATTCCCGATTGACAGCCATTCGGATGCGAATCTCAGGTCGGGCAGGATGACTTCTTTGTAGATAGTCATCGGGTCGGTGCGGACAGGAGAGTAGTTAAGGCTGGTTTCCGGTTCCGTAAGCATGGTTACCCCTCCGAATTGTTCCACTGCGTTGAAGTAATAGACAGCTCTCATGAAGCGGGCTTCGGCAACTTTCGCATTCCGTTCCTCTTCTGTGGCGTAGGGAGGCTTGTCGCCTAAGGCGATGGCTTCGTTGCAGGAACCTATTCCGTCGTATGTCCCGTTCCACCAGTTATTGATGTAGGTCGTGTTGGGCGATGTTCCGGCGAAAAACCAGAACCATTCGGTGTAGCTTGTCGATTGGTTAGCCTTGTACGTCCAGAGGTCCGTATCCCCTTCGGTCAGCGACATCCAGTCTGCGGCACCGTAGTAAAACCTTCCATTGCGAAGTAGCACTGGTTGATCAGTGTTTCGTATCCCTCGGTCGAGGTAGCCAATGTTTCATTGGTAAATGCGCCCGGGTTGTACTCTTCCAGCGAGCAGGAATGCAGGAATAGTGCAGACAGCAGGACAGAGCAAAAAACTGTTTTTAAATGTATACTTTTCATTGTCATTTTCTTCTTTAATTAGAATGTGAGATTAACTCCAAATACAAATTGCCGATAGGTGGGAAACGCGTCCGAACCGTTCGTTTCGGGGTCTGTGTCCTTCAGTTGCTTGTCTTTCACAAAGATGAACGGATTGTAGGCCGTAGCGTAGATGCGGCATTTCTCCATCAATACCTTGCGGGAAATGTTGGCGGGGAGGGTATATCCCAAAGTGATATTCTTGATCTTGATGAAGGAGCCGTCGTGTACTCTCAGCGAAGGATATACCGTTTTTGTTCGTCTCCCGTTCCGGGACGCGGGAAGTATGCGCCTGATTGTCCTCTGTCCAGTATCCACGCCTGCCAGCTGATTCTTGGTCACACTTTGCTCTGCGGTATAGTAGCCGAGCAGGTCACTGTTGATTGTCTGCCCGTAGCGTGCCATTGCAAAGACGGATAAATCGAAGTTCTTGTAGGTGAAGGAGTTGTTCAGTCCGATGATCCAATCCGGATTCGTATGTCCCAGAATTTGTCTGTCGTCGGTGCTGTATTTATGTACTCCGCCGTCTCCGTTTTTATCCACTGTCTCTATCTTGATAAATCCCGGATTTACGCCATATGCATCCAGCGTCTCCTTCGGAGTGTCACTTCCCCAGATACCTGCATATTTATAGCCGTAAATGGCGTGAATCGGTTCGCCGGTAAACAGGTTCTCGGAGATCAGGTCACCGTCGGGCAGCTTGTCTATCTTCTCCTTACTCCAGGTAGCGGACAAGGTCGTGTTCCATGTAAAGTCCTTGTGCTGTATATTGTGGGAGTTCAATATCACTTCCACGCCCTGATTGCTGGTTTGGGCGATATTCTGCCAGATAGACAGAGGAGAACCCCATCCGGTCAGTCCGCTGGTGATGGGCAATATACGCTTGAATAATAATCCTTTGGTGGTTGTTCTGAACCATTCAATGGAACCGTGATGCGGCTGTTCAGTATGCCGAAGTCCAGACCGATGTTCCAGTTGTACGATTTTCCCAACCGAGGTCGGCACTGCCGTAAGTCTCCGAGTATTGTGTGAAAGGAACGATTTTCCATTGACGGAGACTCCGCTGGCAGAATATACGTAGGCTTGTGTAGTGGTGCTGTAAGCGTCTGTTCCGCCAGAGTTGCCTGTGATGCCGTAGCTGACTCTCAGTTTCAGGTTGTCCAGCCAGCTTCGTGTCTTTTCCATAAAAGCCTCGTCGGAAATTCTCCAGGCTATGGCGCCTGCCGGGAAAGCATCCCATTTGTGTCCGGCGGAGAATTGTGAGACACCGTCCCAACGGGTGGAGAAGTTGAATAAGTACTTGCTCTTGTATGAATAGTTGAGGCGGAAAGCAAAAGACATTTTCTGTGTCTGTGCGAAGTCCGATTCCACATGTGGGGAGGAACCCGAAGTCAACCGCCAGAACGACCATTGGTCTACCATTTGTCCGCTTGCGGCAGCCATGTTGCTTTCCGACTGGTTCTTGTTCCACGAAGTGATTAAAGAACCTCCTACCGTATGCGCTTTGGCAAGGGTTGTGCTGTATGCCAGAATGTTTTCCCACGTGTAATTCCATGCGTTGTCATTGGTGATGGAAGCGTGAGGCGAACCTGCATAACTCGGACGGTTGGCGTTGCATTGGTTTCCCCAGTATTGTCCTCGTCGGGAATGGTTCAATGTCCCGTTGATCCGGCTGGTGAATGTGAAATCTTTGAGAGGAGTCAGCTCGACATACCCGCTCATATTCAGGTAAGTGGAACGGGTGTTGTTCGCATATTGATTCTCTATGAAATCTCCCATCGGCGAATACTGCCCTGTGATATATTCGTGATTGATCTTGCCTTCCTCATCATAGGCATCCCCCAACGGGAAAGCGGAGAGGGAGCGGGTAAACGTGTTTTTCACGCCGGAATTCAAATCACGGTACACCAGATTGGAGGTGAAACCGACTTTCGCCCACGAAAAGAGTTGCTGGTCGATGTTGAGCCGCAAAGAGTACCGGTTCAGATTTTCATTGCTGAGCAGGCCTTCTTCCCGGTTGTAGGAGGTCGAAGCGAATATCCTTGTCTTTTCCGTTCCGCTGCTTACCGAAAGGCTGTACTTTTGTGTGGTAGCTGTATTGCCGGAAACTTCGTCTACCCAGTCAATCCATTTTCCGGCATTATACGCATCTGTAAAAGCCTGCTTGCCCAGTAGGGCAGACATATCGGAAGGGAAATCACCGTTCTTATATCGGTATGCCTCTTTCTGGTAAGTCACCCATTCATCCTGAGTCATTCCGTGTTTGTAGTTGGGCGATCCGCTGAAGCGTAATACGCGTCAAGTTGATTGTGGCTTTGCCTTCTTTTCCTCTTTTGGTGGTGATAATCACAACACCATTTGCTCCTGCCGAACCGTAAATGGCGGTGGATGAAGCATCCTTCAGAACATCGACACTTTCAATGTCGGAAGGGTTGACCTGACTATAGCTTCCGGGGATTCCGTCGATAATAAACAGTGGCTCGTTATTGCCATATATGGAACGCGAACCACGCAGCAGGATGCTGACTTCACCGCCTACCTGTCCCGATGTTTTGGTGATGTCCATGCCGGGTATCTTTCCTTGAAGGGCTTCCATCACATTACTGGTAGGAGCAGCCAGTACCTCGGCACTTTTGACAGAGGTTACCGCTCCTGTCAGATCCCGCTTTTTGACGGAGCCGTATCCTACTACTACCACTTCGTCAATCAGTCGGGCATCTTCCACCATTGTGATTTCCAGTTTGCTTTTATTACGTGTGCTGACTTCCTGTTCTATGTATCCCATATAAGATACTTTGAGTACTGCGTTGGGCGACACACGCAGTGTGAAGAGTCCGTCTACATTTGTAATGGTTCCGTTGTTTGTGCCTTTTTCTACAATATTAGCTCCGATTATCGTCTCTCCCTGAGAGTTTTTCACTACGCTGGAGATGGTTCTGCTCTGTTGGGCGTAGACTTGTGTGGCTCCGATTACCAATATTCCCCCTGTTAAAAGGAGTAGCAGGTAGAACCTTATCATATAACTGTCTTTAGGGTAACGTATGTCCCTATGTTTGTTTTATCAGAAAATGATTTCATGTTTTTTGTTTAATTGTATGTTCACTAATTGGTTTTTGAATAGTTAAATCTCTGAATGATTTAAATCTATGTTCCGATTATACCGATTTGATTTACTCCATAGGCTATTAGATTTTATTGGTTAAAACTGCGATTGTACCGTGAATTGACGGTCAATCTCTGAGTGTATGTATTTGATGTGGCGCCACTATCAATATCAGTTTATTTAGACTGATTGGACAAAAATAGGCATAGAGCGTTGTGGATTGAAAAAAATAAAGTTGACTTTGAATCGGAATGGGTTGATTTTTTACTATCTTTGTCTCAATGTAATCACATAAAGAACAATAATATGGATGTCGAAGTAAAAAATAAAGCAAACAGGAGCACGTCGGACATAACCTGCAAAAGATCCGTGTTTATTTTGGTATGAAGCAGGAGGCTTTAGCGGCTGATCTTGGTGTAAATCAACAGGTCATTTCAAAGATTGAAAACAGGAGGAAATCGAAGAAGGGCTTCTAAATCAAATAGCTTCTGTATTGGGGATATCTGCTGAGGTGATTAAGGATTTTGATGTTGAGAAGGCAATATATAATATCAATAACATTAGAGATAACACCTTTGAACAAGGAGCTACATCAATAGCCCAGCAGTTCAATCCATTGGATAAAATCGTGGAATTGTATGAACGTCTGCTGCAAAGTGAGAGAGAGAAAATTGAATTATTAAAGAAAAGGTGATTATTATTAGTTGATTAACTAATTTAACTAAGAAATAAATATTATGGAAACAGAAACTTATACAAACAGTTCACATTTGGGGCGTAAAATAGAAAGAATACGCCGTCTTCGTGGTATGACTCAAACGGATTTGGGGGAGTTGCTAGGGGTGACAAAACAGGCTATTTCCAAAATGGAACAAGCGGAAAAGATAGATGATGAGAAGTTAAAACAAGTGGCTACTGCATTGGGGGTTACAGAAGAAGGCTTAAAGAAATTTACAGAAGAAACTGTATTATACTATACAAGCAATTTCTATGAGAACTGCCATGTAAGCGCATCTAATATAGGGCCTATTACTCATGTGGAAAATCTCAATCATTTTTCAATGGACCAAGCTGTGAAACTATTTGAGGAGTTTACTTAAAATCGAAAGAGATAAATATGATAAGGGAAAAGAGGAAAGTGCTAAATAATAATAGGTTTATCCTTTTCCTTATTTAGGATTCTTAGAAATATATGATAAAGCTCCATTTAGTTGTTCGGACATTGAAGAATAACTAAATGGAGCTTTAAATTGATAGATATCCTATAAATGTGTTCTAATCAAATAATTGATAGAAGTCAGCAATTGAATTATTGCTTCTTGCCTATCATTTAAAATGGGTTGAATGATTCAATAATGGGCTAACCGATACGCAAAAGAACTAAATCGTCCAAATATGAATTCAAATCATATAAATCTAAAAGTCGTTTATTGGATAAAGAATTCCTATACTAAATTTAGCTCCGGCTTGTGCAATAAATAATCTCTTTCAGTACATAAATTAATTCGTCCGACTATAGCCGGACGCAAGTTTGCCTATAGCCGACGTTACGTTTGCCTATAGTCGGACGCAAAGTTGCCTATAGGCGGACGAATTAATTTATGCACCCGCGGATATTATTTTTTATAGAGAAAATGTTTATTGTGTTCGTCTGTAATGATTGCAGTAACTCGAAAGTAGATTCAAGAAACATCAATAGAGTAAGTAACTCAATCACTCTACTGCATGAACTAAATAATTTATCTCATTAGAGTACATAAATGATCCAAGCAATATGCCATGCAAGTGGTTGATGATAAAACGAAAAAATGGCTTGTAATATTCGTTTGCTTAAAAAAACAGACTCAACGTATCTTAATATTATTTCTGACAGTAAGGACAGTAATAGACAACTCCACCACTTGATGTCTCTTTTATAATCGGATTACCGCATTGGGGACATGGCTTACTCAGTGTATTTTTGGATAAAATGGTTTTATAATTTCCATGATTGCCGAATATATCCATTTCTGTATCTCTGCCTCCTTGTAGAATCATGTTTTTTAGAGTCATTTTAATCGATTGCAATAAAGCCGATTTGTCTATATCTGTCAATGAATTTATTTCTCTTTTAGGATTAATTTTGGCATTGAATAGTATATCCTGCAAAACTCCGTTTCCTAAGCCAGGAATACGTTGTTCTGTTGCCAATAATACTTTTACAGATGATTTTGGCTTCACCCCAACACATAGCTTTTCAAAATATTGTTCGTTGAAATCATCGCTTAGTGGTGATAAGTTATCTAAGTTTTTCTTGTAATATATATCATTATATATTCCAGTATATGCTGCTATTACGCCAAACATCCCTACCGTAAATGTCAGATAAGTATTGTTGTCAAGTGCGAGTAATAGCTGGTAATTGTTTGGCATTTTATTTGAAATGGTGCCATATTTCAGATTTGTCCCATCTCCGAAACTAATCTTAGTTTCTTTATCTAAAATAATATCGACATACATTCCGAAGCTCATTGATGAATTGATTCTCCTTCCAATGAGTAGTTCGCTATATGTAAGGGGATCACCAAAATAGAACGTATTCTTGTGGAATTTTGTCGCATTGAATACCTCTGTGATGACTCTATCTTTAGAGTCTCATTTATTTGTTTGCTTAATGTCTGATTTTCCGGTAATTCTTTCATGATATGTGGTTTAAAGTATATGCTGCAAATATAGGGAGGATATAATTTCAACCGTTATCTTAAATTGCTATCTTGTATAATGATTGACTATGTTATTAGACTAGTGAACTTTGAAATTTATATCTTTGTTGTCTTATGTAATGATATAGCTTAGCCTAGAACAATAGATGCTGTAATCTGTGAATAAGGATCTGATAATTGTGAACTTTGGTGATAATGACACTTGAAATTTGATAGGTGAATTTGATTAATAAAAGTAGATAACAGATGGATATTGAAAAATTGGTTACATCAGCTGTTACCGGATATATCTCCAAGACTGATTATTTATCTCCTTTTATAAATGAAGTGGATAAAGAATCTTAAACATGGATGGATTAGCAGAACTTGATGCTTTGAGCAGACAAAAAATAATGCAGAGGTTAACACTGCAATATATTTGCTCTTAGGGAATATTGAAAAAGGCAAGAACAATGCTATAAAATAAAATTAAAAAAGAAAAAAGCTTTCAAGAGTTTTCCTATATGTAGATTTATGAACATGACAGAAAAATAAGTTGATAAGTAAAAGATGTGAATCAGGGAGTTTTGTTGAGAAGGAAAAGACTACTTCAAAAATGATATTGAATCGATTTAAAGTATGAATAGTAATTGCAAACAAAACTTCATCATAGTCACTTTTTTTCATAATACTCTATTACACAAATGAATACAATGCATCTTCTTTTTTTGATATTATGTTTTCTCTCTGTATATTTGAATGTAGCAATCATGCTTTTCTATCTATGATATTGATTGGCACATATGGTGCGACAAATAATTCACATAATGTGCAATAGCTGCTGCACATAATATGAATTAGCTGTTGCACATTGTGTGAGCTAGCATAAAGACGTAAATTTTTTTTATAGAATAACAATTTCAAATCAGCAGACTATGTGTCTGTTTGCATTAAAAGAATAAGAAGATGCGTTGTAACAGGCTGAGCAGTTGAATGATAGATGAAAATATGATTTGCTGACAAAGTTTTATTTTATTCATAGCTGCATAGCAATAGGTTTAACGGTGTGAAAGTGGTTAGTTATCTTTGTGTGATTGTTTGATGCAATGTGCCCATTTGGCTTTTCAACGAAAGATTTGGTCAGTGGGATGGAAGATTATTGCCTGCAGCGTAGAACTGAAATGCTCGAATCTTATTGAAAAAGTTGAAAAATGTAAGAAATGTGATGATCAGATTTGGAATTTTAGTTATTATAGTGATAATGATATTATAAATATCAGAAGATTTTGCAGACATCTGAATATTCCCAAGGAAAAATGTCCGGCTTTTCAAAATGTCTGATATAAAGCGGTATTCGGACTCACACCATTCGCATACCTTTAGTTCTAAACTATCTGTTTGGCGGTATGTGACCAGCTAATGCTGCTATTATGCAGTGTTCTATTGTATAGGTGTGTACGCTTTCTGCCTTGAGCAGAGTTTCTAAAACCAGAATCGCTAGTAGGTCTTTAAGATTCGAATGTGATTTGTTTAATGGTTATGAGGGCAGGCACAAGCCTGCCCTCTTTTCAAATTTAAAGGTATCACAATCCTATTTTTTATTTGAATAAATAATAATAATTGCTTGCGGCAAAAAGAGCCAGAAACCGGAGACTGGTTCAATAATACAACCGATTATGGTAAGCAGTAAAATAGAATAACCTAAAAATACGGGTGCCGGTTTTTGTTCTTTTCTGATATAATATTGAAGTGTTTGCCCCAAAAGGATAAGTATTATTCCACAGGTCAAGAACCAAAAGGCGAAACCTTGACTATAATTCTCCCCAATAGAATTTACTAATCCATTTCTGAGCATTTCCGAAAAAGCATCTTTTCCGATAAATAGTGCATAAATCGTATGAATGATTCCTGTCGCTGTTAAAAATGTCCCACTATATTTCCAAAGTTTCATGTTCTTATTATTTATATACTTAGTTAATGCTGCAAATATAAAGGATAGTAAGACACGGGTATTGGATGAATTCGACTTTTTTATTTTGTATAAATAATAGTAGTCTCATTATCGGGTGGTAATGATAAAAGAAATTTGGAGTACTACCGGATAACTTTTTCACTTCTCTTGATAAATGAGAAGCATCATAATATCCGGCTTTTACTGCTACTGATAAAAGGTTGTCGAATGATTCGTTCCTCAATATTTTAATCGCATTCTTGAATTTTACTATACTATTATATTTTTGAGGAGTGAAACCTGTATGTAACTTGAATTTTCGTTCAAAGTGTCGTTGGCACAGATTAACTTCGTCCATTAAATGGCTTATGGATATCTTGCTTCATGCGCATTAATTTGATTCACAGCGTATGAGATTTGTGTATCCATTGTATGGTTGCTTTTATATAGGTGTTTTTTCAAATAGCGTTCTATTAAATTAATCTTGCACTGAATGCCCTGTTCTTCGAATAACCTTTCAGCAAAAGAATCGCTAAAAATAGTGTTTAAGTCATTCACACTTAACCTTATATTTGTCAATTCGCTTAGAGAAATTTTCATAAAACGGGATAGTCCGCATGGACGAAAGCGAACTCCAAATGTATTGATAGTACCTGATAATGTTATTAATGCCGAACAGATATCCATGGGACCAACAAAATAAGAATGATAAGGCTGCATGATAATACCATGATTAACAGTGTTTTCTAATATAAACATAAAGTCCGTACATCCATCTGTAGATAGTTTTATTTGCATACCTTGTTCTGTTTGGCCTTTGAATTCCCAATATTTATCAACGTAAGGAGCAAGTATATGGCATGGTAAGTATTCTTTGTACATATTTAGAAAGGGTATCTGTTAGAAAACGATCTGATAAGTACAAATATAAGCAATCGTATAGGATTCCTATTGTATGATTTCGACATTTGTGTTTGTTTTAGATTCTTTATAATAGGAAAGTTACTTCCTTATAGTGCTGCTTTCGGGTAGACATTGAGTATGCCTCTTTATTCTTTTTACCATCATCCTTGGTTTAAGATATTGTACATCTTGCGTTATGAAAAAGAGCAACTCAAAAAATAACTTTTGAATTGCTCTCTTATTTTAGTGATTCGCCTGGGATTCTCCTTGCAGATTTACCACGCTGATATTTAAAACTTTATATTTTCTGCTTCAAGCATATCCCATGAATTATCCCACTAATTTGCTACGTGTTTTTGCGGTAGTTTGCTCATGGAGAATACTGAAGGCAAAGATAGTGTATTTTTGATATCTTTTCAGTGTTGTAGTGACGTTTATGCAGAATGTCATGACATTATGAACACTGGAAATAAGTGGGAGAGATTATTGTAATTTCTTGAATTAGTTGTATCTTTGAAAAATAGTATAAAGTTGCAATGCGATCAAAAGAATATATTTACTTATTCCTTTGAAAAACAGATGACTATATGAATTTGGTTTATTTTTAATATAATTGACTTTTTATGATAGATTCAGCAAAATTGCCACATTTAATGAAATATATGGGATCAAAAAGAGAACTCCTTGATTTCATAATATCATCTATAAATGATTTGGATATTGAATCTAATTGGTTCTGTGATCTTTTCTCTGGAACATCTGTCGTTGGATGCTCGTTAAAAGATGAATATAATGTTCAAATAAATGACATACAGATATATACTTCCATATTTGCCAACACATATTTACCCAATATAAATAAATTAATAAATTCAACCGAGTTAGAAAAGATTAAAGACAGAGTTTTATTTTATGTTGACGAGTTTTATAGAAGTACCCTGATTTAATCTTTGATTATAATTCGATTGATAATTA
>ENA-OQJH01001057-OQJH01001057.1-human-gut-metagenome-genome-assembly--contig:-NODE-1057-length-12652-cov-1.868743_pt1 | contig 12652 bp, 20 predicted proteins | sample MGYA00242597_ERZ504763 | MGnify/ENA primary metagenome ERZ504763 (study PRJEB26092, sample SAMD00036359) | human gut metagenome | host: Homo sapiens | study: EMG produced TPA metagenomics assembly of... | reverse complement strand
GGCGTGAGTATAGTTGAGAATTTTGTACTTCCCTGATAATGGTTGACTAGTTTAACCAGCCTTCTCTATAAGTTCCATTATCATCCGTGCAAACTCTTCAACAATCTTATGATTCTCTGATTGACTCACAACGTCCTCCTCATGAGTATCCAGCGCAAGATCTTCTTGCAATCGAAACATTTCCTCTTTTCCACACGTTATCAGTTGATCCCTTTTACACATATTCCAGGGAACGAAAGTCTTGCAGATAAAAAGTTCCATGCCGGACACCACCGTAGCCGACCCGAGCGAGATACCATCCGGACTAGTGTACCACACAGGATTCAGTAAATCTTTCATTTCTTCTTCACTTAAGAATAAATGATCGGCATTATAATGCATGGCAGTGTTCGTTTTAAAATATCTTTTTATCAAATCCTCTCCGGTGAGTTCCAATCCCATCCGCAGAGCATATCTGCTAAAAAAAATGAGGTGGATAAAAGTCACACCGGGAGAGAGCCTTCTTTAACCGGTAAATCGTATCGATAAACATACTTACCATGATCTGTTTCTCTAACACAAACAAGAAAGCTATCAACATACTGTTTCAAACGTCGCTTACTCTTGGCGAAGAATATCAGAATCCATTTGTTCTTCCTGGGTGAAGTGACTGTAGAGAAAAGAAACATCGGAAATTTGCTTTGCCTGCGGAAATATTTTAGAGCATCCGGCATTTTTTTCCGCATGATTATGCTCACGTCCATATAATCCTTTGCTACTTCATTCGCCAATTCCTCGTAGGACATTTGTGAAGTTATCATATTTTCTTTTTTTAATGTTTTAAATTACTCGATAATGAGAAACTGGCGAAACTGATACCAAAGCATCGTTCCGGCAATCATACTTGCTATCAGGTCGGAAATCGGCATACTGATCCAAACTCCTAGTTGTCCGTAGAAGTGTGGAAGGATCAGCAGACAAGGTATCAGAATTAGAACCTGACGGGAGACAGACAAGAATATAGCCTTACTTGCCATACCTATACTCTGAAAGAAGTTGGAAGTCACCATCTGAAAACCGACAATGGGAAAGAACATGACCACAATACGCAATCCTTTAGCAGAAATACGAACCAGTTCTTCATCCGTGGTGAAAATAGAAACCGCCAAATCAGGTATCAGCATCCCCATCAAGAAACCGATAGTAGTGATAAGGGTGGCTACATAAATCGTAATTTTCAAGACTTTCGTCACACGGGGATATTGCTTGGCACCATAATTATACCCGGCAATGGGCTGCATCCCCTGATTCAATCCCATCACAATCATGACAAAAAGGAACACCAGGCGGTTGACAATTCCAAAAGCTCCAATAGCTAAATCACCTCCATACTGTTTCAATCCCTTATTAATCAAAATCACGATAAAACAAGCTGCCAGATTCATCAGAAAAGGAGCCATACCAATTGCTAAAGAATCAAACACAATCTTCTTTTTTAACCGGAAAATACCTTTATGGAAATGCAACAGTTCTTCTTTATTAGAAAATAGCTTGAACTGCCATGCCAATGCGATAACCTGTGCAGTAATGGTAGCGATTGCCGCTCCTTGTATTCCCCAACCGAAGCCATAAATAAAAACAGGGTCGAGTATTGTGTTAATCACAACCGTAGCAATCGTGGCATACATCGCCTTCTGCGGATGTCCCGCCGAACGCAGTACAGCATTCAGACCTAAATAAAGGTGGGTGACGACATTACCCAACAAGATAACAACCATATAATCGCGGGCATAACCTACCGTAGCATCACTACCACCGAAGAAATAAAGAATAGGGTCGAGAAACAACAATGTGACGACTGTAAAGGCAAGCCCGATGATCATATTCAATACCAGTACATTGCCAAGTACCCGCTGTGCGGTATCATAATCTTTCTGTCCCAATTTCACCGAAACCAATGTAGCCGCACCTACCCCCACCAAAGAGCCGAAAGCCGCGGCAAGATTCATTAGCGGAAAGGTTAATGCCAACCCGGAGATAGCCATCGCCCCTACTCCATGACCAATGAAAATACTATCTACCATATTATAAAGAGAAGACGCCGTCATGGCGATAATTGCCGGAATGGCATACTGCATTAAAAGCTTTCCAATCTTTTCCGTCCCCAACGCAGTGGGTGTCTTTTGTCCTGTCATACCTATTAGTTTGAGGGTGCAAAGATACAAAAAAGAGACGGATTACAGGATATATGAGAAAAGTTTCGTATTTTTGCCCACAAAATTGAGTTAATACGTAACGAAATGAATATATTAGAACTAAGTGAACAGGAAATTATTCGACGTAACAGTCTGAATGAGCTTCGTGCAATGGGTATTGATCCATACCTGCAGCAGAGTATGTAACCAATGCTTTCTCTACAGATATTAAAGCTGAATTTAAAGACGACGAAGAGCCACGCCAGGTTTCCGTAGCCGGCCGTATCATGAGCCGCCGCGTGATGGGTAAAGCATCTTTCATCGAATTGCAGGACTCTAAAGGTCGCATCCAGGTGTATATCACCCGCGATGATATCTGTCCGGGAGAAGACAAAGAACTGTACAACGCTGTATTTAAACGCCTGCTCGACTTAGGTGACTTTATCGGTATCGAAGGTTTCGTGTTCCGCACACAAATGGGTGAAATCAGTATCCATGCAAAGAAACTGACTGTACTGGCAAAGTCTATCAAACCGTTGCCAATCGTTAAGTACAAAGACGGAGTAGCTTATGACTCTTTTGAAGATCCCGAACTCCGTTATCGCCAACGCTATGTGGACCTGGTAGTAAACGACGGCATCAAAGAAACATTCCTGAAACGCGCCACTGTAGTGAAAACTTTGCGCAATGTCTTGGATGAGGCTGGTTACACGGAAGTGGAAACTCCTATCCTGCAATCTATTGCCGGTGGAGCCAGTGCACGCCCGTTCATCACTCACCATAACTCATTGGATATAGACCTTTACCTACGTATCGCAACGGAGCTTTATCTGAAACGACTGATCGTAGGTGGTTTTGAAGGTGTATATGAAATAGGTAAGAACTTCCGTAACGAGGGCATGGATAAAACCCACAATCCGGAATTTACTTGTATGGAACTTTATGTTCAGTACAAGGATTACAACTGGATGATGAATTTCACCGAAAAACTGCTGGAACGTATCTGTATTGCTGTAAACGGCTGTACGGAAAGCGTTGTTGACGGAAAAACGATCAGTTTCAAAGCTCCTTACCGCCGCCTGCCTATCCTGGATGCTATCAAAGAAAAAACAGGATATGACCTGAACGGCAAGAGCGAAGAGGAAATCCGCCAAGTTTGCAAGGAACTGAAAATGGAGGAAATCGACGAGACAATGGGTAAAGGCAAGCTGATTGATGAAATCTTCGGAGAATTCTGCGAAGGTACGTATATCCAGCCAACTTCATCACCGATTATCCGGTTGAAATGTCTCCGCTGACCAAGATGCATCGTTCTAAACCGGGACTGACCGAACGTTTCGAATTAATGGTGAACGGTAAAGAGCTGGCTAATGCTTACTCGGAATTGAATGACCCATTGGATCAGGAAGAACGTTTCAAAGAGCAGATGCGTTTGGCCGACAAGGGAGACGACGAAGCGATGATTATCGATCAGGACTTCTTGCGTGCTTTACAATATGGTATGCTCCTACATCGGGTATCGGTATCGGTATCGACCGCCTGGTAATGTTAATGACCGGACAGACCACTATTCAGGAAGTATTATTCTTCCCCCAAATGCGTCCGGAAAAAGTAGTGAAAAAAGACGCTGCCGCTAAATATATGGAATTGGGAATCGCAGAAGACTGGGTTCCAGTGATCCAAAAAGCCGGTTACAACACTGTAGCTGACATGAAAGATGTCAATCCGCAGAAGTTGCACCAGGACATCTGCGGCATTAACAAGAAATATAAATTAGAACTGACCAATCCGTCGGTAAACGACGTAACTGAGTGGATACAGAAAATTTAATAAGTTCTTCATCCAAATCCATACAAATGAAATTACCCGGCAAGATAGCGATAATGGGCGGAGGAAGTTGGGCTACAGCCATCGCAAAGATGTGTCTGGCCCAGGAAGACTCTATTAATTGGTATATGCGGCGAGACGACCGCATTGCCGATTTTAAACGATTAGGCACAATCCGGCTTATCTGACAGGAGTGAAATTTGATACAAAACGCATCTCATTCAGTTCCAACATCAACGATGTGGTGAAAGAATCGGATACACTGATCTTCGTCACTCCCTCTCCTTATCTGAAGGCGCATCTGAAAAAACTGAAAACCAAGATAAAAGATAAGTTTATCATCACCGCTATCAAAGGAATCGTACCCGATGACAACGTTATTGTATCGGAATACTTCACAAAAGAATATGGTGTACCACCAGAAAATATAGCAGTCCTTGCAGGTCCCTGCCACGCAGAAGAAGTAGCCCTGGAACGCCTCTCCTACCTGACTATCGCCTGCCCTGACAAAGACAAAGCACGTATCTTCGCACGTCGTCTGGGAAGCAGCTTCATCAAAACATCTGTCAGTGATGACGTAGCGGGTATCGAATACAGTTCGGTACTCAAAAACGTATATGCCATGCTGCCGGTATCTGTAGCGTCTGAAATATGGCGACAACTTCCAGCTGTATTGATCTCCAACGCCATTCAGGAGATGAACCGTTTCTTGAATACGGTGCATCCGTTGAACAGAAACGTGGATGAATCTGTTTATCTAGGGGATTTATTGGTGACCGGTTACTCCAACTTCAGCCGCAACCGAACTTTCGGAACGATGATAGGTAAAGGGTATTCCGTTAAGAGTGCGCAAATTGAAATGGAAATGATTGCGGAAGGTTACTATGGTACGAAATGTATCAAAGAAATCAATAAACATCATCATCATCAATATGCCGATACTGGACGCAGTGTACAACATTCTGTACGAACGTATCTCACCAATGATCGAGATTAAACTGTTGACTGACTCTTTAGATAAAAAAAATAATTAAATATTAAGTATTAGGTATTAAGTATTACCCGCAGGTACTCATACTTGACAATCCATACTTAATGACTAATACTTAATACTTAAAACTTAATACTTAAAAAATATGATTAGTTTAAACATTGAAAAAACATTTGGATTCATCTCCAAAGAAAAGGTTTTTGCTTACGAAGCTGAAGTAAAAGCCGCACAGGAAATGCTTGAAAAGGTACAGGCAAAGGTAACGACTTTTTTAGGATGGTTGCATTTGCCTTCTTCTATCACTAAAGAACACCTGGCCGACCTGAACGCTACTGCAAAAGTATTAAGAGACAATTGTGAAGTAGTAATCGTAGCCGGTATCGGTGGTAGCTATCTGGGTGCCCGTGCCGTCATCGAAGCTTTGTCTAACAGCTTCACTTGGTTGCAGGAAAAGAAAACAGCTCCTGTCATGATCTATGCAGGACACAATATCAGCGAAGATTATCTGTACGAACTGACTGAATATCTGAAAGACAAGAAATTCGGTGTCATCAATATCTCTAAATCAGGAACTACTACTGAAACAGCTCTTGCTTTCCGTTTGCTGAAGAAGCAATGTGAAGATCAGCGCGGCAAAGAAACTGCAAAGAAAGTAATCGTTGCCGTGACGGATGCCAAGAAAGGTGCTGCCCGTGTAACAGCCGACAAAGAAGGATACAAAACATTCATCATCCCCGATAACGTAGGCGGACGTTTCTCTGTCCTGACTCCGGTTGGTTTGCTGCCTATTGCAGTGCCGGATTCGATATCGACAAACTGGTTGCCGGTGCTGCCGACATGGAAAAAGTATGTGGTTCGGACGTTGCATTTGCTGAAAACCCTGCTGCTATCTACGCTGCTACCCGCAATGAGTTGTACAGAAATGGTAAGAAGATCGAAATCCTCGTTAACTTCTGCCCAAAACTGCACTATGTAAGCGAATGGTGGAAACAGCTTTACGGAGAATCTGAAGGAAAAGACAATAAAGGTATCTTCCCTGCATCGGTAGATTCTCAACAGACCTCCACTCTATGGGTCAATGGATTCAGGAAGGCGAACGTTCTATCTTTGAAACGGTGATTTCAGTAGAGAAGGTTAACCACAAACTGGAAGTTCCTTCTGATGAAGCGAATCTGGACGGTTTGAATTTCTTAGCCGGCAAACGTGTGGACGAAGTGAACAAGATGGCCGAATTGGGAACACAGTTGGCTCACGTAGACGGTGGTGTACCTAATATGCGTATCGTACTTCCAGAATTGAGCGAATACAACATCGGTGGTCTGCTCTATTTCTTCGAAAAGGCTTGCGGTATCAGCGGTTACTTGCTGGGCGTGAATCCATTCAACCAACCGGGTGTGGAAGCATACAAAAAGAATATGTTTGCGTTGCTGGACAAACCGGGGTATGAAGAAGAATCTAAAGCGATTCGTGCAAAACTGTAATCAAGAACGTTTTTATAAACGGTGAACTATAAACAATGAACGGTGAACAACTATGCTATATGCATGGATTTGTTCACGTTCATTATTCATTGAAATCCAAAATGGAGACATTCCTAAATGTCGCTATTTAGTTACAATTTACCGACTTACTTTGCTAGTTGCTACCACTCGTCAATTTTCACTTATCATCCTCCGCTTTCGTCTTCAAACCGATTTCTTCCTGTGCTCCTTCACATTCGGCTTTGGAAGAAAGATAGAACTCTAATTTTACATCGCCGTTCTTATCTACTTGTTTGATGGTCGCAATCACCATAATTTTAGCTTTTGACACACCATCCTTAAAACGAAGCTGTCCCTTTTCCACATCTGTCAGATTTCCCTCTGTAGATACTTCTGTTTTCTCAAAGATGAGTTTAGTATCCACTTCATCATCATTCTGAAGTCTAAAGGTTTTCAGTTCAGCTCCATTTCCATCCAAAAGCAGAAGAGCTTTCACTTCGTCCCCCACCTTCAAGGCCGGCAATTCGTCCCTCTGATTCGCATAGTCTTTTTCACCGGAACCGGAACTTCATCCTCCGATTCAACCTTTGCATAAAGCTTTTCTATCTTGATAACAGGACTTTCCCCACTATCAGAGCAGGCGCCTAAAAACAATGGTAGCAACAATAATACTCTCTTTTTCATGCTATCGTCGAGTTTATAACGTTACAAAAATACACATATTCTTCTAAACAACAAATAATTATACAAGTAATACACCGCAATTCAGTAGTGCCGAACAGTCTACACGACAAGAGTTGGCAGTACATACCACATGGCAAGTAATCACTAAACTATCTTCCCGTTCTAACTTATCTCTCGTTTTTTATCGTTATCTTTGCCTCGTATACAACTGTAGATTAAGCGAATCAAACTAAAAAGAACAAATAAAATGACAGGAAATTTATTAAAGAAATCCAGTGGATTCATATTATTATGTAGCATATCATTGCTAATGCTCGTAATGACCGGTTGCCAGGAAGCCAAACTCAAGACAGTGATCGGAGTAGCCAACAAACAGTGTCCGATAGACATGGGAGCAGTCGGTACGATCACCAGCATCATCTACGACGGGAATAACGTAGTGTACACGCTGAACATGAACGAAGAGATTACCAATATAAAGATATTGAAAGACAATCCGGAAAGCATGAAATCATCTATCACAATGATGTTTCAAAATCCGGCAGCAGATGTAAAAGAGATGCTCAAGTTGATGGCAAAATGCAATTCCGGATTACACATGATATTTGTAGGGAATAAGTCGGGCGAACAAGCAGTTTGCGAACTTACCGCCGAAGAACTGAAAGAAGTGATTAATACAAATGCCGACCCGGCACAAAGCGGACAAACAAAGCTTGAAGCACAACTGAAAATGGCGAACCTGCAATTCCCGATGCAAGCCAGCGAAGAAGTCATTGTCGAAAAGATCGAGGTCATAGGCGAATCGGTTGTTTATATATGCAGTGTGGACGAAGAATTGTGTCCCATCAGCCAGATTGAAGAAAACGCAGCAGAAGTGAAAGAGGGTATTGTATCAACACTGGCAAGTCAGACCGATCCCGCCACCCAGATATTCATCAAAACCTGCATAGATAACAATAAAAGCATAGCTTACAGATATATCGGCAAGGAATCCGGTCAGCAATACGATGTGATTATTCCTCTGTCTGATCTAAAGAAAATGCTTATAGAAAAATAAAATATCATCTTAAAAAGATTCTGCAACGTACCAAAGTATGAAAAAGAAACTGAAAGCCGTCCTGTTTGACATGGACGGCGTACTTTTTGACTCTATGCCCTATCATTCGGAAGCCTGGCATACAGTAATGAAATCTCATGGACTCACTCTTAGCCGCGAAGAAGCATATATGCACGAAGGACGGACAGGAGCCTCCACTATCAATATTGTTTTCCAACGTGAACTGGGCAGAGAATCTACCAGGAAGAAATAGAAAGTATCTATCAGGAGAAAAGTGTTTTTGTTCAATTCGTATCCCGAAGCAAAACGTATGCCCGGTGCATGGGAATTGCTACAAAAAGTGAAAAAGGATGGACTGATTCCGATGGTGGTCACTGGTTCCGGCCAACTATCCCTGCTCGAACGGTTGGAACACAACTATCCGGGAATGTTTCGTAAAGAATTGATGGTTACAGCGTTCGATGTAAAATATGGTAAGCCCAATCCCGAACCGTATCTGATGGCATTGAAAAAAGGTGGACTTAAAGCTGATGAAGCCATCGTAGTAGAGAACGCTCCGTTAGGAGTGGAAGCCGGACACAATGCGGGCATCTTTACAATAGCTGTAAATACAGGTCCTTTGGACGGACAAGTATTGCTGGATGCCGGAGCCGATCTGCTACTGCCATCCATGCAAGCACTAAGCGAGCATTGGGATACGCTGTTTGAAAAGAACACCTAAAAGCTGAAAAGATAATTTATTCTTCAAAACAGGAGAAAAACATTGAAAAGAAGGAATATAAATCGTATTTTTACGGGAGTTTAATTCACTTAGATTCCATCTAGCCAACGCAGATTCTACTATGCAAAAGTTATTATCCTTACCACCCAATTTGATCCATTGCTTCCACGAACTGGAAGAAGTCAACCATACCGATTGGTTTTGTACATCAGACCCCATTGGGAGCAAACTAGGCTCCGGCGGCGGAACGACATGGTTATTGCAGGCCTGCCATCAGGCATTCGCGCCACAAGAATCTTTCAGCAATTGGATAGGAGATGAAAAAAGAATATTGCTCCATGCAGGCGGACAAAGCCGTCGCCTGCCCAGCTACGGACCTTCCGGCAAAATATTGACTCCGATCCCGATCTTCAGTTGGAAAAGAGGACAAAAACTCGGACAGAATCTATTATCATTGCAGCTCCCGCTCTATGAAAGGATTATGAATCAGGCTCCGGCCGGTCTGAATACGCTGATCGCAAGCGGAGATGTATATATCCGTTCGGAAAAGCCACTCCAGGATATTCCGAATGCAGACGTAGTGTGCTACGGCTTATGGGTAAATCCTTCCTTGGCAACCCATCATGGTGTATTTGTTTCCGACCGGAAAAAGCCGGAGGTTCTCGACTTCATGTTACAGAAACCTTCTCTTGAAGAATTAGAAGGATTATCGAAAACTCATCTTTTCCTGATGGACATCGGTATCTGGATTTTGAGTGACCGCGCCATCGAAGTATTGATGAAACGGTCATTAAAAGAAGGAACCAATGATATTAATTATTATGACTTATACTCGGACTACGGCTTGGCTTTGGGAGAGCATCCCAAAACGGAAGATGAAGAAATCAATCAGTTATCCGTAGCCATATTGCCTTTGCCCGGTGGAGAATTCTATCATTATGGCACAAGCATGAACTGATTTCTTCTACTTTAGCCATACAAGACAAGGTACGCGATCAAAGAAGGATCATGCACCGGAAAGTAAAACCGAATCCGGCTATCTTTATCCAGAACTCTATCACACAAGTTTCTCTTTCTGCAGACAATGCCAACTTATGGATTGAGAATAGTCATGTGGGAAAAGGCTGGAAACTGGGTTCCCGCCAAATAATAACAGGAGTTCCCGAAAACCAATGGAACATCAACCTGCCGGATGGAGTCTGCATCGACATTATCCCTATCGGCGACAATGACTTTGTTGCACGTCCGTATGGATAGATGATGTGTTCAAAGGAGCGTTGGACAAATCAACGACTACCTATCTTAATATCCCTTTCACCCGCTGGATGGAAGAAAGAGGAATTACCTGGGAGGATATAAAAGGACGCACCGATGATTTACAATCAGCATCTATCTTCCCCAAAGTAACTTCTGTTGAAGATTTAGGCATATTAGTGCGCTGGATGACATCGGAACCCCAACTGGAAGAAGGGAAAAAACGTTGGCTGAAAGCAGAGAAAGTTTCTGCCGACGAAATCTCGGCAGGCGCCAACCTCAAGCGTCTTTATGAACAGCGCAACGCTTTCCGTAAAGAGAACTGGAAAGGACTGGCGGCTAATTATGAAAAAAGCGTATTCTATCAACTTAACTTACTGGATGCCGCAAACGAATTTGTACGTTTCAACCTGGATACTCCCAATGTCCTGCAAGAAGATGCCGCACCCATGCTACGGATACACAACCGGATGCTTCGCGCACGCATCATGAAACTACGTGAAGACAAAGATTGCGCAAAAGAAGAACAGGCAGCCTTCCAACTGCTCCGCGACGGTTTATTGGGAGTGATGAACGAACGTAAAAGTCATCCCACACTCAACGTTTATTCCGATCAGATTGTATGGAGCCGCAGCCTGTACGCATTGATGTGGCAGGAGGATGGACGGACACTCCTCCCTACTCTCTTTATTCAGGAGGAAGCGTTGTCAATCTTGCCATCGAACTGAACGGCCAACCGCCGCTGCAAGTATACGTTAAACCTTGCAAGGAATATCATATTACCCTTCGTTCCATCGACATGGGTGCAATGGAAGTGATACGAAATTATGAGGAACTGCAAGATTACAAAAAGGTGGGTTCTCCATTTTCCATCCCAAAAGCCGCCCTTACGTTGGCAGGCTTCGCACCGGCATTCTCAACAGAATCCTACCTTCTTTAGCCAAACAGCTGGAAGCTTTCGGTTCAGGAATTGAAATTACCCTGTTGGCTGCTATTCCTGCTGGCTCGGGGTTAGGTACCAGTTCCATTCTGGCCTCCACCGTGCTCGGAGCAATCAATGATTTCTGCGGACTGGCTTGGGATAAGAATGATATATGCAGTTACACATTAATATTGGAACAACTACTGACCACAGGAGGAGGTTGGCAGGATCAATATGGCGGTGTTTTTTCCGGCATTAAACTACTGCAATCCGAAGCAGGTTTCGGACAGAATCCATTAGTGCGCTGGTTACCCGACCAACTCTTTATTCATCCCGACTACCGCGACTGTCATCTGTTATATTATACAGGAATTACCCGTACTGCCAAAAGTATTCTAGCGGAAATTGTCAGTTCCATGTTCCTCAATTTCCGGTCCACATCTAAGTTTGCTAGCCGAGATGAAAGCCCATGCAATGGATATGAGTGAAGCTATCCTGCGCAGCAACTTCGATAGTTTCGGTCGATTGGTCGGCAAAACCTGGATACAAAACCAGGCATTAGATTGCGGAACCAATCCGCCGGCAGTAGCAGCCATTATTGAGAAAATCAAGGATTATACCCTAGGATACAAACTCCCCGGAGCAGGTGGTGGCGGTTATTTATATATGGTAGCCAAAGACCCTCAAGCAGCCGGACAAATCCGACGGATATTGACAGAACAAGCTCCCAACCCACGCGCTCGTTTTGTAGAAATGACGCTTTCTGACAAGGGACTTCAGGTTTCAAGAAGCTAAAGAAGAGGCATTGCCAGACTACCGGTCAATCTCATTCAGAACCACAAAAACAAGCTTGGACAGATTCAAACGAAATGTCCAAGCTTCAATTTTTCAATGCCATAATGATCTGTTTTACATGTTGAGACTTGAAATAACTGTAAAGTAAATCATAATAATGATAAAACCAATAGCTCCGATAATCAGCGCCACACTAGCCCATTTCTTTTTCTAGCTTCTTCCATTCTAATTTATATTTATGGGATTAATATAATTTATCGTCAGATATCTACTTCCGGAAAGCTATAAATACACTATATCAACATCATTTTTTTTACTTCTTCATCGTTACAAAGTTAGCATTTTCTATGAGATTCCAATCATCTAAAACAACTTTTCATTCTCTTTAGACTAAATTATGCAACTACGGATAATAATATGGAACACAAGATTTTATCTATTACTGCTTTTATATCATGTGAAAGTTGTACATTTGCATAAGCGACAATTCTGGTTGAACAAGGAAAAAAATCAAAATACAAGAGGTCATGACTAAAAAAGGATGCTATAAAAATATTCGAAGATAAAAGCTCTGTGCTGTAACATCATATACCATACATGGGCTGAAAATACAATAATAAAAAGCCGTACTCTCCGCAAGTACGGCTTTAAAGTACACCCGAAGGAATCGAACCCTTATCTGAGGTACCGGAAACCTCCATTCTATCCATTGAACTACAGGTGCTTATACAAATTTATCAGGCTAG
>ENA-OQJH01001056-OQJH01001056.1-human-gut-metagenome-genome-assembly--contig:-NODE-1056-length-12653-cov-1.140268_pt1 | contig 12653 bp, 20 predicted proteins | sample MGYA00242597_ERZ504763 | MGnify/ENA primary metagenome ERZ504763 (study PRJEB26092, sample SAMD00036359) | human gut metagenome | host: Homo sapiens | study: EMG produced TPA metagenomics assembly of... | reverse complement strand
CGGAAGGATTAAAGCAGACTGGATCAGATATTCATTGAAGAACTTCAAGAAATCAAAGAAGATATGAAGTATCAAAAAAGGCAGCGTATCAGGAAGTATGTTGGAGAATTATATATTGCAATAAGGATGAAAATGATAAAATCCCTCATGTATGATATTAATAAGAAGTTTCATATATCATACATGGGGGATTTTTAATGTGTATTGCTTTTAAGATAGTTTCTATGCTTTAAAAATTTAGAAACAATTTTTGATGATATCTTCATCAAGACCCTTTTTACAAGTGATATTTCCTATCACAAAATATAAGATTCCACCAGCAAGAAGTCCCCATACAACGGCATTGATCCCAGCAATCTGTACGTTATAATAACAAAATACATAAGTGATCGCAGCACCGAGAGAACTAAAGATTGCTGCCTGTTTTGTTCCTTTCTTCCAGAACAATCCTCCGACCAAAGGCCAGAAAAAACTGCATTCCAGACCACCTAAGGCAAATAGATTCAGGAAGAAAATGATATCAGGCGGATTGATCGTAAGTAAGATAACGATCACACCAAATGCGAACGTAACGAGCGTACTCATTTTCCCAACATTTTTGTTATAAGACTGAATTTTCACAGGATCATCTTTGACAACATAGTTACGCCATAGATCTTTTACGATCGCTGCGGAAGCAAGGATCAAGAGAGAATCAGCGGTAGACATAACAGCAGCCATAGGAGCAGCAAGGAAAGTTCCTGCAAGTCCGACTGGCATGATCTTTTGAACGATGTATGGGATAAAGTAATCAGACGTTGGAAGGTTCTTAGTATCTACCAATGCACCGGCCATGTACCAGCCATATGCATACCAACGATGATAAAACTGCAGGTAACAGCACCAATCCACATCGCAGAATGAAGACTCTTTGTATTCTTGAATCCCATGGAACGAACGGCTGTCTGTGGAAGTCCAAGTGTACCAAATCCTACAAGTACCCAGAAACTTAGTAATGTACCAGGACTATACTTTGAAAATAAGTTATCATATACACCAGGAAGATTCTGTGCAAGTCCAGCATCAATACCCGCAAGTCCGCCACCAGCTTTTAATACAAAGAATAAGAGCAAAAATGTTCCAATACACATAATGATTCCTTGAATCGTATCCGTGATCGCAACGGCGCTAAATCCTCCGAAAGATGTATAAATGATAACGACAGCTCCAAAGATCAATAGAGAAACAACATGATCAAGTCCTGTGATAGAAGAGATCAGAGTTGCTCCGCCAGTAAACTGTCCGATCATCTGTGCCATGAAGAAGGCAACCATAAGTAAGCTGGTTACAATAACTAAAACATCACTTTTATAACGAGCCTTTAAATAACCTACAACAGTAACGGCACCAGTTCTTCTGGAAACTAAAGCAAGTTGTTACCAAGGACACCTAGTACCAGAAATGTGATCGGAACTTGAACTGTAGCGATCCATGCCTGTGCATACCCATAAGTAAGACCAGCAGCTCCTGGACCAGAAATAAAGGAACTTACAGAAGTATAAGTTGCCATGGTTGTCATTGCCAGAAGCAGACCATTCATATTTCTTCCACCGATGAAGAATTTTTTCTCGGAGGATGTATGCTGTTTTTTATTCTGACGATTACTGAAAATGATACCGATCGCAGCATTTAAGGCGAGGTAAACAATAAAAATTGCAAGAATGATTTTTTGATTTGCTGACATTTATTCCTCACCCTCCTCTTCATCGTCATATTCAAAATTAATAAATAGATGTTTTAATAGGTACCAGACACCGATCAAAGAAGTATGATCGTTCCAAATGTTGACACACTAAACCATGCGGGCATACCTAGAAAATAAAGGCCAGTACCATTTAACAAAAACGCACTGGCAATATGCCAGACACAACAGATCAATACAACGATCAGTGTTCCACGGATCTCACGAATGCACTGTTCATGTTTCTCCTGTCTTGTTAATTTTTTCATATTATATGATCTCCTTTAATAAAAGGTCAGATTCGCAAAAGATATCTGCCAAAGGTATTATCTTATAAATATGGAAGAAAATCAACTATTCTTAACATCTTAAAGAGATACCGATCAAAAAGAATGTTATAAAATAGTTTGAATAACATATTCATCTTTGGTATAATAAATATATCAGTATGCAGAAATACAGGAGGCTTTTACTATGGAGAATAAAAGTAGTTACCAGATAAACGAGCGGGAGTGCTACGGGGAAGTGAAAATTGCAGATGATGTGATCGCAGTGATCGCAGGAATTGCAGCAACTGAAGTGACAGGAGTTGCCAGAATGTGTGGGAATATCACGAATGACTGGTAAGTAAACTTGGAGTGAATAATCTGTCCAAGGGAGTCAAGTTGTCGTAGAGAATCATCATGTAAGAGTCAATCTTGCATTAGAACTTGACTATGGAGTTAGTATTCCAGAAATTTCTAAGAAGTTCAAGATCGTGTGAAAGCAGCGATCGAGAACATGACAGGATTAAAGGTCAGAGAAGTTAACGTCCGTGTCACAGGCGTTGCAGCAGAAGAAGAGTAAGAAAGAATATAAAGCAAAGTCAGACGGGACTGATCGCAGTTCCGTCTTTGTATCGCAGAAAGGAACCCTAATGAAAAGAAGTGAGGTAAGAGAACATATTTTCAGAATTTTATTTTGTGTAGAATTTTGTGAGAAAGAAGAATTTGAAGATCAGGTTGAATTATATTTCATGGACATGAATATCAATGAGAAGACACAGAAAGAAATTACAGAGAAAACAGAGAATCTGATCGAACATTTAGATGAAATCGATGAACAGATTTCTGCACATACGAATGCATGGAATTTAGAGAGACTTGGAAAAGCTGAATTATCTATTTTAAGACTTGCAACATATGAGATCTTATTAGATGAACAGGTGCCAAGAAAAGTAGCGATCAATGAGGCAGTAGAACTTGCAAAGAAATACTGCAATGAAAAGGCAGCACCATTTATCAATGGTGTCTTAAGTAAGATTGGACAGGATATGGATGAAGAGTAAAGTTTTTTCTGTAACACAGATTAATACTTATATCAAACGAATGTTTCAAAGTGATTATGCCTTAAGGCGGATTTCAATCAAGGGACAGGTGTCAAACTGTAAATACCATTCTTCCGGGCATATTTATTTTTCATTGAAAGATGAAGGAAGCCAGATTTCATGTGTGATGTTTGCAAATACAAGATACAATGGATTGCAGTTTGAATTAGAAGATGGACAGGAAGTCATTGTGGATGGAAATGTCAGTGTCTATGAGCGTGGTGGAAGCTATCAGCTATATGCACAGGAGATCCGTTTAAATGGAATCGGAGAATTATATATTGCATATGAGATGTTAAAACAGAAGCTTTATGAAGAAGGATTGTTTGACCACGAGATCAAGAAGCGAATTCCAAAGAATCCAAGAAGATCGGTGTGGTAACGGCAAGAACAGGAGCAGCAATTCATGATATCATTAGCACAGCAAAGCGTAGGAATCCATACGTACAGTTAGTATTATATCCTGCTAAAGTACAGGGAGAAGTGCATCTGATACGATCGTTTCTGGAATTCGTACTCTGGACCAGTATGGAGTTGATACCATCAGTCATCGGAAGAGTGGAGGTCGATCGAGGACTTGTGGCATTTAATGAAGAGAATGTCGCAAGAGCGATCTATGAAGCAAAGACACCGATCATTTCTGGAACAGGGCATGAGGTGGATACTACCATTGCAGATTATGCGGCAGATCTTCGCGCGGCAACACCGACAGCAGCCTGTGAACTTGCAGTTCCAGATATCACAGAAGTGATGGAAGGAATTGCAAACAGAGAATATACAATGGCTGCGTTGTTAAAACAGATCATCCGGCATTATCAGATGAAATTGCAGAAGTATCAGATCACCATTGCAAATTACGATCCCCGATTTCAACTTCAGGAACAGAAGATGCATTTGTCAGAATTAGAAGAACAGATTCAGCAAGTGATGAAGAATAAGATGACAGGTATAAGCACAAACTGGAATTGTACACAAAAGAACTTCATGGGTTATCACCAACAGCGAAATTGATCAATGGGTTGGATATTTAGAAGATCAGAATGGTGAGCCAGTTACAAGCGTTCACAAAGTGAAAGAGGGAGATCAGATTTCTTTAACGATTTCAGATGGAACGATCCTTGCAATGGCAAAACAGATCAGAACAATGGATGAAAAAGGGAAGTAAGAAAGAGGAAGTTTATTATGGCAAAGAAGAAATTTGATATTGATCAGGGTTTTCATCAGTTAGATGAAATTCTTACAAAGCTTTCCAGTGAAGAAATCAAACTTCCAGAGGCTGTCAAACTATATACTGAAGGAGTAAATCTTGTGAAACAGTGTAAGGATTCTCTGGATAAAGTAGAAAAGAATTGATCGTATTAGAAGAGAATGGGGAAGAACATGAACTTTAAGGATGAGATGAAACAAAAGGTTGCACAGATTGAAATTATTTTAGATGAATATCTGCCAGCACAGGAAGGGTTACAAAAAACAGTTTTAACTGCAATGAACACAACCGTTAAGGCGGGAGGAAAGCGTCTTCGTCCAATGCTGATCAACGAGACATATCAGATGTTTGGCGGAAAGGGAGATATCGTAAAGCCATTTATGGCAGCGATTGAAATGATCCATACGTATTCTCTGATTCATGATGATCTTCCAGCACTTGACAATGATGATTACAGAAGAGGTCAGAAAACATGTCATATCGTTTATGGAGAAGATATGGCGATCCTTGCAGGAGATGCACTTCTTTAATTATGCGTATGAAGTTGCAACGAAAGCATTTGATCTTGCGGAGAAAGACCAGATCATGAATGTAGTTGAAGCGATTAAGATTCTTGCCAGCAAACCAGGAATTTACGGAATGATCGGTGGGCAGGTTGCAGATGTTGAACTAGAAGGTACACGCTTAGTATGGAACAGATTTTATTTATTCATAAGAATAAGACTTCTGCATTGATCGAAGCATGTATGATGATCGGAGCAGTTCTTGCAGGAGCATCCAAAGAAGATGTTCTGAAGATGGAAGAATGTGGAGAATATATCGGACTTGCGTTTCAGATTCAAGACGATATTCTGGATCTTACAGGAGATGAAGAAGAGATCGGGAAACCGGTTGGAAGTGATGAAAAGAATCACAAAACAACTTATGTGACATTAAAAGGATTAGAACGCTCACAAAGAGATGTAGAAGATATTTCAAAGAAAGCAATTGATATTTTAGAAAAATATGATAAGGGAGATCGTTATCTCACAAATCTTACAAGATTTTTGATCCATCGAACACACTAAGGCAGAGAGGAAGAGGGAGCATTATGCTAGAGTATATTAATGATCCGAATGATATTAAACAGATTCAGCCAGAGGATTATAAACTCCTGGCGAAAGATATACGTCGTTTTTTATTAAGAAATGTCAGTCGCACAGGGGGGCATCTGGCATCGAATCTTGGAATTGTAGAACTAACGATGGCGCTGCATCTTGTTTGGATTTTCCAAAAGACCAGTTGATCTTTGATGTAGGACATCAGTCTTATGTGCACAAGATCTTAACAGGAAGAAAGAATGGATTTGAGAATCTGAGGCAATTTCATGGGATGAGTGGATTCCCGAAGAGAAAAGAAAGCGATTGTGATGCGTTTCACAGTGGACACAGCTCCATGTCGTTATCAGCAGCGCTTGGGATGGTTACAGCAAGAGATATCAATCATACGGATGAGACGATTGTTGCGGTAATCGGAGATGGTGCGTTGTCTGGCGGAATGGCATATGAAGCATTAAATAATATGGCAAGACTACGCAAGGAGAAGAAAAATCTGATCATTATCCTGAACGATAACAAGATGTCTATTGCGGAAAATGTTGGTGGAATGTCTGCGTATTTGAATAAAGTACGAACAAGAAAAGAATATGTGGAATTAAAGGAAATGTGGAACAATCCTTATTAAGAATTCCGGGAATCGGGAAGGAATTAACAACAATTCTTAAGAAATCAAAAGATTCGATCAAACAATTATTTGTTCCGGGAATGTATTTTGAAGATATGGGGATCACGTATGTTGGACCGATTGATGGGCATAATGTTCCTCTGATGGTAGACACACTAAATAGAGCGAAACGATTAGATGAGCCGATCATTATTCACGTGGTAACGAAGAAAGGAAAAGGATATCGCCCTGCAGAACAAAATCCTGCTAAATTTCATGGAATCAGTCCATTTTCTTTAAAGACAGGAGAAGTTTTAAAGAAATCAAGTAATCCATCAAACACGGCGGTATTTTCAGATACACTGATCAAAGAAGCGAAGAAAGATAAGAAGATTGTTGCGGTAACTGCCGCAATGCCAGATGGAACAGGTCTAGGAAAGTTTAAAGATCATTTTCCAGAGCGTTTCTTTGATGTAGGAATTGCTGAACAGCATGCAGTTACATTTTGTGCAGGAATGGCATCGCGAGGCCTAAAGCCTGTATTTGCAGTATATTCAACATTTCTACAAAGAGGTTTTGATCAGATCTTACATGATGTGGCAATCGGAAATTATCCAGTCATCTTTGGATTGGACCGCTCAGGACTTGTTGGAGCGGATGGAGAAACTCATCAAGGTATTTTTGATATTCCGTATTTATCTATCATCCAAATATGACGGTGATGGCTCCGATCAACGGAAGGGAATTATCTGAAATGCTAAAACATACGCTCCATCATGCAAAGGACCAACCGCGATCAAATATTCCAGAGGAGAAGCAAGCTCTTTGTATGAAGATCAATTTGAAGAGTTACACTATGGAAAAGGCCAGATACTTAAAGAAGGAAAGGAAGCTGTGATCATTGCAGTTGGAAACATCTTTGAAGAGGCAGATAAAGCGGAGAAGATCCTCAAAGAAGAGGGATATGAGATTGGTTTAGTTAATCCAAGATATATCAAACCATTTGATCAGGAGTTGATCATGAAACTGTCACAGACCTATGATAAGATTATGATCGTAGAAGAAGGTGTATTAAATGGCGGATTTGGAATGATGGTGAATGAATTTCTGAGTGAGCATGATTACAAAGGTGAAGTCAGATGCCTTGGAATAGATGACCAGTTTGTGGAACATGGTTCTGTAAGTGAGTTAAGAAGAATGTTGAAGATTGATGGAGAAGTATTGCAGACTCCATCAGACAATGGATGAAGGAATAGAAAAATGAAGAAAGAACGTTTAGATGTACTGCTTGTCAAGAAAGGGCTTGCGTCTTCCAGAGAAAAAGCAAAAGCGATCATTATGTCAGGAATTGTTTTTGTAGATGGACAGAGAGAGGATAAAGCAGGATCAACTTTTGATGAAAAGCAGGAGATCATTGTAAAGGGAAAAACTTTAAAATATGTCAGTCGAGGTGGATTAAAGCTTGAGAAGGCTATGAAGAACTTTGATATTGTATTAAAAGACAAAGTCTGCATGGATGTTGGAGCATCTACAGGTGGATTTACAGACTGTATGTTGCAAAATGGTGCAGTGAAAGTATATTCAGTTGATGTCGGGCATGGACAGTTGGACTGGAAACTAAGAAACGATGAGAGAGTTGTTTGTATGGAACGTACGAATATGCGTTATATGACGGAAGACGATATCGATGAAAAGGCATCGTTTGTATCTATTGATGTTTCTTTTATTTCACTGACCAAGATTCTTCCAGCGGTATATCGAATTTTGAATACGGGAGGAGAAGTTGTTGCACTGATCAAACCGCAGTTTGAAGCAGGAAGAGAAAAGTTGGAAAGAAAGGTGTTGTACGAGATCCAAAAGTTCATGAAGAAGTCATTGAAAAGATCTGTGATTTCGCATCTACGAACGGGTTTGAATTATTACATCTTGATTATTCTCCGATCAAAGGTCCAGAGGGAAATATCGAGTATTTATTACATATGAGAAAACAGAGACAATGGAGAATGGACATACAATGACAGACCAGATCAAAGAAGTGGTGGATGCATCACATGCGGATCTGGCAAAGAATAAGGAATAACATGAAGAATTTTTTGATTTTAACGAACGAGAAAAAAGATCCAGGACTGCGTATTTTCCAAAAAGATCCAGGATTATATTGAAAAACAAGGTGGAATCAGCCAGAGAATGTGTGATTTTACAAGACATGTTCAAAAAGATATGAACTGCATCACAAAAGACACAGAGTGTGTGATCGTTTTAGGTGGAGATGGGACGATGCTTCATGCGGCAAGATTGATCGTAGATCATGATATTCCGATGGTTGGAGTAAATCTCGGTACCTTAGGATTCTTAACAGAGATTGAGTTATCTAAACTTATGACGGATTGGACGGATTGTTAAATGATACTTTCCAGATTGAGGAGAGAATGATGTTAGATGGGCGCGTGATCCATGCGGATCATGAGACAGATCATCTTCCAGCACTCAATGACGTCGTGATCGCAAGAAGTGGTTTTTCAAGAATCATCTCGTTTCGTATTATGGTCAATGGCAAATTGTTAGATGTATATGAAGCAGATGGGATTATTGTTTCGACGCCGACAGGATCTACAGGATATAATTTATCAGCAGGTGGGCCGGTAGTGAATCCAAAAGCAAATGTTATTTTGATCACTCCGATCTGTCCACATTCGTTGCAGTCAAACAGTCTTGTTCTTTCTCCAGAAGATGAGATTGATATTTATATTGAGAACGTGAGAGAATCTCAGTTAGAGGAAGCCTACGTTACCTTTGACGGTCAGGTTGCGAGAAAACTTCAGCCAGGAGATGTTCTTCAGGTGCGTAAATCAAAGAAGATCGCAAGGATCATTAAAGTGAAAGGAGACAGCTTTTACAGAATCCTTCGAATCAAAGTTGGAGGTCAGAATGAAGAAAAATAGGCAGGAAGCGATCATTGAATTGATCCAGCAATATCCAATTGAGACACAGGAAGAGTTGTTATCAAGATTAAATCAGATCGGATTTAAGACAACGCAGGCAACGATTCAAGAGATATCAGAGAACTGGCATTGATCAAGAAACCAGATGTAGATGGGAAGCAGATATATTGCTTGATCGACCAGGAAGATGAGACTTCAAGAAAGTATCAGAGGATCTTAGCAGAAGCGATCATTTCCATGGAACTGGCAGAAAATATGCTGGTTGTAAAACCGTATCGGGAATGGCAATGGCGTCTGCTGCTGCACTTGATTCTTTAAACATCATTGGAATGGTTGGTACGATCGCGGGAGATGATACGATTATGTGTGTTATGAAAGATAAGAATATTGGAAGAACTGCAATTGCTGAGATCGATCATATGATCAAAAAATTAAAAGAATAAATATACAGAGAGGAAATCTATGCTTCAGAATTTACATGTAAAGAATCTTGCGTTGATCGATGAAGTGGAAATTACATTTGATGAACATTTGAATATACTGACTGGAGAAACCGGTGCAGGAAAATCTGTCTTGATAGGTTCTATAGAAGTGCACTTGGGAAAAAATATCAAAAGATATGATCCGACCGGGAGCAAAAGAAGCAGTTATTGAACTGCTTTTTTGGATTGAAGATCAAAGCTGATCAAAGAAATCGAAGCTCTGGATCTGGAAGTAGAAGACGGTCAGATCTTCATCAAACGTGTGATCAACGAGAAGAGAAGTATTAATAAGATTAATGATAGTACGGTGACACTCAATACGTTAAGAGAAGTTTCCAGACGTTTATTTGATCTGCATGGTCAGCAAGAACATCAAGTACTGTTAAAAGAGAAAAATCATTTAAGTATGATGGATCATTTTTTACCTGAAAACGCAAGATATTCCTTAGAACAGTGCAAAAATCTTGCAGGAGAATATCACGAGATTTCAACAAAGATAAAAGAAATATCAATAGATGACCAGCAAAGATTAAGAGAGATGGACTTTTTAAAACATGAGATTCAGAGATTGAGAATGCCAATCTTGTCAAAGGAGAAGATGAGGAATTAGAAATGGTATATCAAAAGATCGTCCATAGCCGAGATATCATTATTTCTTGTCAGGCAGCACGTATGCTGACGGGATATGAGGAAGAAACATCGATTGGCAATCAGTTAAGTGAAAGCATAAGAAGAATGCAGGAGATCAGTCATTTAGATCCTCAGATCTCAGAATTTTATGAACAACTGTTGTCAGTGGAAGATCTGTTAAATGGTTTCCATCAGGAATTGACGACATATATGGAGAATATGGAATTTGATGAGCAGACGTATCAGGAAGTGGAAGAACGTCTGAATGTCATTAATTCTTTAAAAGACAAATATGGTCCGTCGATTGAAGATGTTACAGCATATGGACAAAAGGCAGAAAAACGATATAATATGTTGTGTGATGCAGAACATGAGATTGAAATATTAAAGAATGAACAGGAACGCATCAAGGAACGATATCTTAAGGAAGCAAAGAATCTGTCAGAACAAAGATGTAAGGTAGCAAAGACACTTGGAAGCAATATCACAAAAGCATTAGAAGATCTGAACTTTTTAGATGTCAGATTTGAAATCGAAGTTACGAAAAAAGACCAGATTTCAGCAGATGGAATGGATCAGATCCGTTTTATGATATCGACCAATCCAGGTCTTCCAATGCGTCCGGTACAAGAAGTAGCATCTGGTGGTGAATTATCAAGAATCATGCTTGCACTCAAATCAGTAGCAGCACAGGCAGATGGAGTAGATACGTTGATCTTTGACGAAATTGATACTGGGATTAGTGGGGAAACTGCCAATCGTGTAGCTAAAAAAGATGGCAGTGATCTCAAAGGATCATCAGGTGATCGCGATCACACATCTTCCACAGATCGCAGCGATGGCAGATAGTCACTACTTCATTAGAAAACAAACCGATCAGAAGAATACGCAGACAATGATCCGAAAATTAAATGAATCAGAATCGTTAAAAGAGATTTCAAGAATGATCAGCGGGGATCAATGGAGTGAAACGTCTATGGAACATGCAAAAGAAATGAAATCTTTGGCAGATGAAACAAAATTATACTGAGTATGTAAGCGGTAATCTTCATATAATAAAAAGGATATATCAATGACGATATGTCCTTTTTTAGGAGGAAAAATATGAAAAAATACACTTACCGCAAATTTTTTAATTCTACTTTTTTATGATCAATTTAATCGCAATAACTGCAGTTTATATAAAATACTGCAATGCAAGACTTCCAGATACGATTCATATCAACAAGAGCGAAACAGTCTCTCTTTGTTATGATGTACCAGTCAGTGCAACGATCGATCATCAAACGATACGATTAAATCAGCCCATTGTATTCAAACAATGTCACATGGGTCAGTATGAAATGAAAACCAATTTATTTGGCGCGATTCCATTAAAGAAGATTAAGTGAAGGTCGTAGATGACCAAAAGATCACGCCAAGCGGTGAAGTGATCGGTGTCTATGTGGAAACAGATGGATTGTTTGTGCTTGATACGGATCAGTTTACCGGAGAAAACAGCATGGAATATGCACCGAGTAAAAATAAATTATATCGTGGAGATTATATCAAAAAGATTGATGGAAAAGATATTGTATCAAAAAAACAATTCATCGAAAAATCAATCAAGGTCAAGGAGAATCTGTGATATTAACAGTCCAAAGAAAGGCAAAGATGATGCAGATCAAGATCAAGCCAGAACGTTCAAAGACGGATCACATGTATAAAATTGGAACATGGATCAGGGATAACACGCAGGGAATCGGTACGATGACTTATGTAAAAGGTACGTCATTTGGAGGGTTGGGACACGGTATTTATGATATGGATACAGGCACACTTTTAAAGATCAAGGGTGGTCTTTTGCTAGATCCACAGATTTATTTCATTAAAAAAGGAAAATCAGGAACGCCGGGAGAGATTGTTGGAAGTATTGAATACAAGGAAGAAAATATTTTAGGTTCCATCAAAAAAATACGGAAAAAGGAAATTTATGGAACCATACCAAAGAAACAACAAAAAGCATACAAGATAGGATATCGTCAAGATATCAAACCAGGGAAAGCTTATATTCTCTCCAATGTAAGCGGTACTATGAAACAATATGAGATCCAGATTAATAAGATCGTGCCATCCGACAAGGATGTGTTAAAAGTATGGAGATTGAAGTGACAGACAAAGAATTATTAAAACTTACCAACGGGATCATACAGGGAATGAGTGGCAGTCCAATCTTGCAGAATGGGAAACTTATTGGTGCTGTTACACATGTTTTTGTAAATGACCCGATGAAAGGGTATGCTATTCTTATGGAAACAATGCTCTATGAGATGGAAAATTAGAGCAAAGGGAAATGGAAGGTGTTTTTAAAATAATAAGTTTGCTACAATAGAAAAAAGGGAGGGTGAGAGACATGAAGAATTTTGCATCTTGGAGATCTGCATCTCGGAAAGAGAGTGAACGAGATATCCATGATTGAAGATCAGAAATTTATATTGGATCAGATCGTTACATTAGTAAAAGAAGAAAAGATAGATGTTATTTTATTATGTGGGGATATCTATGATAAGGCAATACCGACGATCGAGGCGATTCATCTGCTGGATGATTTTTAGAAGAATTGAGT
>ENA-OQJH01001055-OQJH01001055.1-human-gut-metagenome-genome-assembly--contig:-NODE-1055-length-12657-cov-1.279649_pt1 | contig 12657 bp, 18 predicted proteins | sample MGYA00242597_ERZ504763 | MGnify/ENA primary metagenome ERZ504763 (study PRJEB26092, sample SAMD00036359) | human gut metagenome | host: Homo sapiens | study: EMG produced TPA metagenomics assembly of... | reverse complement strand
CATCTGGGAGAGCGGGACTGGTTCGATCCAGAGGAATCATCAGAAGCTGATCGAGGAATCTCCATCTTCGGCGTTAATCCGAAGCTGCGTAAGCATGGGAGAGGCCGCTGTGCGGGCGGCAAAGGCAGCAGGGTATACCAATGCGGGAACGATTGAGTTTCTGCTGGAGAAAAGCGGAGCCTTTTATTTTATGGAAATGAATACCCGGATTCAGGTAGAGCATCCGGTCACAGAGTGGGTGACAGGAATCGATCTGATTAAGGAGCAGATTCGGATCGCAGATGGAGAGAAGCTAAAAAGTTTCGCAGGAAGACATTTCCTTAAATGGTCATGCTATTGAATGCAGAATCAATGCCGAGGATCCGGTAAAGAATTTCCGCCCTTCTCCGGGAACTATCACAGATGTCTATCTGCCAGGCGGAAAAGGGGTGCGGATTGATACGGCGATCTACAGTGGATATACAGTGCCGCCGTATTACGATTCCATGCTGGCAAAGCTGATCGTGCATGCCAAAAGCAGAGACGAAGCAATTCTGAAAATGCAAAGTGCATTGGGTGAAGTGATCATTGAGGGAATTCAGACCAATGTGGATTATCAGTATGACATTTTACATCATCCCGATTTTGTAAGTGGAAATACCGATATTGAATTTATTGAAACGATGGAAAATCAGTAAAAAGGAAGCAAGTATATGAAACTGCAGAATATGTTTAAGAAAAATCGAAAAAGTTATATTCCGCTGAAAAGCGAACGGCCGGAAGTTCCGGAAGGACTCCTGAAGAAGTGCAATAAATGCGGCGCTGCGATTCTGACGGAAGAGGTAAAAAGTGCAGGCTATATCTGTCCGAAATGTCAGGGGTACTTCCGGGTGCACGCATATGAAAGAATCCGGATGACTGTGGATGAAGATTCCTTTGAAGAGTGGGAGAAAGACATGGAATTTGTCAATCCGCTGGAGTTTAAGGGATATGAGGAAAAGGTAAAAAGTCTGAAGGAAAAGACCGGACTTTCAGAAGCTGTTGTGACCGGAAAAGCATCTATCGAGGGCAATCCTGCGGTGATCGCGGTGTGTGACGGGCGGTTTCTGATGGCGAGCATGGGACAGGTTGTGGGAGAAAAAATCACAAGAGCGGTGGAACGCGCCACAAAGGAACAGCTCCCGGTGATTATATTTGCCTGTTCCGGCGGTGCCAGAATGCAGGAGGGAATTGTATCTCTGATGCAGATGGCGAAAACGGCAGCTGCATTAAAACAGCACAGTGATGCGGGACTTCTCTATGTTTCGGTGCTGACAGATCCGACCACAGGCGGGGTGACTGCCAGCTTTGCAATGCTGGGAGATGTAATCCTGGCAGAGCCGAAAGCGCTGATTGGATTTGCAGGTCCGAGAGTCATTGAACAGACTATCGGGGAAAACTGCCGAAAGGCTTTCAGCGTTCTGAATTTTTACTGGAACACGGCTTTATCGATCGTATCGTAGAGCGAAAAGAGATGAGAACTGTTCTTGCAAATATTTTGCAGATGCATCAGAATTTTAAAGATTCTGTTACTCAAGTCCGATACAGGCAGTGGAAAAAGAACGGCAGTCTGTACAGGAAAAAGATGCGTGGGAACGGGTCACAATTTCCAGAAAAAATGACCGGCCTGTAGGACAGGATTATATCCGTACACTTTTTCCGATTTTCTGGAGTTTCATGGAGACCGCTGTTATGGAGATGATCCTGCAATCATTGGTGGAATCGCGAGGTTTGCGGGGATTCGGTTACAGTGATCGCACAGGCGAAGGGAAAATCTACCAAAGAAAATGTAGCGCATCATTTTGGAATGCCGTCTCCGGAAGGATATCGAAAAGCACTTCGTCTGATGAAGCAGGCCGAGAAATTTAAACGGCCGATTCTTCTGTTTGTGGATACACCGGGGGCATTTTGCGGTATAGAGGCAGAAGAGCGGGGGCAGGGAGAAGCCATTGCAAGAAACCTGTTTGAAATGTCATCCATGAAGGTTCCGGTTCTGTCTGTTGTGATCGGTGAAGGCGGAAGCGGAGGTGCATTGGCGCTGGCAGTCGCGGATGAAGTCTGGATGCTGGAAAATGCGATATATTCTGTGCTGTCTCCGGAAGGGTTTGCGAGCATCTTGTGGAAAGACAGCAAACGCGCAAGTGAAGCGGCAGAGGTGATGAAATTGACAGCAGCAGATCTGAAGAAACTTGGCGTGATTGAAGCTGTCATTGCGGAACCAGAAGTGTATACAGAAGAAACCATGCAGTCTGTGGTTTTTGTTCTTCAAAAAAAGATCACAGAGTTTCTGGACACGCACTGCAATTTCTCGCCTGAGGAGCTGGCAGTGCAGCGTTACGAGCGTTTCCGGAAGATGTAACAACATAAAAATACCATAGAAAGAAGTAAAATATGGAAAACTTAAAAATCGGAGAAAAAATAACAAAAGTTCCTTTGATCCAGGGGGGAATGGGTGTAGGAATCAGTCTGGGAAGGCTGGCGGGAAGTGTGGCGAAAGCGGCGGAATCGGAGTGATATCCACTGCTCAGATCGGATATCGGGAACCGGATTTTGATAAACATCCGGAGGAGGCCAACCTTCGTGCGATTGGAAAAGAAATGCAAAAAGCACGTCAAATTTCAGAAAACGGAATCATCGGATATAACATTATGACGGCTTTAAAAGGATATGCAGATCATGTAAAGGCAGCAGTAAAAGCAGGTGCAGACTTGATCATATCCGGTGCAGGGCTGCCTGTGGACCTTCCGGCACTGACAGAAGGCAGTGCGGTGAAAATTGCTCCCATTGTATCCACAGCACGTTCTGCGCAGGTAATCTTGAAATACTGGGATAAAAAATATGGAAGGACGGCGGATCTGATCGTGGCAGAAGGGCCTCTTGCAGGAGGTCATCTTGGATTTACAGAGGCGGAACTGGACAAGTGGAAGGGAGATGCCTACCATATGGAGTTCGGGAATATTCTGGACGTGGTGCGGCAGTATGCGAAGAAGTACAAGTGCCGGATTCCAGTGATTGCAGCAGGCGGAATTTATGACAGAAGTGATGTCCAAGGATGGAGCAGCTTGGAGCGGATGGGGTTCAGGTGGCAACCAGATTTGTTACAACAAAAGAATGTGATGCCCACCGGCGGTATAAAGAAGCGTATCTGAAAGCTGTAAAAGATGAGATCGACATTGTGAAAAGTCCGGTCGGAATGCCGGGAAGAGCCATCTTGAATCCCCTCATGAAACGTGTTATGCTTGGAGAGAAAATAGAACACAGTTCCTGTCACAGATGTCTTGCAAAATGTAACCCTTCTCAGATACCATACTGCATTACAGACAGCCTGATCGCCGCGGTGAAAGGAGATATAGAAAACGGACTTATCTTTTGCGGCGCCAACGCATGGAAGGCAGAAAAGATCGAGACCGTAGAGGAAGTGGTGGCATCATTGTTTACGTAAAGGACAGGAACAAGTGAATGGTACGGAGAGGAGAATACATCTTTGGATGCATATAAGACCATTAATGATACCCTGGTTCACCTGTTCAACGAAATCTGGGAATTGGAAGAAAAAGCAATCATAACAGAGGAATTTAAGGATATTACCAACAACGACATGCATATAATAGAAGCAATCGGTCTGGGAGAGGAAAGCACAATGTCGGCAGTTGCGAGAACACTGGGAATTACAGCGGGTTCCTTGACAACGTCTATGAACACCTGGTCAATAAAAAATATGTGACACGGCAGAGGAGCGAGACAGACCGCAGGGTGGTCTATATCCAGTTGACCGGAAAAGGGAAGAGAGCATATGAACATCACAAGAATTTCCATATGCAGATGACCAATGCAGTGATTGAAAATCTAAAGGAGCAGGAGCTTGCAATTTTGCTGCAGACACTGGATAAATTATCCGATTTTTCAGAGGTTATCAGGAACGGGAACAGGAAAAGAAAACGGAGCTCTGATTATTTTTTGACGTTTTTGGAAAAATGAGGTACAATATTTGCTGAACCTGCGAAAAGTAGGGGATAACAGTCATGTTCCGGCCGTGTGGTTTGCGGCAGAGCCGGAAGATAAGCGGAGCAATATCCGTTTCGTGTTTTATCAGGAGGGAATTGATATGGCAGCAAAAAAAGGAGCATCTAAGACAACAGCGAAAACAACAGTACAGACACCGGTAAAGACAGCAGAAGAAGTGACATCAGCACAGACAGCAAAGAAAGTTGTTGCAAATGAAAAGGCGACAGAGAAAAAAGAAGAAGTAAAACCTGCAAAAGTAGAGGCGATTGAGACAAAAGCAGGAAAGGCAAAGGCAATCGAGACCAAGAAAGACACAACAAAAGCAATTGAAACAAGAGCAGCTGTGTTACAGGAATCTGAGCCGGCAGCAGAAGAAAAAAAGACAAGAGCAAGAAAAACTTCTGTAAAGACAACGACAGCAGCAAAAACAGCAGTAAAATGTGAAATGTATCTGCAGTTTGCCGGAAAAGAATATTCAGAAAAAGAGCTGATGAAAAAAGTAAAAGAAGTCTGGACAAAAGAGCTGAAGCATAAAGTAGGCGAGCTGAAAGATGTAAAACTTTATCTGAAGCCAGAAGAATCCGCAGCATATTACGTAATCAATAAAGATACAACAGGACGGATTGAATTATAAGAAATGAAAAATGCGTGGGCGATACGATGGCCTGCGTATTTTTTGCTGTTTTGTGAAAATTGCGGGATTGTAAACGGAAAGGGAAAAATATGAAGAGGATATGTATGAGACAGGATATAAAGAAGGGGAACGGAGAATCAATACGCTTTATGAGAAATTACTCAAAGAGCAGCGAATGGACGATATGAAACGGGCAGTGGAGGATGAGGCATATCGGGAGACTCTGTTAAAAGAATATGATTTGTAAAAAGAACTGGCGGTTGAAGCTGAAATCAATCGCCAGTTCTTTTTATATTATTATTTGTCTGAGGGACCTCTCCGGTCGATCCCCTCTCAATTAATTTTGCATGTAACAGAAGTGTTCCGATGGATACTTGATTCATCAGACTGTCCAGAGCATAGTAAGCACTTTTGCCAAGCTGGATCCGTTCCTGGCGGATGGTAGTCAGCGGCGGGGAAGTATATGCGCAGATCGGGAGATCATCAAACCCGATGATGCTGATCTCGTCCGGAACTTTGTATCCGAGCTGCTGACACTGAATCATCGCGGCATTGGCGATCAGATCATGGTTGCAGACAATAGAGGTGATTCCCAGATCCAACAGACGGCAGATGCTTTTCCATACATTGAGTGATATAGTAGGAACTTCCCGCATAGGTCGGATCGGACTTTAGGCCGTTTTGTTTCAAAGCGTGGAAAAATGCTTTGTGGCGGATCTGCATGATATGAGAACCAAGGGCGCTGCTCAAATATCCGATTTTTTTTATGTCCCAGTTTTTTTAAATGGGAGACGGCGAGTTCCATGCCTTCGTTGTTGTCGATTCCGACATATGCCATATTTGGATTTGCAATAATATAGTTGTCATACAGAACGGTCGGTGTTCTGCTGGTCTGAAAATCTTTCATCCACGGATCATTCAACGAAAATCCAACGACAAAAGCTCCCAGATACTGGTTCTGCAGCATAAAAACATCGTACGGGGTGCTTTTCTGCAGTTTTTCAGTAGTATCTACAATATCTACGGTATAACCGGCAGGTTCTGCAAGCTGGCGGAAGCCGAGCAGGATTTCATATCCAAATTGATGTGACTCTTTGTAATCTACGTTTTCAATCAGAATACAGAGTTTTTTCTCCGCAGCCTTCTGGCGGCGGATTTTTGTATATCCCATTTCAACAGCTGTTTCCAGTACGGTTTTTTGTAAAGTTTCGCTGATATCAGGTGCACCGTTTAAGGCTTTGGAAACAGTGCCTTTTGAGATATTCAGACGATCAGCAATATCCTGTAATGTAGCCATTGGGGCTCCTTTCTGCGTCCTTTTTTTTGTTACTGTTCATAGTAACCTTTTTCATTATATAGAAAAAAGTGGAAATGACAATGAATATCCATGGAAAAAGAGAATGAGTTTCGGAAAGTTTCTTGTTTGCAAAAAACATGGATTGTTGAAAGTGAATAAAAATGCAGGATAAAAACTATGCAAAACATAGAAAATAAAGAGTACTATACGTTGTTAGGATTGACGAAACAGGGAAAAAATGATATCATCATCATGTACGAAATAATACGAAACAAAAATGAAAGATGAGGGAACATGAAGAGAAGAGTTTGTGCAGTTGTGGAAAACACTCTGTATTGTATATAACGGCAGTGAAAAACAGAAGGAAGTGAAACTTTCAGAAGGGACATGGGAAGTTCTTGCAGACGGAGAGGACAGCTTTTTATGGAAACATCCGCAGATTGCAGCGAAACGTATGAAAGTTTCTCCGGTCAGTATTTTGATACTTGGAAAAAGGGAAGAGAGCAGGTAAAGTGTGATGAAATGGATGTATGGAAAACAAGACTGGAAAACGAGAGAGCGGGGACTGGAAAACTGTTATCTGATGACCAACGGACTGGGGGGATTTTCCTCCATGACGATGACTGGTGCAGTGTCAAGAAATGATCATGCACTGTTGATGCTTGTACAACAGCGCCAAACTGCAGATACAACATGATACACCGCTTAAAAGAAGAACTTCTGATAGAAGAAGGAGACGAGCTTACACTGTCCACACAGGAGTTTGAGGAGCAGACACCGGAGGATGGATATCTTCATCTGGCGGCATTTTCCTATGAAGATACTCCGATCTGGAGATTCCTTGTAATGGTGTGGAGATCAAAAAAGAGATTGGAATGCCACAGGAAGAAAATACAGTGGCGCTTCGTTATGAAATCAAAAACCGCAGCAGCCGGAATGTGGAATTTGTGCTGACTCCATTTTTCCAGTTCGTACCAAAGGGAGCCGATCTCTTGCCGGATCAGGAAATCGTATTTACAAAAGGAGCAGTGGAAAGTGAAGGAATGACACTGCATCTTCGTACAAACGGAATGATAAAAGAGATCGCAGAGACAGAGGAAGTTTATTTTACCGCTATGATGTCTGTGACGGACGCAGGGCGTATGGACACGCAAGAGCCAACCATCAGATCCGTCTGCAGGCAGAGGCGGGAAAACAGGTGGTTCTGGAAGTAGTCTATGAGATGGAACCATCAAAAAACAAGTGCACAGACGATCATTGAGCAGACGAAAGCAGACAGAAAACAGCTCGAGGAAACAGCCGGATTTACTTCGGAGGCTGGGAAAATGCTTTCAAAAAGTGCCAGACAGTTTGTTTCAAAACGGGAATCCACGGGGGGAGATACAATACTGGCAGGGTATCCGTTTTTTGAAGACTGGGGCAGAGATACGATGATTGCACTTCCGGGAATCTGCATTTCTACCGGACAGTTTGAGACTGCAAAAAGGATTCTGCGCACCTTTGCACAGAATGAGAGAGACGGTCTGATGCCGAATCTGTTTCCGGAGGGAGGAAACGAGCCGCTGTACAATACAGTCGATGCGGCACTGTTGTTTATCAATTGCGTGTATTTGTATTATGAAGCAACAAAAGATATGGAGTTTGTCCGGGAAGTGTATTCGGTGATGGAGCGGATCATGGATGGATATCAGAACGGGACAAGTTTGGGATCCACATGGATACAGACGGCTGATCTGTGCAGGGGAAGGTCTTGCTCAGGTGACCTGGATGGACGTACGTGTGGGAGAGATTCTGCCGACTCCAAGACACGGAAAGCCGGTGGAGATCAATGCCTACTGGTACAATGCCTTAAAAATTATGGAAACATTTACAGAAGAAGCAGAAACAAGCAGATACTACGCGCAACTGGCAGAAAAGGTAAGGGATTCGTTTACAGAAAAATTCTGGATGTCGCAGAAAAATTGTCTGAAAGACTGGTTTCCGGAACAGAGGCAGATACCCAGATCCGCTGCAATCAGATCTGGGCACTCTCCATGCCGTTTACGATGCTGGAGCCGGAAAAAGAGCGGAAGATAGTGGAAACTGTTTTTGAAAAGCTGTATACTTTTATGGGATGCGTACACTGGAAGAAGCAGATCCGGAATTTCATCCATACTATGAAGGAGCGATGGAAAAGCGGGATATGGCATACCATCAGGGCACTGTATGGACGTTCCCACTGGGGGCTTACTATCTGGCGTATCTCAAGGTTCACGCATACAGTGACGCGCAAAACAGGACGTAAAAGAGCAGCTGGAAGTTCTGGAGTGCGCACTTAAGGAAGGGTGCATTGGACAGCTGCCGGAAATCTACGACGGGAAAAACCCAGTGTCTTCCAAAGGCTGTTTTGCACAGGCATGGAGTGTCGGAGAATTGCTCCGTGTATATGAACAGATTGAAAAAAAGAAGAAATAGAACATGGAATCTGAAAGGAGAATGATAATGGAAAAAGAATTAGAGCAGATGTTACAGACAGTTTTGCAGCAAAGGAATAAAAGAGGCATCCAGTGAAGAGATTTACGCAGCGCTTCTTCAGTGGTCCAAAGAAAAAATGAATGGTATGAAACACAACGAGGGAGACAGAAAACTGTACTACATTTCCGCAGAATTTCTGGTGGGGAAACTCTTGTCCAACAACCTGATCAATCTGGGTGTATTTGAAGAAGTCAGAGAAGTGCTGAAAAAACACGGACACGATCTGACAGAGATTGAAGAAGTAGAATTGGAACCATCTCTTGGAAACGGAGGACTGGGACGTCTGGCAGCATGTTTCCTGGATTCCATCGCAACACTCGGACTTAATGGAGACGGTGTGGGACTGAACTATCACGACGGATTATTCCTTCAGAAATTTTCTGACAACAAACAGTGGGAAGAGAAAAATCCATGGATCACAGAAAAGAGCTGGCTGACAAAAACAGATGTGAGTTTTGAGGTTCCGTTTAAAGATTTTACTCTGAAATCTACCATGTATGATATTGACGTACCGGGATATCAGAGCGGCTGCAACAAACTGCACCTGTTTGATCTGGACAGTGTAGATGAGAGCATCATTGGAAACGGGATCCAGTTTGACAAACAGGATATCCACAAAAACCTGACATTGTTCCTCTATCCGGATGACAGTGATGAGGCAGGACAGCTTCTGCGTATTTATCAGCAGTACTTTATGGTCAGCAATGCAGCACAGTTGATCCTCAAAGAAGCCGAGGAGCGTGGAGTGAATCTGTATCACTTGCATGAGCATGTGTGTATCCAGATCAACGATACCCATCCGACGATGGTGATCCCGGAATTGATCCGGATCCTCACTGAGCAGAAAGGATTCAATATCGACACTGCAGTGGATGTGGTGAGCAAGACCTGTGCCTATACCAATCATACAATCCTGGCAGAGGCGCTGGAAAAATGGCCGATCTCTTACCTGGAAAAAGTAGTGCCTCATCTGATGCCGATCATCCGGGAATTGGACAGACGGGTCAGAAGAGATTTCCACGATCCAAGAGTGTATATCATCGATGAGATGGACCGTGTGCATATGGCACATATTGATATCCATTTCGGATATGCAGTAAACGGTGTGGCAGCGCTTCACACAGAGATTTTAAAAGAATCTGAGCTGAAACCGTTCTACGATATTTATCCGCAGAAGTTCAACAATAAGACCAACGGAATCACATTCCGCAGATGGCTGGTACACTGCAATCACAATCTGGCAGAGTACTTAAAAGAACTGATCGGACCTGGATATATGGAGAATGCAGAAGAACTGGAAAAACTTCTGGCATATCAGGATGATGAGAATGTTCTTGCAAAATTGAAAGAGATTAAAAAAGAAGCAAAAGCAGAGTTAAAGAAATATCTCAAGATGACACAGAATGTGGAGATTGATGAAAATTCTGTATTTGATATCCAGATCAAACGTCTCCATGAGTATAAGAGACAGCAGATGAACGCACTGTATGCGATCTACAAATACAAAGAGATCAAAAAAGGAAATCTGCCGAAACGTCCGCTCACAATGATCTTCGGAGCAAAGGCAGCTCCGGCATATACGATTGCCAAAGATATCATTCATCTGATCCTCTGCCTGCAGCAGCTCATTGACAATGATCCGCAGGTAAGCCCATATATGAAGATCGTGATGGTAGAAAACTACAATGTGACAAAAGCAGAGAAGCTGATCCCTGCATGTGATATTTCCGAGCAGATTTCGCTGGCATCCAAGGAAGCCTCCGGAACAGGAAATATGAAATTCATGCTCAACGGCGCCGTGACACTTGGAACAGAAGACGGAGCAAACGTAGAGATCCACCAGTTGGTAGGGGATGACAATATTTATATCTTCGGAGAAACATCAGAAAAGATCATCAAGCTGTATGAGACAGGAGAATACTGTTCCAAAGACATCTATGAGAATGATCCGCTGGTAGAAGAGCTGGTAGACTTTATTATCAGTAAAGATTTGATCCGCATCGGAGATCCGGTGAACCTGGGACGTCTGTACAAAGAAATCGTAGGCAAAGACTGGTTCATGGCACTTTTGGATGTGAAAGATTATATCAGAACAAAAGAGCAGATGCTTTCTGATTACGAAGATGAAAAAGCGTGGGAGAAAAAATGCTGGTGAACATTGCCAAAGCCGGATTTTCTCTTCCGACAGAACGATTGCAGAGTATAACAGAGACATCTGGCATCTGTAGGATATGGCAAAAGCAAAAGGAGAGAGTAAAATGAGAAAAACAGGAATTTTGATGCCTGTATCTTCCTCCGTCCCGAACGGGAGTGGGAGAGATGGGGGCAGAAGCATATCATTTTCTGACATTGTTAAAAGAAAGCGGTGTGAAGATCTGGCAGATTTTGCCGATGAATCCGGTGGGATACGGAAACTCCCCGTATCAGCCATATTCTTCCTGTGCAGGGGATGAGCTATATATCAGTCTGGATACGCTGTAATGAGGAAGGGCTGTTAAAAGAAAGACCAGAAGGGTTTCACGAATATGCGACGAAAGTCGATTACGATGCTGTGCGTCTGCACAAAGAGCCTTATTTAAGAGAAGCTTTTCAGGCATTTCTTACAAGTGGCGGTTGTGAGACAAAAGACTATCAGGAGTTTGCAGCTCAGAGCTGGGTATATGAATATGGTGCTTTCCGTGCACTGAAAAAGGCAAACGGGGGATGCTGCTGGAATGAATGGAAACAGGAAGATAAAATGTGGCCGGATGCGAGAACGGATTTGGCGCCTGAGTTAGAAACAGAAGTGCAGTATCATATGTTTTTACAGTATGTATTTTTCAGTCAGTGGATGAAACTGAAAGAAAAGGCCAATGCGTATGATATTCAGATCATGGGAGATGTGCCGTTTTATGGTGGGGGTAGATTCTGTGGACGTGTGGGCATCAAAAGACAATTTCCTTCTGGATACAGACGGAAGGCCGATCTTTATTGCAGGAGTTCCGCCGGATTATTTCAGTGCTACCGGTCAGAGATGGGGCAATCCAATCTACAACTGGGAATATTTAAAAGAAAACAACTATCAGTCTGGGTGGACCGGATCGGATACAGCAGCAAGCTGTTTGACATTATCCGGATCGATCACTTCCGGGCGTTTGACACCTTCTGGAAATTCCGGCAAGTTGTCCGACAGCTGTGGAAGGCGAGTGGGTTGAGGCGCGGGATATGAAGTGATCGACACGCTCAAAGAGAAGATCCCGGGTGTAAATCTGGTGGCGGAAGATCTGGGAGATCTCAGACCGGAAGTACTGGAATTGAAGGATCACTATCATCTGAAAGGCATGAAGATCCTTGTATTTTCGATTGAGACAAAAGGAAAATATGCATATGACAGCTTCCGCGATGTAGAAAATATGATCGTGTATACAGGAACGCATGACAATGATACTTTGATGGAGTGGTATCATAATCTGACCTGCGCGGCGAAGCGTAAAGTGCGCAGATTTCTCACACGTGAGGGAATCAGACAGGGAAGTGTCAAAGACCGTCTGCTTGCTTATACATTAAAGAGCAAGGCAGAATATGCGATTATTCCGATGGCGGATATTTTAGGGCAAGGAAAAGAAGGGCATCTGAATACACCGGGGACAGTCGGTTCTCCGAACTGGGAGTGGAGAATGCCGGACTTACACTTGCCGGGAAAGAACTGAAACGATATAAAAATCTGATCACATTCCGGAACTAAAGGAGAGACAACATGCAATTTGCTGGAATTTTTCATAAAACATCAGAACAGATGAGTTATGCGTTAAATGAAAATGAGCTGATCGTAAACTTAAGAACAGGATATGATGTCAGACGGGTCTTCATTCATTATGGAGATCCGTTTGAATCGGGAATCCTTGGCGGAAACGAGAAATGGACCGGAAAGAGAGAGGAAATCTGTTTTAAGAAACGTTTGCGTCACCAGCTCTGGTGGACAACGACATTGGTTCCAAAGTATAAACGCTGCAAATATTATTTTGAATTACATACAGAGGAAGAAGTCTGGTATTATTTTGAGGATGGATTTCTGACAGAAGAACAGATGCAGATGGATGGAAGGATGCAGCAGTGCTTTACCGTACCGTGGATGAATCCTGCGGATATTAATGTGACGCCAGACTGGTCAACGAGACAGTATGGTGATCAGATTTTTCCGGACCGGTTC
>ENA-OQJH01001054-OQJH01001054.1-human-gut-metagenome-genome-assembly--contig:-NODE-1054-length-12659-cov-1.994813_pt1 | contig 12659 bp, 16 predicted proteins | sample MGYA00242597_ERZ504763 | MGnify/ENA primary metagenome ERZ504763 (study PRJEB26092, sample SAMD00036359) | human gut metagenome | host: Homo sapiens | study: EMG produced TPA metagenomics assembly of... | reverse complement strand
CTGCTGTCTCTGTCACAGAGATTTGAAGTGGCAAAAATGCTCAGAGAGCAGAAAACTTATCTTGAAATTGCGGAAAAGACAGGCGCTTCAACGGCAACGATCAGCCGGGTGAACCGTTCTCTTAATTACGGCAATGATGGATATGACATGGTTTTTGAAAGAATTGATAAAAAATAAAAATGCCGGAGCGTTCATGCGTGTCCGGCATTTTTAATACGTACTTTTGTACTCGTCAATCTTCTTTTTGAGCAGAAAGTTCGTCTATGATTTTCTCTATCATAACTTCAAATAGACGTCAAAGCTTAAAGAGCAAATAAATGCAAAAAGACGAAGTTCTTTTTTGATCGGCGTCATCTTCTATATTTGAAAAAGCAGAGAATGAACTTTCGTATGCTTCTTGAACGGATTCGGAAAGCGGCTTGATACGGGATTTTTCAAGCTTGCAAACTTCGGTATACAGTTCGGAGAGGCTAAGCGCCGCCTCGTCTGAAAAATATTTGTCCCGCAGAGGAGCAAGTACGGTTTCAATATCTTTGATAGAAAGAATGCTTTTAAAGTAGTAAATAAATATAAGAAGAAGTACATGTTCTTTAGAATATTTTTTCTTGACGGACGGAGGAAGAAGATTATTTTTTGAGTAGTTGTTTATCATTGTTTTTGTCAAAATCTTATCTTCGTCACGGCGTTTTGTTCCGGCAAGATGTTCGTCCATAAAAGTTGTTACCTGATCCATATATAAATCAATATTCGGTATTTCTTCCGGTTTGATGTAATCAATACGTTTTAAGTTTTCTGTTATGCTGTTTAACAGATCTGTCATGTCTATTTTCATAATATCACCTCGATATCCTTATTATATAGTAGTGAAAACTAGATGGCAAGCCTTTTCTAAACCTTTATTAACCGGGATTTCCCATCGTTGTTTTTGTATAAAAATGTAGTTATCAGCCGTTTTATCAGGAGTGCGCCTTGATAAATGATAACGATATGGAAGCGTTTGGCATGGGATAAATGAACGAAAAAAGAAGGTTGACTTTAACGAAAATATGTTCGATAATAAGAACAATACACACTCGTTATTTGAACTAAATATTTTACGGGTAATTGAGAAAAAGAAAGATAAGGAGCATATAAATGGCTGTATATGATACGTTGAATAAACCTCAAAAGGAGGCTGTATTTCATACGGAAGGTCCGCTTTTGATCCTGGCGGGAGCGGGTTCGGGAAAAACAAGAGTTTTGACTCACAGAATTGCATACCTGATTGAGGAAAAGGGAGTGAATCCATGGAATATTCTTGCCATTACGTTTACAAATAAAGCGGCGGAAGAGATGCGTCAGAGAGTAGACAGCCTTGTCGGGATCGGAGCAGAGAGTATTTGGGTCAGTACGTTTCATTCCATGTGTGTACGGATCTTAAGAAGATACATAGATCGTCTCGGATATGACAACAGATTTACGATTTATGATACGGATGATCAGAAGACGCTGATGAAAGAAGTATGTCGTAAGACAGATATTGATACAAAGCGGTTTAAAGAAAGGATGCTTTTATCGGTAATTTCTTCTGCTAAAAACGAGATGATCCTCCGGAAGAGTTTGAATTGAATGCCGGAGGAGATTTTGTACAGCTTAAGATCGCAAAAGTCTATAAAGAATATGAGGCGCAGATGCGGGCGAATAATGCGTTGGATTTTGACGATTTGCTTGTAAAGACAGTTCAGCTTCTGGAAACGCAGCCTGATGTGAGGGAGAATTATCAGGAACGTTTCAGATATATCATGGTTGACGAATATCAGGACACGAATACCGTACAGTTTCGGCTTGTCAGCCTGCTTGCGGGAAAGTATAGGAATTTGTGTGTAGTCGGCGATGACGACCAGTCGATCTATAAGTTCCGCGGAGCTAATATACGAAATATTTTGGATTTTGAAAAAGAATTTTCAGATGCAAAAGTAATTAAACTGGAACAGAACTACCGCTCTGTCGGGAATGTATTGGAAGTTGCGAATAGTGTGATCCGCAACAATAAAGGCAGAAAAGAAAAGACTCTTTGGACTGATAATGAAAAAGGGGAGAAGATCCGTCTGCGGCAGTTTGATACGGCATATGACGAAGCGCAGTTATTGCAGAGGATATTAAGGACGAAACGGCACAGGGAGCAAATTACAGTGATCATGCAGTTTTATACCGAACGAACGCGCAGTCGCGTCTCTTGAGGAAAAGTTTGTCGCGATGAATATTCCGTATAAGATTGTCGGAGGCATCAATTTTTATTCCCGAAGAGAGATTAAGGATGTTTTGTCATACTTAAAAACGATTGATAACGGAAAAGACGATCTGGCTGTGAGAAGGATTATTAATGTTCCGAAACGGGGGATCGGTTTGACAACGATTAATCGGATTCAGGAGTCGGCTGCTGCGAGAGGAATAGGGTTTTATGACGCCCTTTCAGCTCCGGACCTTATTCCCGGGATCGGACGCAGCGCATCGAAACTTGATTCATTTGCAGCTTTGATCGAATATTTTAAAGGAAGATCGGAAGAGAGCGGGGTGACAGATCTTCTGACGGAAGTGATCGAGAAGACAGGGTATACGGAAAGTCTGGAAGCGGATGATCCTGAGGAACTGGAAGCAAGAGTGCAGAATATAGACGAACTTGTCAGTAAGGCGGCCGTATATGAGGAAAGCTGCAGTGACAGAGGAGAAAGACCGACGCTGAGCGGTTTCCTTGAAGAGGTGGCTCTTGTCGCTGATATCGACAGCGTAGCGGAAGATCGGGATTACGTGATCCTTATGACTCTTCACAGTGCGAAAGGTCTGGAATTTCCACATGTATATCTTGCGGGAATGGAAGACGGATTGTTCCCAAGTTATATGTCGATCAGCGGAGATGATCCGGAAGAGTTGGAGGAGGAACGAAGACTTTGTTATGTGGGCGTGACCCGCGCTGAAGAAAAATTGACTCTTACCTGCGCGCGTATGCGTTTGGTCAGAGGTGAGAGACAATATAACAGTATGTCCCGTTTCATTAAAGAGATGCCTTCTGCATTGATTGATACAGGAAAGCGAGAAGGCGGTTTTTCTCAAAATGTTTCTTTGGGAGAGAAGAGGACGTATTCGTCCGAGGTCAGTGGATACAAAAGATCTGCGTATGCTCAGAAACCGGCATTTGCCGCGATCCAAAAGGGGAGCGGACTGATGGCGAAAGTCGGAGGGACTCTCTTACGGAGTCGGAGATCGTGTACGGACATGTAAGTTTGGAGACGGCACGGTGACGGAGATTAAAGAGGGTGGAAGAGATTATGAGGTGACGGTGCAGTTTGATACTGCAGGAGTCAGAAAAATGTTTGCTTTGTTTGCAAAGCTTATAAAAATATAGATTGGAGGATAACATTGTGAAAATAGGTTCACATGTCGGAATGAGTGGTAAGGAGATGCTGCTTGGTTCTGCAAAAGAAGCAGTATCTTACGGGGCGGATACATTTATGTTTTATACGGGAGCGCCTCAAAATACGAGGCGGAAAGAAATCGAAGAATTAAATATCGATCCTGCATGGGAATATATGAAAGAGCACGGGATTCAAGAAATCATTGTTCATGCTCCGTATATTATTAATTTAGGCAATGCGGTAAAGCCGGAAACATTTTCTCTTGCGGTTGAGTTTCTCGCAAAGGAGATAGACCGTACGGTAAGCTGCAGAAGCATACGTTGATTCTGCATCCGGGAGCCCATGTAGGAGAAGGAGTCAGCATAGGAACAGAGCAGATCATAAAAGGACTAAACGAAGTTCTTACGCAGGATATGGATTGTTGTGTGGCGTTAGAAACAATGGCGGGGAAGGATCGGAGATCGGTCGTACGTTTGAAGAATTAGCAGGATTTACGACGGGGTAAAATATAGCGATAAATTGAGAGTTTGTTTTGATACATGTCATACGAGCGACAGTGGGTATGATATTATTCATCATTTTGATGATGTGATAGAAGAGTTCGATCGTATTATAGGAAAAGATCAGATTGCCGTATTTCATATTAACGACAGTAAGAATGTTCCAGGCGCTGCAAAGGACAGGCATGAGAACATCGGATTCGGACATATCGGTTTTGAAGCGATCAATTATATCGTTCATCATGCGGACTTTAGGGATGTTCCGAAAATACTTGAGACGCCATATATACCATCTGTGGAAATCCAAAGAAATCATATGCTCCTTATAAATATGAAATTGAGATGCTTCGGGCAGGGAAATTTGATCCTGATATGAAAGAACGGATTGTAAAAGAGCATGAAAAAAGCGTCTGAACGGAGTCGAACCGTCGCACATGCCTCCGGAGGGCATTGCTCTATCCACTGAGCTACAGACGCATCGTTGTGTTAAACAACTTTAATTATCCTAGCATAAAGTAAGCAAAATGTAAAGTGTTTTCAAGTTGTTTGTTGCCGTGAAAACTGATACATGTTAGAATAGCATTCATATGATAAAGAGTTTCTATATAAAGGAGTGTGGAAAAATTGAAAACAATGTTGGAATTGATCACAACGGAAATGGAAGCGGCTTTTGAAAAAGCCGGTTATGATAAAGAACTTGCAAAAGTAACTCTTTCAAATCGTCCCGATTTGTGCGAATATCAGTGCAACGGCGCGATGGCAGGAGCAAAGAAATATAAAAAAGCCCCGTTTATGATTGCGGAAGATGTGGCGGTATATTTAAAGGAAAGTTCTTATTTTGAGACGGTAGAAGTTGTAAAGCCGGGATTTATCAATCTGAAACTTGCTCCGCAAAGTGTTGCGGATTATTTAAATCAAATGTCAGAAACAGAAAAACTCGGAGTAGAAGAAGCGGAAGAACCAAAAACGATCATGATAGATTACGGCGGACCGAATGTTGCGAAACCGCTTCATGTAGGACATCTGCGTTCTGCAATTATCGGCGAAAGCGTAAAACGGATTACTCGTTTTAAAGGAAACAAAGTGATCGGTGATATTCATCTGGGAGACTGGGGATATCAGATGGGACTTATCATCACGGAATTAAAGAAACGCAAACCGGAGCTGCCGTATTTTGATGAAAATTTTACGGGAGAATATCCGGCGGAAGCTCCGTTTACGATCGGCGAACTGGAGGAGATATATCCGACAGCAAGTTCATATGCAAAAGAAGACGAAGAATACAGGAAAGAAGCGTTGCATGCGACATATTTGCTCCAGAACGGCCACAGAGGATACAGAGCGGTTTGGAATCACATCATGAATGTTTCGGTTACAGATCTTAAGAAAAATTATGAGAGACTGAATGTAGAATTTGATCTTTGGAAAGGCGAGGCGGACGCGCAGAAATATATACCTGATATGGTACAGATGTTAAAAGAAGAAGGCTATGCGCGTTACGACGAGGGCGCTCTTGTGGTCGATGTTCAGGAAGAGTCGGATAAAAAGAAGTTCCTCCGTGTATGATCTTAAAGTCAGACGGAGCGGCGCTCTATGATACGACAGATCTTGCAACACTTGTACAAAGGGAAGAAGATTATCAGCCGGACGAAGTTATCTATGTAGTAGATAAACGTCAGGAACTTCACTTTACACAGGTGTTCCGCTGTGCAAAAAAGACGGGGATCGTGAGCCCGAATACAAGATTGGAATTTCTCGGATTCGGTACGATGAACGGGAAAGACGGAAAACCGTTCAAAACCCGTGAGGGCGGCGTTATGCGTCTTGAAAATCTGATCCGCGAAATTAACGATGAAATGTATAAGAAAATTATGGATAATCGTACAGTGGAGGAAGAAGAAGCGAAAAAGACGGCCCGCATAGTCGGACTTGCGGCAATTAAATATGGAGATCTGTCGAATCAGGCAGGCAAAGATTATATATTCGACGTAGACAGATTTACTTCATTTGAGGGAAATACAGGTCCGTATATTCTTTATACAATCGTGCGTATTAAGTCCATTTTGGCAAAGTATAAGGAAAACGGAGGAAGCGCAGAGAAACTTTCGATCCGTCCGTCGGGAAATGTATATGAGAAGGCGCTTATGCTTCAAGTCTTGAAGTTCAACGATGTGTTTGAGGCAGTATGCGAAGAGACTGCTCCGCATAAATTGTGCGCTTACATTTATGAGATCGCGAATGAATTTAATAAGTTTTATCATGAGACGAAGATCCTCTCCGAGGAAGACGAAGAGAAACGTTCCGGTTATATTGCGCTCCTCGGACTGACAAAGCGCGTGTTGGAGACGTGCATTGACCTGCTTGGATTTGAAGCGCCGGAAAGGATGTAATGGAAAAATGAACGGAAAAACTGTTTTATAAAGACAGTCATCTTTCAAAGTTCGATGCAGAAGTTCTTTCGTGTGTCAGAGCAAAAAGGCAGCAGGTGAAGGATTCGTTTGGCAGGCTGGACGGAAAAGCAGGCGAATATTATGAAATAGAACTTGACAGGACAGCTTTTTTCCGGAAGGCGGAGGTCAGTATGCCGATACGGGAGTGCTATATATGGCAGACGATGATACGTGCGGCTTGGATGAAACGGCTCGAAAGAAGTTCAAGTGCTCGATGTCCGTGAAAGGAACGGGCGTATCTTTCATATAACGGACGGTTTCATTGAAGCCAAAACTGCGGTGAAAGGAAGTATCGACTGGGAAGAACGCTTTATGAAGATGCAGCAGCATACGGGAGAGCATATCGTTTCAGGCTGATCCACGCCGCATACGGGTATAATAATGTCGGCTTCCATCTTGGCAGTGAGGACTGTACGATGGACTTTGACGGTGAGATCACAGAAGAGGAACTTCGCCGGATCGAGGCGGAGGCAAATAAAGCTGTGTGGAAAAACCTGAAAGTATTTACGCATTATCCGAAGAAGGAGGAACTGTCTCAGATAGAATATCGGAGTAAGATCGAGATCGAGGGTCAGGTACGTATTATAGAAATTCCGGGGTATGACTGCTGTGCCTGCTGTGCTCCTCATGTGACGTATACAGGAGAGATCGGACTGATCAAGCTGGTTCAAGCGCAGCGTTATAAGGGCGGAGTGCGGATCACTATGCTGTGCGGAGTCCGCGCGTTTCGGATTATGTGAGAAAGGAAGCGCAGGCAAAAGAAATTTCCAGGCTTCTTTGTGCGAAAGAAAATGAGATTGCAGATGCGGTTGCGCATTTGGCAGAAGAGACGAATCAGCTGAAATATGAACTTGCAGAAAAAGAGCGGCGCCTAGTGAAAGCGTATGCGGACATGATTTCGGAAAGTAAAGATGCAGTTTGCATTTTTACGGAAGAATTCGGCGGTGATTCCATGCGTATGTTGATGAATTATGTTTTAGACGCAGGGCATTGTATTTGCGCAGTGTTCTTTGGAAATGAAAAGACGGGTATCGATATGTGTTGGGAAGCCGTCAACAAGATGTACGTGAAATGGCGAAAGAGTTTAATAAAAGATTCGACGGACGCGGCGGCGGAAAACCCGAGATGGTTCAGGGAACAGTCCGAGGCGAGAAAGAAGCGATCGAGCGATGGCTGATGAAATATGAGTTTGTTTGTATATAGGAAACAGTGAATGGTAATAAATAAAGAAAAATGATACAAAACATTTGAAATGTTACAAAAATATTAAAAAGTGTTGAAAAAATGCGGGTGATTTGTTATTATTTATTCGATAGTGAATCGTAAAATAAGAAGAAAAACTTGCATTTTTTTGATTGGCATCTATTACAGTACAAGTTTCCGACAGATGTTTTTCATTTTTTTAATTAAGTTTGTTGAAAAGCGGACGGTTGTGTTGTATGATGCTGTTATGTGGGGAAATAGATAATAAAATGAGGAAAGGTGGCAGTATGAGATTAAAAAAGGTACATAGCACATTTCTGACGGCGGCTTTGGCTTGCTCATTAGCAGTGACGCCGGTGTTTGCAAATCCGGCAGAAGATGCGGAGAATTTGAAAAATCAGAAAACAGAAGCGGAAAGCGAGCTTTCTAATCTTCAGACGCAGTTTGATACATTGATCCAAAAGGCGAATGAACTGGAACTTAAGCTGATTAAGACAGGTGAGGCGATTATTCAGGCGCAGGCAGATCTGGAAGCTGCGGAAGAAAAAAAAGAAGAACAGTATGAGGCGATGAAAAAGCGGATTAAGTTTATGTACGAATCCGGAACAGGCAGCGCTACAGTCGAGAAAGTTATGACATCCGGCGATATGTCGAGCATGCTCAGTCAGGCAGAGTATTCGCAGAAGATGCATGAATATGATCGTGAACAACTGAAAGAATATACAAATACAGTAACAGAGATTGAAAATTTGCAGAAGACACTTGAAGAAGAGCAAAAGAATCTGGAAGCAACGGAAAAAGAGTACGAGGCTGAGCAGGCGACTCTGACCGAGACGATCAATTCTAAAAAGATGAGATCACCAATTGGACGGCATGATCCAGGAAGCTGCAAGAAAAGCCGAAGAGGAACGAAAAGCAGAGGAAGAACGCCGCAGACGGGAAGAGGAAGCAAAGAACAATGTGACTCCGGAACAGCCGGTGACACCTTCCAATCCGAATAACGGAAGTTCAGGCGGTTCAGGAGCGGCGCCGTACGATCCGGTAACGGGAAATGTTATTGTAGACCGTGCATATGGATGTATCGGACTCCCTTATGTGTGGGGAGCGACAGGACCGAACTCTTTTGACTGCTCGGGACTTGTAGGATATTGTCTGACAGGCGGTTATGGACGTGTAGGAACAACGTATACATTTATGGGATGGCCTCGCGTCAGTGATCCTCAGCCGGGCGATGTATGTACGAACTGGGATCATTGCGGTATTTACATTGGAAACGGTATGATGATCCATGCGCCTCAGCCGGGAGAGAATGTTAAGATAGGACCGGTACAGGCAGGAATGGTTTATGTTCGTCGCTAGGCGTACAAATCAGTCGGTAAGTTATGATAAGATGTATAAAATCAAGTGAATAATACATAGGTCGATCGCAGGAGTTGTGAATTTTACAGCTCCTGCTTTTTTAATAGATTTCATTTTTAAGGATTGACAGAGAAAAAAGATAGGTGTATAGTAAAAGCATAACAATTAAATAAATGCTTAATTGTTGAAATAAAAAGATTTTAAAAGAAAAGAGGTATTTAATATGAAAAAAGACTTATAAAATTGAAGTAGATTGTGCAAACTGTGCGAATCTGATGGAAGATGCGGCGAAAAAAGACCGGCGGAGTAGAAGATGCGGTGGTGAATTTCATGACACAGAAAATGACTGTACAGTTCGAGGATGGGCGAGAGCCGAAGTCGGTTATGAAAGATGTGCTGAAAGCCTGCAAAAAAATAGAGCCGGATTGTGAAATTGAATTTTAAGAAACTTCTCAAAGATTGAATGAAAGTGGCTAAAAAGAAAAAGGAGCGCCCGATATGCTGATGGCAAAGGGCGCAGATTTATATACAACATATGAACGAATGAACATATGTGTATATTAAATAGCGAGGAGGATGCAAGGTGTAATGAGTAAAAAACAGAAAAAATGTTGACGAGGATCATGGCAGCGGCATTTGGTGTTATTCTATTGAATTTTGTACCTGTAACGGGAATTTTGCGGTTCACACTTTATTTAGCAGTATATTTAGTCATAGGATACGATATTTTGAAAAAGGCAGGCAGAGGTATTTTGAACCGGCGCATGTTTGACGAGAATTTTCTGATGGCAGTCGCAACAATCGGAGCTTTTGCTCTTGCCGTCTATTCAAAAAGCGGCGATTATAACGAGGCAATCGCGGTAATGTTGTTTTATCAGATCGGAGAGTTGTTCCAAAGTTATGCAGTCGGGAAAAGCCGCAGAAATATCAGTGCATTAATGGATATCCGACCGGATTATGCAAATGTAGAATGTGACGGGAAACTGGAAAAAAGAGATCCTGATGAAGTCGGAATAGGAAGTATCATCGTAGTACAGCCGGGTGAAAAAGTTCCGCTTGATGGGATTGTCGTCGAAGGAAGCTCCAGTTTAAATACAAGCGCTTTGACAGGAGAAAGCCTTCCGCGTGATGTGCGTCAGGGAGAAGAGGTGATCAGCGGCTGTATTAATATGACGGGAGTACTGAAAGTTCGGACTACGAAACAGTTTGAAGAATCAACGGTGTCTAAGATTTTGGAACTTGTGGAAAATTCCGGTTCCAGGAAATCAAAATCCGAACATTTTATCTCCAAATTCGCCAAAGTGTATACTCCGGCAGTTTGCTACGGGGCATTGGCGCTGGCACTCTTGCCTCCGGTAATAGAGATGGTCTTTCTCGGACAGGCGGCTCAGTGGGGCGTGTGGATTTACAGAGCTCTTACATTCCTTGTGATTAGTTGTCCCTGTGCACTTGTGATCAGTATTCCTCTTAGCTTTTTTGCGGGAATCGGCGGGGCAAGCAAAGCAGGAGTGTTGATCAAAGGCTCTAATTATATGGAAACATTGTCTCAGACAAAATATGTTATGTTTGACAAAACAGGAACTTTAACAAAAGGCGCTTTTGAAGTAAGCGCGGTTCATCACAATGAACTGGAAGAAGAAAAATTATTAGAATATGCGGCGCTTGCAGAATGTGCGTCATCACATCCGATCAGCAAAAGTCTGCAAAAAGCATACGGAAAGGAAATTGACAGAAACAGGGTTTCGGATATCCGGGAAATCAGCGGTCATGGGATTACAGCCGTCGTGGACGGTCATGAAGTTGCGGCAGGTAACGACAAGCTGATGAAAAAACTCGGTTTGAAGTATTATGAATGCCATACGGCAGGTACGATCATCCATATGGCGATTGATAAAAAGTATGCAGGGCATATCGTGATTTCCGATGTTGTGAAAGAACATTCCAAAGAAGCGGTTGCGGAATTGAAAAAAGCAGGGATCAAAAAAACAGTCATGCTTACCGGGGATTCGCGGAAAGCTGCCGAGCAGACGGCAAAAACTTTGGGAATCGATCAAGTGTACAGTGAACTGCTCCCCGGAGATAAAGTACAAAAAGTAGAAGAACTGCTCTTGGAAAAAGAAGGAAAAGAAAAGCTTGTATTCGTAGGTGACGGCATTAATGACGCACCGGTACTGACTCGGGCGGATATCGGAATTGCAATGGGGGCAATGGGATCGGACGCGGCAATCGAAGCGGCAGATGTAGTGTTGATGGACGATGATCCGTTAAAGATTTCCAAAGCGATTAAAATCTCTCAAAAATGTCTGAGAATCGTATATCAAAACATTATATTTGCTTTGGCAATTAAATTTGCCTGTCTTGGACTTGGCGCTCTTGGAATTGCAAATATGTGGTTTGCGATCTTTGCCGACGTAGGGGTTATGATCATTGCGGTCTTAAATGCAGTCAGGGCGCTTAGAGTTCAAAATCTATAGATCTGAGTTAAATTTTGATTTATACGTCTTTGTTTATGCAGGAAATATCCATGATCTTTTCGATCATATGATGAAGCGTTTGTGTTTTTTTCGAGTCGACGGCACGGTAATATGTTTCTTTTCCGTCCTGCGGGATTCGATCAGACCGCTTGAACGAAGCAGACGTAAATGATGCGCGACGGCAGGACTGCTCATTTCCATCATAGAAGCGATGTTGATAACACATTCTTCGCAGTGGCACAAGATCCAGAAGATGCGGATGCGGGTAGGATCGCTTAGTTGTTTAAATATATCTGCGGTCGTCTGAAACTCTTCAATATTCGGTAAATGACTCATTAACTGAGACATTGACTGATTGTGCCGATGGGGCAATGTATAATGTTCCATAAGAAAACTCCTTTCGGACATAGTTTGTATAATATATTTTTTTGGAAATCGGAAAACCCGGCGTCTCTGTGCGCCGGGTTTTTCAGCGATCATAAAAAACTGCCCTTTTTAATATTATAAATTTTTAGGTACGATCTCCAGCCAATATCCGTCAGGATCGGAAATGAAATAAATCCCCATCCCCGGATTCTCAAAACAGATGCATTCCATCTCTTTGTGTTTTTCGTGTGCCGCATCAAAATCATCGGTTTCAAATGCAAGATGGATCTCGTTATCTCCCAAATTGTAAGGGCGGTCCATATCCCGAAGCCATGTCAGTTCGAGTTTGTGAGGAGTTGTCGAGTCACCGAGATAAACAAGTTTGAAGCTGCCGTCGTCAGCCTCTTTTGTACGTGTGACAGTAAGACCGAGAGCTTCTTTATAAAATCGCAAAGATGCATCCAGATCGTAGACATTTAAGTTGTTGTGGGCAAAAGTAAGTTCATAATGCTCCTCCTTATCATTTAATCATAGTTTTTGATATTACATTCATAAAGACAGTTCCGATAATATAAATACGGAAAAGTTATTTTTATGTACGGTGTATACCGATTCAGCTTAGTATAACACAAAATGTTGTCACAGAGTGTATATTTGTGGTAAAATATAAAGGATTTTACAGAGAGGTAAAAGACGATGGAACGAGGTTTGATTCATATTTATTGTGGAGACGGTAAAGGAAAGACGTCCTCAGCCGTCGGGCTGGCGGTCAGAGCTGCGGGCTGCAAAAAGAAAGTGCTTTTTGCACGTTTTCTTAAAAATGAGAATTCGGGAGAATTAAACATTCTCGACAGCATTTCGGACATTGAAGTTTTACATCTGGAGAAATCTTACGGTTTCTATAAAACACTGACA